>ENA-OUQP01001478-OUQP01001478.1-human-gut-metagenome-genome-assembly--contig:-NODE-1478-length-15654-cov-18.272517_pt1 | contig 15654 bp, 15 predicted proteins | sample MGYA00237951_ERZ548836 | MGnify/ENA primary metagenome ERZ548836 (study PRJEB26490, sample SAMN05194702) | human gut metagenome | biome: terrestrial biome; feature: human-associated habitat...
TGCACATATTTGACACCCTGTGATACTAAACTTACCACTTTTTCAGTGGCGCCCTATGGCGGTGTGAAAAAATACCAGTGGGTGACGATTCCTCTTGCAATTCACGGCGTTGTTGTGAAAAAAGACGGAACAGTCGTGCCGGTCGTTATCGGTGAGAAGGAAGACGACCCGGTATTCGTAATCTCTGATCTTCTGATACATTTATCCCAGGATCAGCTTGAAAAGAAAGCAAGAATCGTGATTGAGGGCGAAGGTCTGGATCTTCTGGTTGGAACAAAACCGGTAAAAAATGCAGATAAAGATGAGAAAGAAAAAGTACGCGAGTGGGTAGTTCGTTATCTGAAAGAAGCTTATGATATAGAGGAGGAAGATTTCCTCTCTGCAGAGCTTGAAATCGTGCCGTCAGGAAAATCCAGGGATTGTGGATTTGACAGAAGTATGATTCTCGGATATGGACAGGACGATAAGGTATGTGCTCTGACTTCACTTTTTGCAATGCTTGAGGCAGAAAATCCGGAGCGTACAGGTTGCTGTATTCTTGCGGACAAAGAAGAAATTGGAAATATGGGAGCGACCGGTATGCAGTCAAGTTTCTTCGAGGATATGGTTGCAGAGGTTCTCGCACTGACAGGGGAGGATAGCCCGGTGAAGGTAAGAAGAGTGCTTCGCAATTCCTGCATGTTATCTTCTGACGTAAGTGCCGCTTACGATCCGCTTTATCCGGAAGTATTCGAAAAGAAGAATACAGCATATTTCGGGAGAGGACTTGTGTTGAATAAATACACCGGAAGCCGCGGAAAGAATGGAACAAGTGATGCTAACGCAGAGTATGTTGCGAAAGTACGAAATGTATTTGACAACAATCATGTTGCTTTTCAGACCGCAGAACTTGGAAAGGTCGACCAAGGCGGCGGTGGAACCATCGCCTACGTCATGGCAAATAAAGCAATGAGCGTTATTGATAGTGGTGTGGCAGTTCTGTCCATGCATGCACCATACGAAGTGACAAGTAAATCTGATGTATATGAAGTATATCGCGGATACAAAGCCTTTTTAAAAGATATGAAATAAAAAGTATGAAACATAAAGTATAAAATAAAGGGTATAAAATGAGATGGAAGCAGTGAAAAGATATGGAATATTGACAGTTGGTTCTGTCGTATTGGGAATTTCGGACTACATATTCAAATTTCAGAATCACTTTAGTTTTGGCGGGGTCAGCGGTATCGCCGTGATTATGAGCGGTCTGCTTGGAGGCTCTGCGAGCACGTATACATTTGTCATTAATATGCTTTTACTTGTAGTTGCATTTGTATTGCTGGGAAAAGAAGTGGCAATGCGGTCTGCCTATGTGAGCGTCTTGTACAGTGTAACACTGGAAGTCATACAGTATGTGTGGCCGATGTCAAAGCCACTTACAAATCAGCCGGTGTTGGAACTTGTATTTTGCTTTATGATCATTGCAGTATGTTCCGCAATTTTCTTCAACATGAATGCATCCAGCGGTGGATCGGATATTATTGCTTTGATATTAAAAAAGTATACCAATATTTCAATCGGAACAGCACTGCTGGTCGTAGATTTCATAGTTGTCATTGTGGCATTTTTCGTGTATGGTGTAACTGTAGGTTTATTTTCACTGGCCGGATTCCTTGCAAAGTCATTTTTTATTGACACGGTCATTGAGTCATTGAATCTATGTAAATATTTTACAATCATTTCCAAAAATGCAGAGCCAATCTGCAATTACATTAATGCAGAGTTGAATCACGGTGCGACGATTTACGATGCAAGAGGCGCTTATACGAAAGATAACAAACAGGTAGTTATGACAGTTGTAAAACGCGAACAGGCGAGAAATCTCCGGAACTATGTTCACAAAGTAGATCCGGACGCATTTATGATGATCACCAACAGCAGCGAGATTATTGGTAAAGGATTTATAGAATAGGAGGAGCTTGCGATGAGCAGCATATTTGATATATTGGGACCGGTCATGGTCGGTCCGTCCAGTTCCCATACAGCAGGAGCGGTGCGAATTGGATATACAGCCAGACAACTTTTTGGGGAGCCGGTGAAAAAGGCAATTGTATATCTTCATGGTTCATTTGCGGCAACAGGAGAAGGACATGGGACGGATAAGGCAATCATCGCAGGTCTTCTCGGAATGAAACCAGATGATCTTCGAATCCCGGATAGTTTTACAGTAGCAGAAGAAAATGGCATGGAATTTACCATTGCGAAAAAAGAAATCCGCGGCGCACATCCGAATACAGCAAGAGTGATCATGGAAAATGGTGCGGATAAAAAGATGGTCATGCAGGCATACTCTATTGGAGGAGGCCGGATCCGTGTCAGCGTGCTTGACGGGATAGAAGTTGATTTCAGTGGAGAGAGCAATACGTTGATTGTGCGGAATATGGATCGCCCGGGCTGTATTACAGAGGTAAGCGCGGCACTGAGCCGGGAGAAGATCAATGTTGCGACAATGCAGGTGTTCCGTCACAAAAGAGGCGGTCTTGCCGTTATGGTCGTAGAAACAGATCAGTCCATACCGGAAAATGTTGTGGCTGAACTGAAAAAGAAAGAGGATATTCTGGAAGTAATATCTCTGAATCTGGAGGAGGGACGATAGTTATGGCATATCAGGCAGTGGATGAGATCATGGCAAGATGCGAAAAAGACAGTGTAGAATTTTGGAAAGCCGTTCAGCTTGAGGACTGCGAGGAAAACGGAATCAGCGAAGAAGAGTCCTGGAATCAGATGACACATATGTGGAATTCTATGAAAGAGAGTGTTGCAGCATATGACCCGGAGGCAATTTCCAGAAGTGGACTTGTCGGAAGAGAAGGAAAGCTGATGGACGCATATCGTGAGCAGGGGAAACCGTTGTGTGGCGATTTTGTATCAAAGGTTATTGCAAATGCATTAAAAATGGGATGTAACAATGCCTGTATGAAGCGGATTGTGGCAGCTCCGACTGCCGGAGCCTGTGGCGTCATGCCGGCAGTTCTTGTTACTTATTATAAAGAATATGGAGATTCAGAGGAAACCATGATCCAGGCGATGTATGTGGCAGCAGGGATCGGTCAGGTCATTGCGTCCCGCGCGTCCCTTGCCGGAGCCTCCGGCGGCTGTCAGGCAGAGATAGGTTCTGCTTCCGGAATGGCAGCAGCGGCAATCTGTAGTGTACGAGGCGGAAGTAAAGAGCAGATGGGACATGCCTGCGCCATGGCACTTAAGAATTTGATGGGACTTGTCTGTGATCCGGTAGCCGGGCTAGTAGAAGTTCCGTGTGTGAAAAGAAATGTAGGCGGTGCGGTCAACGCTTTGGCGGCAGCAGATATGGCACTGGCAGGAATCGCAAGCCAGATTCCGGTAGATCAGGTCATTGATGCCATGGGCGAAGTCGGAATGAAGATGGACGTGTCACTCAGAGAGACAAGTATGGGTGGTGTCGCAACAAGTCCGAAGGGTCTTGAAATTGCAGAGAGACTTGGAATGTAAATATTACGAAAAGGAATGCTGGATGGCATTCCTTTTTTTGGGAGAGTATGTTATAACAAAGATAAACAATCAAGTGTCATGAGTAAGGTGAAAAGGGGATAAATTATGTTAGATGAGCACATGGGACCAATTAAAAAATACAGTATACTGACTGTGGGGGCAGTCGTACTTGCACTGGCGAACTATGTATTTAAGTTTCCGAACCATTTCAGTTTCGGAGGTGTGGCCGGTTTTGCAGTTATTTTAAGTGGAATGTTTGGAGGTTCCGCCAGTACGTACACATTTGTAATCAATATGTTACTGTTATTGATCGCATTTCCAATATTGGGAAAGGAAGTTGCAATGCGGTCTTTCTATGTCAGTATCGTATTCAGTGGTGTGCTGGAAGTTGCGCAGTATGTGTATCCAATAGACAAGCCAATCACGAACCAGCCGGTGCTGGAGCTTGTATTTTCCTTCATGCTGCTGGCAGTGTGTTCCGCGATATTCTTCTTCATGGATGCGTCCAGCGGAGGAACCGATATTATTGCTTTGATATTAAAAAAGTATACGAATGTGTCAATTGGAATGGCATTATTGCTGGTAGACTTCGCAGTGGTCGTAATCTCTTTCTTCGTATATAACCCGACCGTCGGACTGTTTTCATTTGCCGGATTCCTTGCGAAATCATTTTTCATTGATTCCGTAATTGAGAGTCTGAACCTGTGTAAATATTTTACAATCGTGTCAGATAATGCTGATACAATCTGCGATTATATTCATAAAGAGCTGAATCACAGTGCGACCATTATGTCGGCGGAAGGCTCTTACTCACACGAGCCGAAGAAAGTCATCATGACTGTTGTGAACCGTGACCAGGCATTAAAACTGCGGAAATTCGTAAGAAGCGTAGAACCACACGCATTTATGATGATCACAAACAGTAGTGAGATCATTGGAAAAGGATTCCGGAATACGATGTAGGAAAAACGACAAAGGGTGAGATTGGTTTTGTAGCAGTGAAAGACAGAAAGAAAGAGTATTACCAGGTCGTATATTTGCTGGCAACGGAAGATGTCATAGAAAGAGAATTTGGAGCATATAAGGATATTCAAGATAATTATCCGAAGTATGTACTTTCCATGGACAGATTTGATTTTTCAAGAGATGGAATTATACATCAGAATGTTATAGATTTTTTGATGGAAAGGTAAAAAATCCCGTTGACAGATTCGAAGGAATCGACTATATTAACATTAATAAAAGGGAGTAACTGGCGCCTGTCAGTCTTGCAAAGTAGAAAATCAGGCGTTTGCGATGTCGTCAGTACGATGAGTGATCATCCGTATCGTAATGAAATGGTGAGACTTTTATTGCATATTTTTGGTGTGCAATAAAAGTCTCTATTTTTGTACACCAGATGAGCCATAATAGGAAAAAGGAGGTACAAATTATGTTGACAAATGAGCAGGCGAAGGAAAATCTAAAGAAATACGGACCGAATGAACTGGAAGAGGGAAAGAAAAAAAGTGTCTTTCAAATATTTTTAGAACAGTTCAAGGATTTTCTGGTAATTATTCTGATCATCTCCGCGGTGATTTCAGGATTTCTTGGAGATGTGGAGAGCGCGATTGTAATCTTTGTAGTTATTACGATGAATGCGATTCTCGGAACGGTGCAGACGGTGAAGGCGGAGCAGTCATTGAATAGTTTGAAGCAGTTGTCGGCACCGGATGCGAAGGTCGTGCGTGACGGGCAGCTCATGCAGGTACCGGCGAGAGAAGTGACCGTCGGTGATGAAGTGATTGTGGAGGCGGGAGATTTAATTCCGGCAGATGGAAAGTTACTTACAGTTGCAAGTCTTAAAGTGGACGAAAGTGCACTTACAGGTGAGAGTCTCCCAGTGGAGAAGTCTTTAGAAGAAGTACCGGAAGGTGCAGCACTTGGAGATCAGACGAACCGGGTATTTTCCGGAAGCTTCGTGACTTATGGACGAGCATCATTTGAAGTAACGGAAGTCGGAATGAGTACGGAGGTCGGTAAGATTGCCGGGCTTCTGAAAAATGCATCAGAGAAGCAGACACCGCTTCAGAAGAATCTGGATGATTTTGGCAAGAAGTTGTCTATTACGATTCTTGTATTTTGCGGAATTTTATTTGCAATCAGCGTGATCCGTGGAGAATCGATTGTAAATGCATTTTTATTTGCGGTAGCGCTGGCGGTGGCAGCTATCCCGGAGGCGCTTAGTTCTATCGTGACCATCGTGCTTTCCTTTGGTACACAGAAGATGGCGAAGGAGCATGCGATCATCCGTAAGCTTCAGGCGGTCGAAGGACTTGGCAGTGTGTCAATCATCTGTTCTGATAAGACGGGAACTTTGACGCAGAATAAAATGACTGTGGAAAATTATTATGTAAATGGTGTGAGTGTCTGTTCCGAAGAGATTGATCTGAAGGATCCGGCACAGCGAGAGTTACTGATGTTCAGTATGCTTTGCAATGATTCTACAAATCATGATGGTCAGGAAATCGGGGATCCGACGGAGACGGCTCTTATTAATCTTGGCAGTCTTCTGGGAGTAGATTATGCACAAGTACGTGAGGAGTACCCAAGGCTTTCCGAGGTGCCGTTTGACAGTGACAGAAAACTCATGTCCACGGAGCATTTTATAGACGGACGGTACGTTATGGTCGTAAAAGGTGCGGTCGATGTGCTTCTTGAGCGTATGAGCCACATTCAGGATGGAGATACTCTAAGAAAGATTACAGAAGAAGACCGCGTCAGAATTGAAGTGCAGAATAAACATTTTTCAGAAAACGGACTGCGAGTTCTTGCATTTGCATTTAAGACGATGGAACAGGAGCAGGGGCTTACATTAAATGATGAAAATGACCTGACATTCCTGGGCCTAATTTCCATGATGGATCCGCCAAGAGTGGAGTCTAAAGATGCAGTTGCGGAATGTATCAAGGCAGGAATCAAGCCAATCATGATTACGGGCGATCACAAGGTAACAGCAGCGGCCATTGCAAAACGAATCGGAATTCTGGAAAATATGTCGGAAGCCTGTGAAGGTGCGGTCATCGAAGACATGACGGACGAAGAACTCCAGGAGTTCGTACCGAACATTTCTGTGTATGCAAGAGTTTCACCGGAACACAAGATCCGTATCGTGCGGGCATGGCAGGAGCGTGGAAATATTGTGGCAATGACGGGAGACGGAGTGAATGACGCTCCGGCACTGAAGCAGGCAGATATCGGAGTTGCCATGGGAATCACGGGAAGTGAAGTGGCGAAAGATGCGGCAGCTATGGTGCTGACGGATGATAACTTTGCAACGATCGTCAAGGCAGTAGAAAATGGACGAAACATTTATCAGAATATTAAAAATGCGATTCAGTTCCTGCTTTCCGGAAATTTTGCAGCGATTCTTGCAGTTTTGTACGCATCACTTGCAAGTCTGCCGGTTCCATTTGCACCGGTACATCTGCTGTTCATCAACCTTCTGACAGACAGCTTGCCGGCGATTGCGCTTGGACTGGAGCCGCACAATCCGGAAGTGATGAAAGAAAAACCACGTGCCATGGGAGAGTCCATTTTGACAAAACCATTTCTTACAAGCATCGGAGTGGAAGGTCTGTGTATCGGAATCATGACCATGACAGCATTTATGATCGGATACCGTGATGGAAATGCAGTGCTGGCAAGTACGATGGCATTTGGAACACTTTGCAGCAGCCGTCTGGTTCACGGATTTAACTGTAAAGCAAATAAACCAGTCATCTTCAAAAGAAGATTCTGGAATAACATTTATCTGATCGGAGCATTTGTACTTGGCTGGCTTTTGATTACAGGCGTACTGATGATCCCGGCACTTCAGGGAATGTTCAAAGTGCAGACACTGACGGTAGCACAGTTGATGACTGTATATGGCCTTGCGCTTTTGAATCTGCCGATTATTCAGTTGCTGAAATGGATCAGAACGAGAAAGAAATAGAGGATTTGACAAGATACTTAATGAAGGAAGGAATTGTATGGAGCTGAACAAGGAAAATATGCGGAAAATCCGGGAGCTGATTTTGTTCACAGCACTGCTGATCGTGGTGCTGTGGAAATATGAAGAGGTGTTGGAAGTACTGGGATATGTAGGACATCTAATTTTTCCATTTCTGCTTGGAGGAGCCATTGCATTTGTACTGAATGTACCGATGAATTTTATCGAGAGGCATCTGTTTACGGAGAAAGTAAGAAAAAATAAAGTGGCAGATAAACTGGCAAGACCAGTGAGCTTGTTGAGCGTACTTTGTATTGTAGTTGGCGTGTTGGGGATAGTGATTTTTGGCGTTGTACCGCAGCTTGTAAATACATTTGGCAATCTAGGACAGAGCATTACCCAGTTCATCCCGCATGCACAGGCATGGGGAAAAGAGGTCTTTCATGGAAACAAGGAGATTGTCGAACTGATCAACAGTATACAGTTTGACTGGGACAAGATTGTGGAGACGCTGATTGATTTCCTGAAAAATGGTGCAGGAAATATGTTGAATTCGACACTCACCGCCGCAAAAAGCATTATCAGCGGAGTTTCGACATTTGTCATAGCTTTTGTATTTGCAATTTATATTTTGCTGCAGAAGAAAAAACTGGGAATTCAGGCGAAAAAGGTACTGTTTGCATTCGTACGAAGAGGTCGTGCGGAGGCTGTGGTGGAAGTCACTTCCCTGACTTACAGTACATTTTCAAGCTTCCTGACCGGACAGTGCCTGGAGGCAGTGATTCTTGGAAGCATGTTCGTAGTGGCTATGACGATCTTCCGGCTGCCGTATGCGCTGCTGGTGGGAATCTTTATCGCATTTACCGCACTGATACCGATCTTTGGAGCATTCTTAGGCTGTGCGGTGGGAGCATTTTTAATCTTCATGGTCGATCCCATGAAGGCGCTTATGTTCATCGTGTTGTTTCTTGTGCTCCAGCAGATAGAAGGGAACCTGATTTATCCGCATGTAGTTGGAAATTCGGTCGGCCTGCCGTCCATCTGGGTGCTGGCGGCGGTCAGCATCGGAGGCAGCCTTATGGGCGTGGTCGGAATGTTGATATTTATACCGATCGTGTCGGTGGCATATGCACTGTTCCGGGAAGTCGTATATCTGAAGCTGAAGAAACAGGGGGTCGATCCGGCAGAGCTGGAGGTTTAATAAAGACAATTAAGTCAACCTTTTTGCTACAACGTATAAAGAACCCGCAAACCCTTATTTTACAGGGGGTTGCGGGTATTTTACTGATATAAGAAATAATAGATTTTCAGAGAATCTTGTTCTCGCTCGTAGACAATTTTATCCACGATCTGTTTTAATGCTTCGTTCTTTTGTGCTGCAGTAAAAGAATCGGAGACAAGGATATCATAGACGCCCTGCACCCTCAACAGCATGTTGGCAGCAGGATCCGGCGTATCTTTTGGAGCATTGTCTTCTAGTTCTTTTAATTGTTCTTCCAAGTGTATGCGTTCTTTCTGAAGCAGTGCTTTATTCGCTTTATATTCCTCAAGAGTATCAATTCCCTCACGGTAAGAAGCTTTGATTCGTTCTTCTTTTCCGGAAAGACTTTCCAGACGACTGGTTAATATATTTTTCTCATTGGAGACTTCTATCGGCTGACGTTCTTTTAAGGTGTAAGAAATGTTGCCGGAGCTTAGAGATTCCTTGACGCAGGCAAGGACCTCTTTCTCCAGGACAAGGGAACTGATCCCATGTGGTTTCTCACATTTTCCTTTATGATATCCATAACAAGAGAAGTAGGAGTATTTCTCACCGTTCGCACGTTTCATGGTGGCAGCAGTCAATGTACGTCCACATGCAGGACATTTCAGTAATCCGGAGAGCCAGTGTTTATATGTAGAAGAGGGACGTTTTCCGGAAGGGCTGTAGGTTGTTTCGAATCGTTTCTGTGCTGCATCAAATAATTCCTTTGTAATAATTGCCGGCTGTTGTCCTTCTGTGACGATCCATTCATCTTTATCCTTGATTCTGTTCGTACTGTTTTCTGTCCGGTTCCACCGAATCATACCGCAGTAGGAAGGATTCTGAATGATGTACTCAATAGATCTCCGCTCAAATGGTTTGCCCTGTGAGGTCTTAAGCCCAAGATTGTTCAAGCGTCTTGCAATATCAAAAAATCCGATGCCTTCATTCGCATACCAGTTAAATATCATGCGCACGATTTCTGCTTCTTCCGGGATAATTACCGGAGGCTTGCCATGCTCCACGACCTTGTATCCGAGTGGCGGACGTGCCTGGTATGCTCCACGGGTTGCATTTTCTTTCATGCCCCGGAATACTTCACCGGAAAGACGGATAGAGTAGTATTCGTCCATCCACTCAATGATACGCTCAATCAGAGAACCGAAAGGATTATCCGAAAGAGGTTCGGAGATGCTCACGACTTCTACATTGTGTTGCTTCTTGAGAAGAGACTTGTAGACAATGGATTCTTCCTGGTTACGGGCAAATCGTGAGAACTTCCATACCAGGATCAGATCTACCGGGTGATCAGAACCCTTTGCAAGTCCGACCATCTCCTGGAAGCCTGGACGCTTTTCTGCTTTCCGGCCGGAGATTCCAAGGTCAGAGAAAATCTTAAGGATTACAATATTGTTCCTGGTAGCATACTCCCGGAGAAGATTCTCCTGAGAATCCGGGGAGATTTCTTCCTGATCGTGCGTGGATACGCGGATATAGCCATAGGCATATCTTAATTCACTCATCATATCACCTTCCTTAGTATATATGTGCGACGTCGCACAATTTTGCGTATAAAAATAACAGCCAGCGAGGAACAAGTGTTCCGCTTGCGTGACTGCTCCGAAGATGATACACTATTTATTGAACGTACTGGTGTATCCTTCGGGGCATTAGTCTTTGAGCCGTTCCTGTTGACGCAGGAGCGGTTTTTACTTATTCTTTTAAATTTCGTTGTTCTCTTTCAATCTGCTTAATACTTTTCTTTGGAGTCGGAAGATCTTCAGGCATAGTACCTCCCAGATCTTTGATTGTTTGGCGAACTTTTTGACCAACATCAAAATGGGTTTGATTAGCCTCTTCTTTCCCGGTAATATGATCACGTCGAAGTTTTTCATCGGTCTGTGTTGCACGGAAAAGATTAGCTGCTAATTCGGTGCTTCCCATGTGATCCAAAATCTTTTGGCTTTTCTTTAACCCTTTTCGAGCATGTATTTCTTTTACACCTAATCCGCCATATAATCCCTTGTATCCTTTATTTTGAAAAATAGCATAGTCTCTTGGGTCGCTGATACCAGCCATTTTTGCAGCTTCAGCAAGAGATTTATTATGTGAAATCATTTCACCACGGATTGCTAATCTCTTTTTCTCTTCAGTAAGATTATCGAAGTTTTCAATTAACTCTTGCTGTCTGGTTTTAACTGCAAAATAAGTCTGGCCAAGAGCAATCACCTTTTTGCGAGAATCACCATTTTGCACAATTAGGTAACAGGCATAGCGGGATAATTCAATATCACCAATATCTTTTGTAGTTGCGCCGGCTTTCACGATTTTGTTGACCTCAACAAAATGGTCAGATATAGGATTTCCACTGTTTTGACAAGAGTTTTTTGCACGTTCGATTACTTTAGAAAAATTACGCCATTCCGTATACTCTAAAGCGACTTGTAACTCGCGCGCATACCAAAATTCTTCACCCGTTTCAGTTTCGTGTTTGATAGAGTCAAAAAGTGATTCACTATAATTTGCACGTTCTTCATCAGATAAAGCATTTCCAATAACTCGATCGTGTAATTCGGTTAATTTACTTTCAAAATCGTCCATAATTGTTCCTTTCTCTATTTGTATAGTGAACTTGTAAGTATTCCTTACAAGTTGAAAATTGACATATTTGTATAGGTGACGTACAATATATCTAACTAGACAACTGGGAATAGTTATAAATTATATGTAATAGGCAAGTTATTTACTCCGGCCAAGAGACAAGATAGCTTGCTTATTTTTGTAGTTTAGAATAGATTGACCATTACGGTGATTTCGCCGGAATGGTATTTACTTCAGCAGATCTGCAACACAAATCTTAAGGTCACCATAGATTGTAACCGTAATTTCATCATCAAAGGAGTATTGGGTGGAATCCTCGGTACCTTCAAATGAATATACTTGTACAGTGCGTTGCAATGGATTGACAATCCAATATTCGCGAACACCTGCAGTACGATACTTAAAAAGTTTTGTCAGATAATCCATGCGTTGACTGCTTGGAGAAACAATCTCAATGATGAAGTCAGGAGCTCCCTGGTATCCCCTGTTGTCAACCTTGGAAGAATCACAAATAACAGAGATATCTGGTTCCACATAATTGCGGTCGTCTTCATTTAAAAATACAGCAAACGGAGCAGGGTAGACTTTGCATGGTCCACCATTCTTTTTGATGTAATCTCTGAGAGTAGCAGAAAGTTCCATTACAAGTTCCTGATGCATCGGACTTGGTGGAGCCATATCGTAGATCTGGCCGTCAATTAATTCTGCGCGCTGTCCTTCAGGGAGAGCATAGATGTCATCAATCGTATATGTGTTTGATTTTGGCAATGGCATAAGATTCACGTCCTTTCATAATAGTGTATGGTTAAAGTATAACCAATTTGATTGGAAATTTGTCCAGCCGGGCGACAACTCCGGCATCTCTTTAAGACCACAAGGGTGTGATAGCTGCCTTTCTATCCTTGGACAATACGTATGCCAACGGGGTGGCGATTTCTATTTTATTTACACATTTCTTGTTGCATCTTCAAACTTATTCTATACTGTTCTGCATCTGGAACATCAATAAATTCTACTGTTTTATCAAAGTTTTTCTTTACAACATCTTTTATTTCATCAAGAGTTACGTGGAAGAATTCTCTACGCGTATTAACCATATTGAGTTTTCTGTCCTCAAAAGCTTTATGTAGAGCTGTTTCCAATGCCGGCGCATCATCAGAGAAAATCATAGCATGTACATCAAAGTTAAATGGCACAGATGCATCGCCAAGTTCATCAACGCGATCTTGTGGGTCCAATCGTCTTGTCATGCCAATCTTGTAAATATCTGGACCAAATGCTCCGATGTTGGATATTACATATACATATCCAGCTCTTTGATTTGCTTCTCTGTAATCAATATCTTTTATTGCTTTATCGATATCCTGTAACTGGTTTTCGAGTTCAGATTTCTTAGCCAAAAGAGCGGAGTCCTCAGGAGACTGTTCCAATTGTCTTAGTATATGTTCATAAGCTGTTTGATAGTGTGTTTGTTCTTTCTCAATCTTTTTCCTTTGAGCTTCAATTTCTTTTTGAAGTCTGGCGGCTTCGCGAAGTTCTGCACGGGCAGCTTTTTGAGCTTCTTTTTCTTCCTGTTTCTTTTGCTGATATTCAAATGCTAATCGAAGTTCTTCAACTTTTAAATTCAAATATGCAGATTTTATGGAAATATCCATAATTGTTCCAAGCTTCGAAATAGACTCTGCGGATTTGTAAATTCGGTTCAATGATGCATCATAGTTGGTGTATTTTACGTTAGATATAAGATCATCGCATTCGGTGTTAAATGCCCGAAGTAAAAGCTTTTGCGTGTCATTAACCATTTTCCGTCCTTTAGAGAGGCTATCATTTACCCGCCAATTTGTATTTCCAGTTACAGCATCTTTATTTTTTATAAGGGTCTTTTGCTTTGCACGTATCTCAGCCAATTTATCTTTATAGTCAAGAGCATTTGCAAAGCTATAATGTGGACGGTACAATCCAAACTCTTGAACAAGAATTTCATCGTCTAAATCTATAATCTGCTTTTCGCGGTTCCTTATCTCGTTATCCAGATTCTCAATATTAGATACACGGCGCGAAATGTCAGCTTCAATATCTTTTATGTTGCTTTCCAAAGATGATTTTTGAGAGTTGAGCTTGTCTATAAGTCCATGAAGTTTTTGCGCATCTTGCATTTCTGGTGTGAGTAAAGATTGCGCATGATTTAACTCTCCCTGTAAACGTGCATTTTCTTGTTTTAGTTCTTCAATTTCATTTTTGAATTGTCCAGTTTTAAAAATATCACCAATTCCCATATCTTTCTCCTTCTTTAGTAGAGTGAAAATAAGTAAGTTTAAATAAGTTTTTATATAAACACCAAAGCGATTATATACGTTTAAAATTTTCGACGAAGCTCTACAACTTTGCCAATAATCTTCACGGGCTTTTCTTCAATCTCTTCCTGATTAAAATACATCGGTTCATAATTAGGATTTAATGAGATAAGAGCAATACTGTCTGCATACTTCTTTAGTCTCTTACATACTCCATCATTCCCGTTCACAAGAGCAATTACAATCTCATCAGATTCCGCATCATCCTGTCTTTTTACAATTACAGTATCTCCGTTATGAATATCTGGCTCCATAGAATCACCGCTGATCCGGAGTCCGAAGAACTCACCGGTCCGTGCCAGTTCTTCAGGAATCTCTTCTTCGTCGATAACATCTTCAATTGCCTCCAGCGGAATGCCTGCAGCAACTCGACCATATATTTTAATTTTGATACCTTCAGATAAACTTGATTGATCAACTGAGGTTCCATCAAGTCCCATTAATATACCAGGAGCGGTATTTAAAACTTTTGCAAATGCAATAATTTTAGATTGAGGAAGATCTATGACGCCTTTCTCGATTTTAGCAATCATACTTTTATCGGCATAACCCATTTTAGAAGCCAAATCGGATTGAGTCATATTTAATTCAATTCTTCTTGATTTTATATTTTTATACAGTTGTAACATTCATTCACCTCATTTCATAATCCTACAATAGCATATGATTGAAAATAATTCAACATTTTTGTGCAAATAGGTTGACAGAAATGCAACAGAGTGATATAAAAGAGGTAGTTGAATTAAATGCAACTAGAAAGGAGTGGATAAAATGCCGGATATAAAGATGCTAAAGGATAAAATAACAGATAGTGGAATGACAGTAAAAGCAGTTGCTGAAAAATCAGGTATTTTGAGAGAAACATTATACAATCGACTTAAGGGAGTGGGCGAATTCACGGCTTCGGAAATAGTATCGTTGTCAAATGTTTTGAATTTATCTCAAACAGAACGAGATGATATTTTTTTAAAATAAAAGTTGAATGTAATGCAACTAAAATAGAGAAAGCGAGGTGAAAGAGATGAATGAAGTTGGAAGAACAGTGTATACCATTAGCGGGACGACACTTGAAAACGATAAAAGAAAAACGGCCGCAAAAGAGGCATTAGCGGCCATAAAAATGAGTTACCAGAAAACTGTTTTACTTGCGAAATCATAAAAGATATTTTGGAGCTTGCGAAGGATATCGCATACACAACTACATTACATTAAAATGTCAGAGATATCCTGCAAAGTTTTTGCTATTACTTGTTGAGCATTTTCCTGGTTTACAGTTGGACGGATAGTGGCATGATCAGCATATGAATTCAGATTAATTTCTATATGCTCTTTATAGAGCTTTCCAGATGCTTCATATGTTATGTCAAATATAAGAAAATCATATTTCTTACATAATTTATATGCCTCATCGATTGCCGAAAGAATTCGTTCACCAGGATGGAGATAAGTGCCAGCAGCATGAGAAAATGGCAAATGAAAATCGTCATCAAAGCATATACGAAAATCCACGTTGGTTTCAAGTGAAATAATCTTGGCAGTGGAATTTCCGAAGTTTTTTAGTATCAAATAGTCGAGACTAAATAGCGGGTGAAAAGAGATAGAAATATACGGTCTGGTGGAATTTTCAATCATTTTTGAGTTTTGGCGGAGTGTTATAACGACAGTTATGATAGAAATTACTGCCAAAATGAATGATAGAATGCAAAGAATAGTATTAATTAAAGTTGGTAAATCCATAAAACGCGCTCCTTTCATAAATACTCGGCATGGCGGTGCCTGTAACTAAAGTATAGGAGAGATTGAGGAAAGATGCAATAGAAGAGAGGTGGACGAAATGAAGCGGTTATGTCCAGTATGTTTTGCGGAATTACCCGCACAAGCAAATTACTGTCCGATATGCGGAAAATGCATGAGAGATGCCGTGGAGCAGATTAGTCAGTATATAGGAGAAGTGCCGATAACAACAGTAGTTGAAA
>ENA-OUQP01001479-OUQP01001479.1-human-gut-metagenome-genome-assembly--contig:-NODE-1479-length-15648-cov-3.684410_pt1 | contig 15648 bp, 10 predicted proteins | sample MGYA00237951_ERZ548836 | MGnify/ENA primary metagenome ERZ548836 (study PRJEB26490, sample SAMN05194702) | human gut metagenome | biome: terrestrial biome; feature: human-associated habitat; material...
TCCCACATCATGTTCAGACCGTCACCGGTTGTACCCGGAACATTGAACGGGAAGTAGTTCTCCCAGAGGTCATAGCCAAAGTTTTCTTTGATCATCTCTTTGTTTGTACCAAATCCACCGGTTGCAACAACGACTGCTTTACCGCGAGCTTCAATCTCTTCACCGTTTTTATCAACTGCTTTTACACCAACGCATTTGCCGTCTTCCATGATCAGGCCGGTTGCCGGTGTCTCAAGGTAGATTTCAGCACCAAGTTCTTTTGCTTTCTCTGTCATTGCACGAACCATCGGTCCTGCTGCACGAGGTCCGATCACACCATTCTCCGGTTTTACAATATGCCATGTTGCCTCAGACTCTCTGAAGTAACGGAATGCGCCTGCGAACTCAACACCCATATCCTCCAGCCACTCGATGGTGTCTGCGGATTTATTGAAGTATGTCTGAACCAGATCGCTGTCTACACGGTAATGTGTATACTCCATATGTTTGTTCAGTGCTTCGTCTACTGTGATATCGCAGAATGCTTTTTTCTGGTATTTTGTACCGATACCAAGCGGTCCCATACCCATGTTTGCTGCTCCACCGGTTGTGTTGGATTTTTCAAATACGATTGCTTTCAGATCGTTCTCGCCTGCTGTGATTGCTGCCGCAAGGCCTGCAGGGCCGGCTGCTACTACAATTACATCTGCTTCCATTGTTTTCATAATGAAATACCTCCATAAAATTGTGTTATTGTGAATTCCTTAAAAGGAAAAGTTTCTCTCTGTGCTTAGTGACGTTTTTTAAATTTACCGCATTTTGTCAGACGGGTCGGCAGCTTCGGCAGACGGCCATTGGTCTGGATAATTGCATCATTCTCACATGCGGAAATACATTTTCCGCACTTGGTACATTCAAATTCATCGATCATGTGGATATAGCCGTTCTTGCCCTCAATGGCATCAGCCGGACAGACATCCGCACATTCCTCACATCCTTCACAAAGATCCGGATCAATGTAAATGCTCATAAATGCGGAACATACATTGTTTGCACATTTTTTCTTCTTGATATGATCTTCATACTCACCTGCAAAATATTTCAGGGAACCCATTGCAAAATCAGATGCAGTCTGTCCCATGGTACACGGAGTAGAGAATGTCATGGCTTCTCCGATTTCTTCCATCATATCTGTAAATTCTTTTTTGCCCTGTCCTTCTGTAATTTCTTTTACCATAGTATGAAGCTGGATCAGACCCTCACGGCAAAACGTACATTTTCCACAGCTCTGTTTACGCTCTGCCAAAAGCACCTCTTCAGTTTCATGGATCATACAGCATTTGGAACTGTAAACCGTGATCACACCGTTTCCGATCTGGGTATCTGCTTCAATCACCAGATCCATAGCGGATGCGTCGTACAGTTTTGTACCGATGGCGATGGCTTTCACATCTGCATCTCCTACCAGTTCAGCCACTTTTGTACCAAAGGATACTTTCTGAAGTTCACCCATTTTGCCGTCTTTGCACACTGCCATATAAGTACACGGCTCATAGCTGTCTGTGAAAATATCAGCCAGTGCAGCCATAGTTAAAATGTGATGGAATGCACCGCCGCGGCTTGCTCTGCGATTGATGAGCCCTGTCTGGATCCGGATGCCGTATCCGGCAGCCTCTGTCTCAAGTTCTTTTGCATACTCAGTTTCTTTCTCCGGAAGGTACAGATACATTTCTTCTGCATTTACTGCCAGCGCTGCGATTGCCATACCTTCCATTACTTTTTTCGGATCAGCTTTCAATACTTCCAGCTGAACCCCTGCGATATCCGCATTATTTAAACCTGCAACCACACGGATCGGATTCGTCTGAAATTCTCGTTCTGCATTTACCTGATTCCATTTTTCTGTCACAACACCGCGCTCTACACCGAATTCCAGTAATCCGGAAGCCGCAGTTTTTGCCAGAATATCTTCAACACTCATGTTTTTTGCATTTTCTAAAGCACTCATCTGTCTTACGCCTCCTTCTGATTCGAATATTCGGTCCACAGTCTGGACGGATGGATCTGAAGTCTTAAGTCACACTGCAGACAGCGGCTTGCCTCGCCGCAGATATCCGCATCACAGATACCATGGTCTACCTCGCTGAAGTTGTTCTGTCTCTCTGCTGCCGGTGTTACTTGCGTCTTGGTACGTCCAAGGTAACCAAAACCTTCTATTTTGCCAATCTTCGGATCTGCATGCTGCTCCGGAGCAAGTGTCTCGCTGATGTCTCCGTCGCCACCAAGATATTTATCAATTTCAACCGCCGCATCCCGGCCGGATGCAATGGCAAGGATTACGGATTTTGTTCCATATACAACGTCGCCGGCTGCAAATACACCTTCGGTCTCAGTTGCAAGGGAGTTTTCTTTTACAACAATGCTATTTGCTCTGCCCAGGGCCAGACCTGCTTCTTCTGTCAGATCCGGGCGCTGACCGGTTGCAAAAATAACCGTGTCTGCATCAATGTGATGCTCGCTGCCTTCCTCTTTTTCGATGATGGCTCTGCGGTTCTCATCGAAGGTAAACGATTTTACATTCATAAAGTCTACGCCGGTAACAGCATCGGTTCCTGTGATACGCTCAAAAGTCTGCGCCGGATGCACGAATATGCCTTCTTCTTTTGCCTGCTCGATTTCTTCATCATCAGCAGTCATGGCTTCTCTTGCCTCCAGACAGGCCAGATGGATTTCCTCTGCGCCCAGACGTTTTGCGGTTCTCGCACAGTCGAAAGCTACGTTTCCACCTCCGAGAACAATGATACGCTTGCCCATTCCGGTCTCCTGACCAAGACTTGCATTACGCAGGAAATCAATATTTAACAGAACACCCGGAAGCTCGCTGCCTTCCATCGGAAGACGGACACCTTTGTGTGCACCGATGGTCATTAAGACCGCATCGTACTCACTCAGTAATTCAACCGGTTTCTCTACTTTTGTATTTGTCTCGATGACTACGCCCTGATCCTCGATCACGTTTGCTTCCTGTGCAACGATCTCACGCGGAAGCCGGTAGGACGGGATTCCATAAGACATCATACCACCAACGGTCGGAAGTGCTTCTTTTACAGTAACGGCGTGTCCCTGTTTTCTCAGATAATATGCTGCGGTCAGACCTGCCGGTCCTCCACCTACGACGCATACTTTCTTGCCGGTATCGGGAAGCTGTTTTCCTTTTCCCTTCCAGTAACGGCCGGTGTCATGCTCTGCGGCATAACGTTTGATGTCACGGATGGACATTGCCTCACTGACTTCTTTTCGTTTGCACTCTAGCTCACATACATGACTGCAGACATGTCCCAGTGCGTTCGGGAACGGTACTTTCTCACGGATGACCGCTACGGCTGCATCATAATCGCCTTCTTTTACAAAACGGATGTAACGTGGGACATCCGTATGAGCCGGACAGGCGGTACGACACGGCACCAATGCCTCTTCTTTTTTCAGGTTCGTTGTCAGAAGCTGTAATTTATCACGGATGGAACCGGTCGGACAGACTTCTGCACAGGCCGTACAGAAACGACAGTCTTCATCTTTCAGCAATTTGCCATGTAAGGTTCCTACATATGTCTCAAGCTCTTTTTTGTTGTACTGCAATACGCCTACGCCTCTCAGTTTGTTGCAGGCACGTACACAGCGTCCGCACAGTACGCAGCGGTTCATGTCATGAATGAGCAGCGGATTGCCCTCTTCCATCTTGATACCTTTGATACGGGTACGCATACGTGCGTTGTTTGCACCGATATACTGGATCAGTGTCTGAAGCTCGCAGTTACCGTATTTCGGACACGTGGAACAATCTTCCGGATGTCCGGCAAGCAGTAATTCCAGAGCCAGGGTACGCAGTTTGTTGATCCGCTCACTTGTGGTATGTACTACCATTCCGTCCTGTGCACGCAGGGTACAGGATGTGGTCACGCCTTCCTGACCTTCGACTTCTACAATACACATGCGGCAGGAACCATTCTCCGGCAGATCCGGATGATGGCAGAGGTGCGGAATATAAATTCCGGCTTCCAGCGCACATTCCAATACATTTTTATTCTCCGGCACTTCCAGGCGGGTGCCGTCAATCGTAATGACTGCCATGTTTTTTCTCCCTTCTGTTCTTCATTCAACCTTTGTCGCTTTGATGTTCATTCTGTTCATCTCACATCTGATATATTTTTGACGTGCACGGTACTGTTATGGTACACTGTCACTATAATCACTGATAAAATTATAACATGAGGATTTCAAAAAAGCTTCAAACAGCTGTTGAAAATCCTCACACCTTTTTGATTTATTTTCAACAAATGTCGAATGGGCGGACTGCCCTTTCTTTTCAGGGAGATTCTTATGATCACATTAAAAACACTGCTTGACCAGCTGCAGGATACCTGCCACTGTACAGTTAGAAAAGACTATGATACGACACGGTTTATCAGCCGGATCGATATCCTCCGGGGGGACACGATTCTGTGCGGAGACACCCTGTATCTGTGCCCGGATGACATTCCGGAAAATCTGCTAAAACCAGATGCTTTTTCGGCACCGGCTCCAGAGCAGTCACCGGTACTTCTGATAGACGCTGTTCTCTGGGAGACCTACGCAAAGACATCTGCTGCAGAATATTTACCGACAACCGGAGATTTTTTGCATACAACGAATGAAGCCACCGCTTTGCAGGACAGATTTTCTGTCATCCCGATAGAAAACATGCCTGCACCGGAAGATACTTTTCTGTTGTTGAACCAGCGGCTGACCTTTGAACTGCGATTGCAGCAGGAAATCAATGATCTGTATCATCTGCTTTACAGCGGTCATGGTCTGGACGATCTGATCCTCCGGGCAGAATCTTTTCTCCACCGTCCCATGTCTGTGCTGGACGCCAGTTACAGCATGATCGCGGTCTCCCCGCTGATGCACCAGCTTCCGTTTGGTATGGAAAAAAGTGAGGAAGGAAGCATATTTTTAAGTTCCCAGGAAGTGGAAAGTCTGCGCCGCCTGCAGATTGAACATCAGATTTACAAAAATAATCAGGCATTTTTTATCCAGACGGAAGACCACCCGGATACGAACTGGATTTTCTGTGGCATCCGCATCCAGCATGTCATGACCGGCTATGTAGCACTCTGTCTGCCGGATAAAGCGGAGGCCAGTGAACATGAGCTGCGACTGATCACCGCTTTTTCCGATATCTGTGCGATTGAAATGCAGAAGCATGAATTCTTCGTGCAGAAAACAGGCTTACAGTATGAAACGTTTCTCACGGAACTACTGGAAGGACGGTTCAACGATGTAAACATCATAGAAACCCGGCTGAAACTGCTGAATCGCCGTTTCGGAAAATTCTTCTGTCTGGCGATCCTCTACTGTCCGGAACCGCACAACAGCGACCTGTTCAACAAACGTCAGATGGCGTCACTGCGGCAGGTTTATCCGAATGCCATGTCCGTGGTATACAAAAATAACATCATCCTGCTGATCAATCAGGATACGCCGGTACAGCTGAGTCCTGAACTGACGGATCCACTGGAGCAGTTTGCGGAGCGCAATCACCTGAAAGTCAGCTTAAGTCAGCCCTTTGCAGATATCCTGAAAATCCGGATTTTCTACCATCAGGCACTCCACACCCTGGAGCTGTCGGACCTGCAGGCACCGAATCAGACACTTTTTTACAGCACCGATGCCCTGCCGGAATATCTGTTTTCCAAATGTAATTACCAGGAGCTGGAAGTTGGGATCCATTATCATATTTTCCAGCTGCAGGATTATGATAAAACATACCATACGGATTTTGTAGAAACGCTGCGGGCCTATCTGGATCATGACCGGAATGCTGCAAAAACGGCAGAATATCTGCATATTCACCGGAGCACTTTCTTCTATCGGGTAAAAAAAATAGAAGAGCTGCTGGAAATTTCCATTTCTGACAGTCATCTTCTATTTCTGTATGAATTATCCTTCAAAATCTGGGATTATTTGTGCCGCTGACGGGTGTTACCACTCCAGCAGTTTGGAAAGCCGCAGTAACGTCAGACGGTTTCTGACGTATGGGCTGCTCTGCAGCGTCAGTTCTACTTTTTCTTTGTCGATTCCAAGGTTAGATATCTCATGTACGCAGCCTGCATCATGCAATTTTGCATACATATCGTCAGCATCCGGGAGGTCATCGATGAGATCTTCGATCTCCGGAAGCTGTTCTTCCAGTTCTTCCAGATCGATATCCTCCAGTGGATTCGGCGTGTTCTCTGTCAGAATTCCTTCCAACAGACCTTTTTTACCAAATGTATGTTCCAACAGACTCATTTCAAGTCCTTTGGCTGTTTCCGATTTTACAGTTACATTTTTATGTCGGATGGCATATCCGAGCTTTTTATAATAATCCGTCACGATCAGAAGACCGAGGCCTACCTGCTCACCATGCAGCGCATTAGTTTTCTCATTCAGCACATTCAGATCCCACAGATGGGATACCATATGTTCTGCTCCTGATACCGGGCGCGGACTTTCCACCATCTGCATGCACAAACCTGACAGAAGCAGGGCATACATCAGCTTTTCGATGGCATCTTTGTCTCCAAAACGAATATCTTCCAGTACCCGGCTGACATCGCGCAGTGCCTTTTCCAACAGATCGCATACTTCCTCACAGATGTACTCACCGGTAACGAGATGTGCGATCTTCCAGTCAAGAATGGATATATACTTTCCCAGGAAATCGGATACACCGGATGCGGTAAGCCGCGACGGTGCCGCACTGAAAATATCGGTATCTGCCAGGATCCAGCGCGGAGACACACCGGCAACGGTCCTCTTCAGCCCATCCCAGGTCAGTGCCGCCACATTGGCTGCATAACCGTCCACACTTGCTGCGGTTGGTATAGAAACAAACGGGATATCGTACTCCGTCGCCGCATAGCGGGTCAGATCATGGATCGTTCCACCGCCGATCGCCACCAGCACATCCACAGAGACACTGCTCAGTCCTCTGTCACAATAATCCAGCTGTTTCATCACTTTGTTTACACCACGGTTGTCTGCCTGAAGTCCTTCCGGATTCAGTTCAATGACCGGATAATCTTTAAATTCTTCCTCTAAAAACGGTTCCGCCGCCGTCCGCGTATTGCTGTCACATATAAATACCGGATTCTGAAACTCTTCCAGAATCTCTTCCAGTTGGCTTACTGCTCCGGACTCGATGACAATCTTCTCCACATCGATGTTATGTTCCATTCCGCAGGCGCACGGCTCTCTTAACTGCCCAAGGTCTACGTCCATCTATCTATCTCCTTCACTTTTCTGCACTGATAGTTTTCCCACAAAACAGTAGTTTGGGTGAACTATGTTTTTTCACAATTATCTCTTATTTTCTCACATCTTGCGTTAGAACACAATATCTATTTTTGATTTTTCAAAAATCCCATCAAATTGCAATCCATGTAATCAATGTCGGCATTTCATGTTTATAATCGTATACTTGCAAAAGGGATATCCTCTTCCGTCAGAAGCCTCATTTCAGTTTCCCGACAGGTAAACAAAAAGATCTGATTTTCCTGTTCCGCCAGCCACCGCAGCGTCTGACGCAGCCGTTCTTCATCATAGTTTGCAAAGGTCTCGTCCAAAAGAAATGACAGCGGTTCTTCCTTCATCAGCATATGCCCCGCCGCCATCCGATAAGAAAAATACGCCTGTTGCATCGTTCCCTGACTGTATGCCTCCGGTGTACGCTTCTGCAGCTGCTCTGCCAATACGATACCTTGTCCATCCGTCACCTGCAGCTGCTCATGTACATTTCCCGTAATCTGCGCCAGAATCCCTGACATTTCTTTATCTAATGTATGTTCCAACGCCTTTGACATCCGGGCGGCAAGGCGGGACATGGTTTCCGCTGCCAGTTCCAATGCGTCCCTGTCTTCACGGGCATGCTGCTCATCCAACGTCTCCTGCTGCAATTCAGCCACCTGTTCTGTCAGATTTTCCAGTTCCACTTCTTTCTCCTGTATCTGGCTTTGCAGCTGATCCCCGGAACCTTCCTGCCGGGCCGCCTGAAGCTGGAGTGATTTTTTCTGATCCTTCAATTTCTGCAGCTGTTCTTCCAGAGTAGCTTTCTGCTGACAAACACGCTGTAACTTCTGATCCAGGGCAGCTTTCCTTCGCTCCCGCTCCACGGACTGTAAATCCGCCCGGCCATTTGCCCGGTCATCTTGCCCCCTGTGATTCTGTGCAGCGTCAGTTTCTTTCTTTGCCCTGTTTCTGCGATAGGCTGACACAAGCCCGGCCAGGATCAGAATGATACAGATAATATTCAAAGCCGGTGCTATCTTCTGAAATCCATCCATGGCAGACCTTAAAACAGGGGCCAGAATCAGACCCGCCACACCAATCAGCAAAAGCGGTGAAAATCCTGCGTTTTTACCGGATTTCTGCTGAAGTGCGTCCGTTTTCTCCTGCTCCCGTCGAAACTGCTCCCGCTTCCATTGTTCCCGTTCAACCTGCTCCCATTCCAACTGTTCCTGTGCTACCGCGCTCTTCAGCTCCTGTTCCCGCCGGCAGACCGTCTGATAAGCTGTCTGTACCGGTTCCATCTGCTGCTGTAGCGCTCTTACCTGCTCCTGCACCGTACCCTGCTGCGTACTCTGCTTTTCCTGCTGCGCTTTCAGCCCGGCGATATCACGTTCCAGCACCTGTTGGTTTACTTCCAGCTGATGGATATGCGACAGCCGTTGCTGTTCCAGTTCTTTCCGGGTCTTCTCCGCATTTTTTCGTTTCTGCTCCAGTTCCTGCAATGCCTTCGACAACTGAAAATCCCCACTTCCGGTCTGTGCCAGATTGCTGCGTTCATCCTCTAAAAGTACACCAAGTTCCCTCCCCGGAAGCAGCTGTTCCTGCCCGATACAGCAGGTATTTTCATAGGCTGCTGCACTGACATTACCAAGCAGCATGTCCAGATCTCCGTATTCCACAGAAAGTTCCTCACCGTCCCGGATATTCACCAGCCGCGCACGTTTTTCCTTATAATAAAAATTCCGTTCCAGCAGAAACTGCTGCTGCCCGGTCTCAAACATCATGGAACCGTAAAAATAGGCCGGAGTATCCCATGGTTCATACCGGTTATAAGTATCCAGCGTCTTTCTCACCCTTGTTTTTTCCAGGCCAAACAGCATCGCCTTCAGAAACTGCATCAGGGTGCTTTTGCCGGATTCATTGGCTCCGTAAATAACATTGATCTGTGGTGCAAACTGATACTTCTGATTTTCCAGTTTTCCAAACTTTCCTATGTTCGCCTCTCTGATAATCATCCTATGTCTCCTGTCCTTCCCCCATGGCATTCAGCATGGCCTGCACACCATAATACACTGCTTTCCTTCCGGATGCCGCATCCGGATACGCCTCCAGTGTCTCGATATACTGCGCCAGAAGTGTTCCATCGTATCGCTGTTTCAGCTGGTCAAACGGATAATCCGGCTCGGTCTCATCCACGACACGCACCACCCGGTTCAACTGCGCCAGTTCCTGCACCGGCAGGACAATATCCGCATCCCGGTATCCACGCAAAACCAGATGGGAAATCTGATAGGGCGCACGTTTTGCCAGCTCCTGCTGCGCCAGTCCCACCATCGCATAAGCGGACATCTCCGGTGTCACCGGAAGTTCCTGCCGGATATATTCACACTTTTTGATCGGATAAAAAGAAACCCGGCAGCCGGCCTCCGTCAATTCCCCTATCCAGAAACCGTGGGGGCCGAAATCATTACAGTCTGTCGGCTCCAGGGAACCAGCCATTACCACCCGGTTCGGGATCAGCTGCGCCGCCTTGTGGATATGTCCAAAAGCTGCATAATCATATCCTGCTGTCAGTTCATTTGCCCGGAACGGATGATGCCGGTCATCGCCGCCGTGTCCCAGCAGAATCTGAAACTCTGAATCCATCTGCCGCTGATGTTTTCCATACACCGCTCTGTCATCTTCCTTATCCCAGAAGCTGCAGCCCCATACCGTCGTATGGATCCGCTCCAGATGCACCGGTGTGAGATCTTTATTTAAAATAAAATGCACATTATCCGGCCACGCAAAGGTGCGGTAATAAGACTTCGGATGCAGATAATCATGGTTTCCCGCGATCAGTACAATCTCTGTGTCCGGTATCGCAGCAAATCCCGCTGCCACTTCTTTTAATTCACGCTTTAATGGCTGTCTGTGAAACAGATCACCGGCGATCAGCAGCAAATCTGCCTGTTGTCTGCGAGCCTCCTCCAGCACCATATGAAAACTGTTCCAGATATCCTTGCCCCGTTTCTCACTCCAGGGCATTCCCGCATCCGGGGTAACTCCCAGATGCACATCTGCAATATGTATGAATCTCATAATTTCCTCCATAATACAATCTTTTTGCTCACCGCCGGAAAAAACGGGACTCTGGCTATTTTTCTCTCGGCCGGCGATCATTAGCGGACGAGAGAAAATCACAGAGTCCCGTTTCATAATTTATGCCGGAACACACACAATTACACGGAAAATGTCTTACTGTTCCACCTGTTTCGCCAGGAACAGTGCCGCAACTTGTGCCAGTTTTCCCTGCAGTTCCCCGGCACTGTCCTTATCTGCGCCGTTGCACAATGCCACCGCGCCGATGGCATCCCCTTCACAGATGATGGTTGCCAGTGCCTGGGTCTGATATTGCATGGCATCGTCAAGGGTCAGTTTCTTGCAATTTTTCTCCTGTGCATCCGCCACCTGACAACCTCTTGCTTCAATAAACTGCTCCATTTCCGGGCTGATCGGTTTTCCATCATAATTCTTTTTGCCGTTTCCCTCCGCTGCGATGATGTGGTCACGGTCCATGACACATACAAGGCTCCCTGCTGCTTCCGCCATGCTTGTGGCATACTGAGCGGCAAATGTACTCAGCTCCCCGATGGGGGAATATTTTTTCAATACAATGGCTCCGTTCTGTTCCGTAAAAATCTCCAGCGGATCTCCCTCCCGGATGCGCAGCGTCCTGCGGATTTCCTTTGGCACTACCACGCGCCCCAGATCATCGATCCTGCGCACGATTCCTGTCGCTTTCATATCGTAAAAACCTCCTGTTTCCTCTTCTCAATTACCAGATTTTTGTTGTACATCTAGTATGTGGAAGCAAAAGGTTGATTATACCATAAATTTTTTCACATAATTCCGCTAAGATATCGCATTTTCTTTCATCCTGTTTATGGCACTATCTTACAGCACTTACCTTACGCCTGCTTATTGTAAAGCGGACATTCGCAATCCGCTTCGCTACTTGCTCATGAACGCAGTTCCGCATGGGTGCGGTGTACATGCCGCCGCACGAAGTAGAAGCAGATCACCTGCATCACGATCGTAAGGATCCAGGATGCCGGATAAGAGATAAACAAGATCGCCAATGACCTGTGCTGTGGGAAAATACCATAAATCCAGACAATACGGGTACCTACCGTTCCGATCACGGACAGAATCATCGGTACTGCTGAATGTCCCATTCCACGCAATGCTCCCGGAAACAGATCCATAAGACCACATAAAAAATAAGTAACTGTGGTATACAAAAGGATTTCCATCGCACACTGGATAACCGCAGGATCCGTAGTATAAATCTGCAGGATTTCCGGGCCAAAAACATACACACCAACGCCCAGTGCCAGCGATACGCTGACGGACAAAATAATGCAGTCACGCAGCACCCTGTCCATCCGTTTCAGTTTTCCCACACCATAATTCTGACTCGTAAAGCTCATACATGCCTGTGTCACAGAGTTTACGGATACATATAAAAATCCAAACAGATTATTTGCGGCTGTATACCCGGCCATGGCTGTGGAGCCAAAAGAGTTCACCGAGGACTGCAGCAATACATTTGACAAGTTGATGACTGTACTCTGGATACCTGCCGGGATACCAACCTGAAAAATCTGCATCATGTATGCTTTTTTGATCTTCAATTTCGAAAAACGCAGCTGATAACTGCTGTCTGATTTGTGCAGACAGCGCAGAACCAGCACACAGGAGATCATTTGGGAAATCACCGTTGCAATACCGACACCTGCAACACCAAGATCAAATTTAATGACCATCACCAGATTCAGCACTGCATTGGTGGAGCCTGAGATCAACAAAAAGATTAACGGCCGTTTCGTATCACCTACTGCGCGCAGGATCGCAGCACCATAATTGTACAGCATAAAAAATGGCATGCCGCAGAAGTAGATCCGCATGTACAGTGTGGATAACCGAATGACATCATCCGGTGTCCCCATCAGTTCCAACGCGCCTCTTGCAAAAAGCACTCCAATAAAAGCCATTGCAATACCACTGATCAGAGCCAGTGTAATGGCAGTATGTACGGTCTCTGACATCTCCTTATCACGGCCGGCAGCATAAAACCTTGCCCCCAGTACATTTGCTCCCAGAGAAATCCCGATAAATAAATTCGTAAACACTGCGATCAGCGCAGTGGTCGAGCCTACTGCTGCCAGTGCCTGGCTCCCACTGAACCGTCCAACAACAATAATGTCAACCGCATTGAACATCAACTGCAGGACGCCGGACAGCATCAGAGGCAGTGCAAAGGAAATCAGTTTGTCCATGATGGAACCATTACACATATCAATCTCATATTTATTCTTCTTCAATTTTTATTCTCTTCTTTCTAAACCCTTATAAACCTTACTACTTTAAACTTTTTCTTTTTAATATTTCTTTTGAAACTTTCAAGAATGTCCTTGGCATTCTTGTTACTCACCACCCATAGTGGTGAAGTCATCTCACATCTGGCATTATACTTCCAGATCTGACCGGATCGCCCAGCGCATTTTTGTGGAGCGGGCGCGTCCGTTCTGTGCACACTCCTGTGCGGACGGCCGGATAACATCTTTTGCATAATCTGTATAAATGCCGGACTTATATCCATCCTTCAAAGCTTTTTTCACCAGACGATCCTCTCCGGAATGAAAAGTCAGAATCGCCACTCTGCCGCCTGGTTTTAACGCACCCGGAAGTTTCTCCATGAATTCATACAACACTTCAAATTCACGGTTTACATCGATACGAAGTGCCTGGAACACACGCTGACAGGTCTTTTTCACGGTATCTTTTCGCTCCTTCTCCGGCAGAAATTCCAGCGTATTTTCAATCACCTGACGCAGTTTTGTCGTAGTATCAATCCGATTGCCCCGGCGGATTTCTTTCACAATAGCCTCCGCAATTTCCTCGCAATACGGTTCATCCGAATTCTCATCCAGCATTCCGGCCAGTTCTTCAACAGAAATAGTATCAAGACGTTCCGCTGCACTGATACCTTTCTCCTGGTTCAGACGCAGATCCAGTGGTCCATCCACTTTATAAGAGAATCCCCGTTTTGGATTGTCGATCTGCATGGAGGAAACGCCCAGGTCTGCCAGAATAAAATCAAAACCTCCCACTTCCTTTGCGATCTCGTCAATCGTACAGAAATTCTGCAGCTTTACCGTCAGCATATCTTCTCCGAATCCCTGTTCCGCCAGACGCTTTCTCGCCTTGGCAGACTCCTCCGGATCCACATCTGTGGCATACATATGTCCTTCACCCTGTAAGCATTGCAGCATAGCTTTTGTATGACCGCCATAACCTAATGTGGCATCAAATCCCACCTGTCCCGGTTTAATCTCCAGAAAATCCAGAATTTCTTTTACCATAATGGAGATGTGCATACCAGCCGGCGTATTCCCCTTACGGATCACATGTTCAACGGTGTCCTGATATTTTTCCGGCTGAAGTTCTTTATATTTTTCCTCGAATTTTTTCGGATATTTTCCTTTGTAACGCACACGCCGTTTGTGCGGTGTCTGTGCCCCATTTTCCGTATGTTCCATAGAAAACCTCCTCTTTCACTATTTTTTCTCCAGCATCTGTTAAGCAAGAATACCGAGGCATTCTTGAATTTGTGTCAATCATTTTTATTATACCCAAGACAAATCAGCAAATCAAGGGCAGCCTGTGCACTAAAAATGGCAGTAAAAGGATTTCACTTCCTTTCACTGCCATTTTTTATTTTTCTGCATTTTAAGCAGAATGTAGACTTGCAGAAGTTTTACTGTGCAAAAGTCTCCAGGATCACATCCGTTGCTGACGCACCGCCTGGTCTGATCACAGATTTTTCCGCTTTTTCTGTAATGTATGCTTCTACATCCTGCGCATCGGAGTAATCCTTACTGTTTCCGATCATCTGATTCATCAGCTTCGTCTGCAGATTTGAATACCAGTAACTGTAATACTTGCTAATATCATATGCAGTCAGCCCGTAGCTGTCTGTGGTATCTGCGCTGTCTGACTGCGCATCATTTTTTTCTTCCATCTGCGCTTTCAGATCTTCAAAGGTATAATCCTCTGTCACCTTCCATTCAACCGCCAGATGCTTGATGGCATAATTTTCCGTCAGATCCTGTGAGATGATCGTCTCCAGCTGCTCTGCCGGCACCTTTCCGTCAATCTCCTGTTCCCAGAAATCCGGCTGGTTCACCTGTTCTGTGGTATAGCGCATCAGAATGTCATTTTTATGGTTTTCTGCCAGCAGGACATACTCTTCCACAGAAACTGCGTCGCCATCTATATAGCAGACAACATCGGTATCTGCCTGTGTATTCTCCGCCTCGGCTGAGACTTCCACCGAAACGTTTGTCTGATCATTCTGATCTGTGTTCTGTGTTCCACATCCTCCGGCAAAAGCCATTGCGGCAATGAGAATCCCCATTGCCGCAATGCCTGCCGGAATCATTTTCTTTCTTCCGAACATATAAAACTCCTGTTTGTTACTGCCAGATTTTTTTATTATGCGGTAATTACTTTTCCACCTTCTACACGGTAAGTTACTCCGTAATAAGCAGCATACCCGTTGTAATTGAAGTTGATCTTGCCGCCTTCTACATACCACCAGCCGTACTCGTTGAGTGCGAGTCCTGTGTAGTTGAAGTTGATCTTGCCACCTTCGACTCTCCACCAGCCATACTCATTTGCTGCGAGTCCTGTGTAGTTGAAGTTGATCTTGCCACCTTCGACATACCACCAGCCGTACTCGTTTGCTACAAGTCCTGTGTAGTTGAAGTTGATCTTGCCACCTTCTACATACCACCAGCCGTACTCATTTGCTGCGAGTCCTGTGTAGTTGAAGTTGACCTGACCATTCTCTACATACCACCAGCCATACTCATTCTGTGCAAGTCCGGTTGCGTTGAAGTTGATCGCACCGTTCTCTACATACCACCAGCCGTATGCATTCTGTACCAGTCCTGTGTAATTAAAGTTAATCTGGCTGTTTTCTACATACCACCAGCCATAAGTACTGTCATTTACAAGACCTGTTACATTGAAGTTGATCTGACCGGCTTCTACATACCACCAGCCATATTCATTTGCTGCAAGTCCGGTATAAGCAGTATCTACTTTACCGTCTTTGTAGTAGAACCAGTTGCCGTCTTTGTCCATACCGAGACCATCTGCCGGTTTTGCATCTTCATCTGCTTTCTTAACAGTTTCGTTTGCTCCGATATCCGGTGTACCGTCTGTCAGTGCATTTCCATAGTAGTCAACAGATGGGATTTCTGCTTTGTTTGCTGCCAGCTCGCCGCCAAGTGTATCGTCGGTGTAGGACGG
>ENA-OUQP01001480-OUQP01001480.1-human-gut-metagenome-genome-assembly--contig:-NODE-1480-length-15642-cov-13.354077_pt1 | contig 15642 bp, 11 predicted proteins | sample MGYA00237951_ERZ548836 | MGnify/ENA primary metagenome ERZ548836 (study PRJEB26490, sample SAMN05194702) | human gut metagenome | biome: terrestrial biome; feature: human-associated habitat...
ACTCGAACTCACGACCCCTTCATTACGAGTGAAGTGCTCTACCGACTGAGCTATTCCAGCTTGTGCTAAACACAACTGATATTATACCGTATTTTACAAAAAATGCAAGCACTTTTTCCTACAATCCACTTAAATCCTCACCACCCCAATCACCCCCAACCATATTCCCATTTAATTCACAAACCATCACTCATCCCCTGAAGCCCCCTTCCTGCGAGAAGCCACCCGTTTCACAACCTTTACCGCATCCTTTACAACCACAGATTTTTCAACCACCGTCATTTTCGCCTTATCCATACGCTTTCCCCTGCTTTTCCCCGCAGTCTTTTTCACATTTCCTTTCTTTACAGAGCTTTTCTTCACATCCACCTTCTCCGGTGTACACCCAAATACCGCCACACCATAAGCCGGAAGCTTCAGCTTCAAAGAAAACTCCCTGTTATCACACTCCATATGAATAGCCGCTTTCGCACGTGCGTTCACCACACCCTGTCCGCCAAACTTTTCACTGTCACTGTTGAAAATTTCCTTATATTTCCCCGCAAAAGGCACACCAACCCGGTAACTGTCATAAGATACCGGTGAAAAATTACACACCGCAAGAATCGTTTCTTCCGGCTTTTCCGTCTTGCGAAGAAACGCAACCACATTCTCATCATAGCTGGTAAACTGAATCCATTCAAACCCATCCGAATTACCATCCATTGCATACAACGCCGGATGATTCCTGTAAAGTTCATTCAGATCATGAAGATACGCCTTCATTTCCGGCCCTACATCTCCATCCGGCGCAGTCATTTTCACACCCGGATGAAGCATCAGATAACCATACGCAGCACGCAGCTGAGCATCCTTTTGTCTGGAAGAACCCGGAAGCTTCTCCAGAAACTCTTTTAACGTACCCACATCTCTCTTACCAAGCGTCAGCACATAATGCTCACTGTATGCATACATCATGGAAAGAGTCAGCTGATCATAATAATTTCGTCTGTCCAAAGGCTCTGCTTCCAGATAAGAAAGAAGATCCTTTGTCCAGCCACCACTCCATTTATAGTCAAATCCCAGATGATCATTCTCCACACTGTCTGTAAGCTGCGGCCATAAACCATCCTCCTGTGCAATCAGAAGAATCCCCGGATACTGCTTCTTCACAATAGAATTCAGATGCTTCAGAAACTCCAGTGCCTGAAGATTCTCATTGGAACTATAAAGATTAGCCGTCCACTGTCCCGCCTCTCTTCCAAAATCCAGATACAGCATCGCATCTACATCATCCATCCGAAATCCGTCCACATGAAATTCATCCATCCAGAAAAACGCATTGGAAATAAGAAAATCTTTGACCATAGGACTTCCATAATTATAAAGCATGGTGCCCCACATCGGATGAACCGCCATAGCCGGATTCTGTACTTCATAAAGAGGAGTTCCGTCAAATTTCTCAAGCCCTGCATCAAACCGCGGAAACTGAGCCGGTGTCCAGTCCAGGATCACACCAATCCCTGCCTGATGAAGATCCTCCACCAGTGTCCGGAAATCTGCCGCAGTCCCAAAACGGGTAGTCACAGCATAATACGCAGACGTAGAATATCCTCCTGAACTTCGGTCAAGATACTCCATCACCGGATGAAATTCTACATGCGTATAACCAGTTTCCTTCAGAAACTCCACCAGTTCGCCACTGTTTTTCCACTCTGTTACATCAGTTTCATAAATGGAAACCGGAACTTCACGACTGGCAAACCCTTCACGTTTCTTCATCCACGCTTCATCCTGCCAGGAAAAATCTCCCAGTTCTGTTACAACAGAAATCACAGACGGCGCTCCCTGGGTTCCATTTCCATACGGATCCGATTTCCTCTGTACCTTGCCGCCTTTGATCTTGATCTCATACTGGTAAGAGGCCCCTGCCTGTACATCTGGAACAAAAATCTCAAAAATTCCGGACATTGGCATCCGATGCATCGGAAGACGCCTTCCATCCCACCTGTCAAAATCACCGACCACACTGACACTGATCGCATTTGGTGCCCAGACAGCAAAATATGTTCCTTCTACCTCGCCACAGGTCCCAGGATGCGCTCCCAGCTTCTCATATGCCTTGTAATAGACACCGGCACAAAAAGCTCGTTCCTCCTCTTCCGTGATCTGGCATGGATATTCATAAGCATCGTAAAAAGTCTCTTTCCTGCTTCCTCTTATCACACGGAAACGATATTCCGGAATCCTTTTCAGTGGAAGCATTACAGCATAATAACCAGCCTCATCTTCCAGGGTCATCGGATAACTCTTTTCCCCTACAACAACCTCTGCAGAATCCGTTCCCGGAAAAAATCCCTGGATCAGAACGCCATCCTCTGTTATCCTTGGCTGCATCACATCACGAGGTGATGCCTCCTCCCCGTAAACGATCGCCTCGATCCGGGGCCAATCCATATATTCATATGCTTTATCAGCCATAATCGTCTCCTCCATCATATTTGTTGTTTTATAGACCCAGTTTACCACTTTTTTACTGAAAAATAAAGCTAACAACTCTAATCTTCGCAAAAAGTGCTGTAAGTAACCGGTAACCGAATAGAAAATAATTCGATTTGGTTCTTCCCAAAACCATGTATAACGATTATAATATGAAACAGAATATGAAACAAATAACCTATCAGGAGGAATCATCAATGGAAAACAGACAGTATGATGTAACAGCTCTCGGCGAGCTTTTGATCGACTTCACAGAAAACGGTGACAGTTCCCAGGGAAATCCTACTTTTGAGGCAAACCCGGGCGGAGCTCCCTGTAACGTTCTTGCCATGCTGAACCGTCTTGGCAAAAAAACTGCATTTATCGGAAAGGTCGGAAACGACATGTTCGGCAAGCAGCTGAAGGCTGCCGTAGAAGAATGCGGCATTGATACCAGAAATCTTGTCATGGACGATGAAATTCACACTACCCTTGCTTTTGTACATACTTACCCGGACGGAGACCGTGATTTTTCTTTCTACCGTAATCCAGGTGCAGATATGATGCTGACAAAGGATGAGGTAGATGCTGATCTGATCCGCAATTCCAGGATCTTCCATTTCGGCACACTTTCTTCCACACATGAGGGTGTCCGTGAAGCAACCCGTTATGCTCTTGACGTGGCAAAAGAAGCCGGATGCATCATCACCTTTGACCCGAACTTACGCCCTCCACTCTGGAAGGATCTGAACGATGCCCGCAAAGAGATCGAATACGGCATGGAACGCTGTGATGTACTGAAAATTTCTGATAATGAAGTGGAATTTCTTTTTGACACAACAGATTATGATAAGGGTGCTGCCCTTATCGAAGAAAAATATCATATCCCGCTTGTGCTGATCACAATGGGAAAAGACGGAAGCCGCGCTTATTATCGCGGACGCAAGGTTGAGGCTGCTCCTTTCCTTCAGGAACACACCATCGAAACCACCGGCGCCGGTGACACCTTCTGCGCAAGCACATTGAACTATGTACTTGAGCACGGGCTTGATGATCTCACAGACGAGAACCTTGCAGAACTGCTTACTTTTGCAAATGCGGCAGCTTCTCTTATCACAACAAAGAAAGGCGCGCTTCGCGTGATGCCTACAAGGGATGAAGTTCTTGACTTCATCGCATCTCGCAAGTAATTAGTTTTTATTTTTTCTTATAGTTCTTATTTATTAGCTTTGATAAGCTGAGGAAAACCGCAGGGGGAGAAAGCACTCGGAGTTACGAAGCCCGCTTTTCTCCCCCTGCACCCCCTCTTTCCGGGCACGTACCGCGGAGGCGGCGCTTCGCGCCTGTCCGCCAATTATTAAATGTTCTACATATTTTCCCTGTTATATCATATATTTTTATTAATATCTTATCGTATAAAAATTTATATCCAATACCATTACGTATATTATATTTACACATTATGTTTGTATTTAATCTATTTACATTTAATCTATTCGCATTTGATATATTCCCATTTAATCTATTCCCATTTAATATATTCCTATTTAATATATTCGCATTTGATATATTCCCATTTGATATATTCCCATTTGATATATTCTCATTTGATATATTCCCATTTAATATATTCGCATTTGATATATTCCCATTTAATATATTCGCATTTAATATATTCCCATTTGATATATTCCCATTTAATATATTCCCATTTGATATATTCCCATTTAATATATTCCCATTTAATATATTCCCATTTGATATATTTACCATTTGATATATTTACCATTCAAATTCACTTCTATAATATTCCAAAAAATCCGCAGATGTGCCCCGCACATCGAGACCTACCAACCCCCACCCACCCTCACTCTCGGCTCAACCTTCCACATCCAATACCGTCACATACATATAACGGCCTCAAGACTATTTCACTCCCAACAACCCCCTCAGGCCGTTCTCCTCCATCGGCTCAACCTTCCGTATCCAATACCGCAGCATACAGACACAAGTCAACAAAACTCCCACCCTCCACAACCAAGCACTCCAAAAAAAGCCCGAGGGGTGTGCAGAGGGGCCGCGGCTTTGCGGCCCCTTTGCGGTTTTCCTATTTTCGCAAAAAAATACTGCGTCCGTTCGCCAACCCGAACGAAACACAGTATTTTTCAAAAGTATTTTTTTACATTTTGTTACTTAACAACACGTACTCTGTACATGCCCTCGATCTCCTTGAGTTCATCCAACGCCTTAGCAGACGCCGCACTCTCAAGATCAATAAGAGTATAAGCAAACTCCCCTTTACTCTTATTGGTCATATCCGCAATATTCAATCCCTCGGAACCAAGGATCTTTGTAACCTGACTGATCATATTCGGTGTGTTGCTGTGCGCAAGAGAGATTCTTCCGACAGCCACACAGGTACCCATATCACAGTTCGGATAATTAACTGAATTTTTGATATTACCATTCTCAAGGTAATCGCGAATCTCCTTTACAGCCATCTCTGCACAGTTTTCTTCTGATTCCTCTGTAGACGCGCCAAGATGCGGAGTTACCAGAATACCCTCACGTCCTGCAACTGTCTCATTTGCAAAGTCAGTTACATACTTCTTAACCTTGCCACTCTCAACAGCCTCGATCAGCGCATCCTCATCAACAAGAAGATCTCTTGCAAAATTCAGAAGAACCACGCCATCCTTCATCTTATCGAAAGCTTCTTTGTTGATCATCTTCTTAGTGCTGTCAAGAAGCGGAACATGAATGGTGATATAATCGCACTGGCTGTAGATCTCATCCAGGCTCTTGCTGTGCTTGATGGTTCTGGACAGGTTCCATGCCGCATCAATAGAAAGATATGGGTCATAGCCATATACTTCCATGCCAAGACCGCATGCTGCGTTTGCCACCATGGCTCCAATGGCTCCAAGTCCGATGATACCAAGCTTTTTGCCACTGATCTCGCATCCTGCAAACTGTTTTTTCTGCTTCTCGGCAAGCTTGCCGATGTGCTCTTTATCTTTCTCCTGTGCAACCCACTCGATACCTCCTACGATATCTCTGGATGCAAGGAGCATACCTGCAAGCACCAGCTCTTTTACGCCGTTTGCGTTAGCTCCAGGTGTGTTGAATACAACAACACCCTTCTCTGCATACTCCTTAACCGGAATATTATTGACGCCTGCACCTGCACGTGCAACTGCGCAAACGCTCTTCGCAAGCTCCATGTCGTGCATTTTTGCACTTCTTACAAGGATTGCATCACACTGGTCAGCTGTCTCTGTTTTTTTATAATTATCGCCAAAAAGTTTCAGACCTTTTTCAGCGATAGGATTCAGGCAATGATACTGGAACATTATGCATTCTCCTCCTCGAATTTTTTCATGAATGCAACCAGTGCCTCTACGCCGGCCTTTGGCATGGCATTGTAGATGCTGGCACGCATTCCGCCAACAGTACGGTGTCCTTTCAGGTTTACAAGTCCTGCTTCAGCTGCCTCTTTGACAAACTTGGCATCCATTTCCTTGTCACCGGTTACGAACGGTACATTCATAAGAGATCTGTCTTCCGGAACTACAGTTCCTTTGAACAGCTTGCTAGAATCCAGGTAATCATAAAGGATTTTTGCTTTTTCCTCATTGCGCTGCTTCATCACTTCCAGACCGCCCATCTTCTTCAGCCATTTGAATACTTTTCCGCATACATAGATGCAGTAAGCATTCGGCGTATTGTAAAGAGAGCCTGCATCTGCGTGTGTCTTATAAGTAAGCATGGTTGGGGTTCCCGGAAGAACATCCTCTGTGATCAGATCCTCACGGATGATCACGATAACCATACCTGCCGGTCCGATGTTCTTCTGAACACCGCCATAGATAATACCATATTTGCTTACATCCACCGGCTCAGACAGGAAGCAGGAGGATACATCAGCTACCAGAGTCTTGCCTTTTGTGTTTGGAAGTTTTTTGAATTTTGTGCCGTAAATGGTGTTGTTCTCACAGATGTATACGTAGTCTGCATCCGGGCTGATCGGCAGATCACTGCAGTCCGGGATATAGCTGAAGGTTTTATCTTCAGAAGATGCGATCTTGTTTGCTTTTCCGTATTTCTGAGCTTCCTGATAAGCTTTCTTTGCCCACTGTCCTGTTACGATATAATCTGCGACCTTGTTTTTCATAAGGTTCATCGGGATCATGGCAAACTGCTGGGATGCTCCTCCCTGAAGGAAAAGTACTTTGTAGTTGTCCGGAATGTTCATAAGCTCACGGAGATCTTTCTCTGCAGTATCAATGATCTCCTGAAAAGCTGCACTTCTGTGACTCATTTCCATAACAGACATTCCTGTGCCGTTATAGTCCATCATCTCATCAGCTACTTCTTTGAGTACTTCCTCCGGAAGCACTGCCGGTCCGGCAGAAAAATTATACACTCTACTCATGTTTCTTCATATCCTCCTCATCAAATACATCATCAAGGTTCGCACCGGCCGGTACCATCGGGAACACACTCAGATCCTGATCGATCCAGCAATCCAGAACGACAGGTCCCTCTGCTGCCAGTGCCATCTTAAGTGCAGGCTCCACATCCTCCATCTTTGTCACACGAATGGCTTTTGCACCCAACGCCTCTGATAATTTCACAAAATCAACGGCGTCATCCAGTACTGTAGAAGAGTATCTCTTTCCATAGAAGAGCGTCTGCCACTGACGCACCATTCCAAGTACATGATTGTTCATAACAATCTGGATCAGCTGTCTGCCACAGCGTGCAGCTGTTGCCAGCTCATTCATATTCATACGGAAGCATCCGTCACCTGCTATATTCACAACTGTTTTTTCCGGTCTGCCCATCTTCGCGCCAATTGCAGCGCCAAGGCCGTAGCCCATGGTTCCAAGGCCGCCGGAAGTAAGAAGAGTTCTCGGCTCTTTGTATTTATAATACTGTGCCGCCCACATCTGGTGCTGTCCAACATCTGTGGAGATGATCGCATCACCGTTGGTCAGCTCATAAAGCTTCTCTATAATATACGGACCTGTAAGCTGTGTGTGATCATAATTTAGCGGATATTTTTCTTTCAGCTCCTGGATATGTGCGATCCACTCCGGATGTTCTTTCTTCGGGATTTCCTCCAGAAGACGTTTCAGCACTTCCCTCACATCACCGATCACACTGGCATCCACTTTGATATTTTTATTGATCTCCGCAGCATCCACATCGATCTGAAGGATTTTTGCATTATGTGCAAAAGTTTTTGTATTTCCTGTTACACGGTCACTGAAGCGTGCTCCGAGAACAATAAGAAGATCGCACTCTGTTACGCCAAGATCGGAAGCCTTGGTTCCATGCATACCTACCATACCTGTATAGAGAGGATCTTCTCCCGGGAAAGTACCCTTGCCCATCAGAGTATCACAGACAGGAGCCTGGATCCTGCGAGCCAGCTCACGTACTTCCTGGTCAGCACCGGAGATCACACATCCGCCGCCAACAAAAATAAACGGTTTCTCTGCCTCTCTGATCATTTCCAGCGCCTGATCAATATCTTCTTTACGGATACTTTTGATCTCACGGTTAACAGTAGCCGGGTGACATGGCTCATATTCATATTTCATTCCTGTGATATCCTTCGGGACATCCACAAGCACCGGGCCGGGTCTTCCGCTTTTTGCAATATAAAATGCTCTTCTTAACGTATCTGCAAGATCTTCGATATTCTTTACGATGAAACTGTATTTTGTTACAGGCATTACGATACCTGCGATATCAACCTCCTGGAAAGAATCTCTTCCCAGGAGTGGTCTTCCTACGTTTGCAGTAATGGCTACCATCGGTACGGAATCCATGTATGCAGTCGCAATTCCTGTTACCAGGTTAGTTGCTCCCGGACCGGATGTTGCCAGGCAGACACCTACCTTTCCGGTCGCTCTTGCATAACCGTCAGCAGCATGAGATGCACCCTGCTCGTGGGAGGTCAGTACATGTGTGATCTCATCTTTGTATTCATATAAGGCATCGTAAACATTCAGAATCGCGCCGCCCGGATATCCAAATACGGTATCAACGCCCTGTTCCTTCAGACATTCTACGATGATCTCTGCACCTGTAAACTGCATATCTTTCGTTCCTCCTTATTTTGCTTTCGGTACTTCCAGGATCGCGCCACGGTTTCCGGATGTTACCATGGCAGCGTATCTTGCCAGATATCCGGTTGTCACCTTCGGCTCTCTTGGCTGCCATTTTTCTCTTCTGGCCTGCATCTCTTCATCTGAAACCTTGATCTCCAGTTTCAGCTCCGGAATATTGATACTGATGATATCGCCTTCCTCAACCAGTGCGATCGGGCCGCCTACTGCTGCCTCCGGTGATACGTGTCCGATAGCGGCTCCTCTGGATGCACCACTGAAACGTCCGTCGGTGATCAGGGCTACGGAAGAACCAAGTCCCATTCCCACGATAGCAGATGTAGGGTTCAGCATCTCTCTCATTCCAGGGCCACCCTTTGGTCCCTCGTAGCGGATAACCACAACATCTCCCTCTACGATCTTACCGCTCTTGATGGCAACAATTGCGTCATCCTCGCTGTCAAATACACGTGCAGGACCTTCATGTACCAGCATCTCCGGTACAACTGCAGAACGTTTTACAACACCACCATCCGGTGCAAGGTTTCCTTTCAGTACGGCAAGTCCGCCTGTCTTTGTATACGGATTGTCGATAGGGCGGATAACCTCCGGATTCAGGTTTACACAGTTTTTGATATTCTCACCTACTGTTTTTCCAGTTACTGTCATACACTCTGTATGGAGAAGTCCCAGCTTGTTCAGCTCATTCATGACCGCATAGACACCGCCGGCCTCATTAAGATCTTCCATGTAGGTCGGGCCTGCCGGTGCAAGGTGGCAAAGGTTCGGGGTCTTCTCACTGATCTCATTTGCAAAGCTGATATCAAAGTCCATTCCAATTTCATGTGCGATAGCCGGAAGATGAAGCATACTGTTTGTAGAGCATCCAAGTGCCATATCTACTGTAAGTGCATTTAAAACTGCCTCTTTTGTCATAATGTCTCTTGGGCAGATGTTCCTTCTGTACATTTCCATTACCTGCATTCCTGCATGCTTTGCAAGACGGATACGTTCAGAGTATACTGCCGGGATGGTACCGTTTCCTTTCAGTCCCATACCGAGAACCTCAGTCAGGCAGTTCATGCTGTTCGCAGTGTACATACCGGAACATGATCCACAGGTCGGGCAGGTTTTGTTTTCGAATTCTTCCAGATCATCTGCTGTGATGGTTCCTGCTGCATAGGAGCCTACTGCCTCAAACATACTGGAAAGACTGGTTTTATGTCCTTTTACATGACCGGCAAGCATCGGACCGCCGCTTACGAATACAGTAGGAACGTTGATCCTTGCCGCTGCCATCAGAAGGCCAGGTACGTTTTTGTCACAGTTGGGAACCATGACCAGAGCATCGAACTGATGAGCCAGTGCCATGGCCTCTGTGGAATCTGCGATCAGGTCACGTGTTACAAGGGAATATTTCATTCCAACGTGTCCCATTGCGATTCCGTCACATACTGCGATTGCCGGAAATACAACCGGTGTGCCGCCAGCCATTGCAACGCCGAGTTTCACAGCATTTACAATTTTGTCAAGGTTCATATGTCCCGGTACGATCTCGTTATAAGAGCTTACGATTCCTACCAGTGGTTTGTCCATTTCTTCCTTTGTCATTCCAAGGGCATTGAACAGGGAACGATGTGGTGCCTGCTGTGTGCCTTTTCTTACGGTATCACTTCTCATTTTCAGGGTCTCTCCTTTTTATTCTTTACGATAGGATCCGGTATCTGTTTATAGACTTCCTCTTCCAGGTACCGGTTTTTTCTGTTCTGTTTCGGTTTTTTCTGTTCTGTTTCGGTTTCTTCTCTCTGTCCCGCTTTATTTATGCAATGGCATCTGCGATCAGATCGCCCATCTCTTTGGTTCCGACAAGCTTGCATCCGTCAGACATGATATCTCCTGTTCTGTAACCATCTGTAAGAACCTTCTGTACTGCTGTTTCCACAGCATCTGCTTCTTTATCAAGATCCAGAGAATATCTCAGCATCATGGCAGCGGAAAGAATGGTTGCGATCGGGTTTGCCTTGTTCTGACCTGCGATATCCGGTGCTGAACCATGGCTCGGCTCATAGAGACCAAGCTTTGTCTCATTTAAGCTTGCGGAGGAAAGCATTCCGATAGAACCGGTCACCATACTTGCCTCATCAGAGAGGATATCTCCAAACATGTTTTCTGTAAGGATAACATCAAACTGCTTCGGGTCACGTACCAGCTGCATTGCACAGTTATCAACCAGCATATGCTCCAGTGTTACATCCGGATAATCCTTTGCCACATCCTCCACTACACTTCTCCAGAGTCTGGAAGAATCAAGAACATTGGCTTTATCTACACTTGTAACCTTATTTCTTCTCTTACGTGCGATCTCAAATGCCTTAATTGCAATACGGCGGATCTCATTCTCATTATAAGAAAGAGTATCTACTGCTGTGCGGACTCCGTTCTCCTCAGTAGTCTTTCTTGCTCCGAAATAAAGACCTCCTGTAAGCTCTCTTACGATGATCATGTCAAAACCATCTCCGATGATCTCATCACGGAGCGGGCATGCATCACGAAGCTCATTGTAAAGATAAGCCGGACGAAGATTTGCAAACAGGTTCAGCGCCTTACGTATCGCAAGAAGACCTGCCTCCGGACGTTTGGATGGCTCAAGCTTATACCACGGGGATGTCTTGGCATCACCGCCAATGGAACCCATCAGTACTGCATCAGAAGCTTTTGCCTGGGCAATGGCTTCCTCTGTAAGAGGTATTCCGTGAGCATCAATGGATGCCCCTCCTAAAAGAACCTCTGTGTATGAAAATTTATGACTGTATTTCTCACATACTCTGTCTAAAACTTTTTTGGCCTCGGCAACAATCTCCGGACCGATTCCGTCTCCCGGAATCAGGGCAATTTTGTACTCCATTTGATTCACTCCTCCGATTTCCCCTGTGCTGTAAAATTTTAACGCACTGGTGTGGATAATTGTTATTATCATAACGCACTTTTCGACGGATTTCAACCTATTAAATAGATAAAGTTATTTCCGGAATGCAAAAAAAACGGTAATTCGCTGTTTCTGCCGCTGCGGAGACATCCTTTCGCAACAGAAAAAGAAAAAAACTGCCCTACCATTACGGTACAGCAGTCTTTCTTTTTTTATCATATTCTATTTTTTCTGTTAATCTTCTCAGAATTTCCCGCTGGAACCACCGAAGGTATCACCGGAAGATGATGTATGGGTGCTGGAACCACCGTTACTATCCTCATTTTTCGGTTTTGCGGATTTTGATACTGTACTGTAGAGGTAAAAATCATTACTTCTGGTCACCTCCATACTGCCCTGCCGCACATAAGAAGCCGCCCGATCCTGTTTTCGCACAGTTTTCAGCTTTCTTCTCATATTTCCGGTCACCAGTAATCCTGCTACAAGCCCCACTGCAAGAGCGATCAGCAGATTTACCCCCACATCAAAAGGCTCCTTCGGAAGATTTTCCACATCGTATGGCTCTGCCTCATTTGCCTGTGTGATAAAATCGTCGCATTCAGTGGCAAACTTATGAAACGCTTCGTTATAATCACCGTCACTTAAATAAGGCTTCACCAGATCCATGATGTAGGACTGTCCGGCATCAGTAAACACTTCTATAGCATATCCGTGTGTTGCAATGGCCCAATTACGGTCTCCCATATCCAACAGGAATAAAATACCGTCACCATTTTCCCCCTGTCCATATCCACGGTCAATAAAATAATCCTCAGCATACGCCTGGGCTGTTTTTCCCTCAAGACTGTTAACGGTAACGATCACAACATCTACCTGTTCCCGCTCACTGATCTCATCCAGAGTACTGCTCAGGCTCTCCTTCTGCTCTGCATCCAGAAGTCCCGCCTGGTCATCCAGACGGCTTACGGTGCCTGCCCATACCGGAAAAGCACATGCCAGACACAAAAGGATTGATATCAAAAATACGGATATTCTTTTTTTCATGGCATCCACCTCCCTACAAAACCCAGATCAGATACAGGATAATATAAGCGATCACACCCACGACCCCCGTTGTTCCCAGGAACCATCGTGCAAAAGCGTTCTTGTCTGTAGGCAGATTTCCCACAAATTTCCCTGTCTGACCATTCATGGCAAATATGTAATTATCGCCCTTCCACTTCGTCTGCAGGATCCATACAGGATATAACGCATATTTCGTTGTCCCGTTATGAAGCCGGATACTGGTATTCTCCGGTACCACACTGGCATATCCTCTCACCGTATCCCGGAATGCAGCCTCTGTGCTGCGGCGGATACGCTCATTGGCACGTTCCTCACACTCGCTCGCTGTCACATCATATTTATCTGCAAAATATCCAGCCAGATACGCAGTCTGAAAATCCACCGCTTCTTTGAAATCAAAAGGCTCTATAGACTCCATCAGATCATTTTCCATGCTTGCAGAGCCATCCACCGGCACATGATCAAAACCAAGAGAACCACTTCTGTGCACTGCATAATAGCTGGTCTCCGTATAATCATAATCACTATCGCTCCAGAACCGGGTTTTTGTTGCACGATAACGGATATCTGCGTCTGCGTCTGTGTCATACAGCCAGAACGGAACATAGATACCCTTAACCTCGCTGATATGATTCTCTGACTTAAACGCTTTCGGCAGAAGCCGCTTACCGGTAAGATGCTTTTTCAGTTTTTCCTTTGCCGCTTTCTTGTCCAGCTTAAACGGGATCACATAATCCGGCTTCAGTGCACCGGACAGCTGCCCGGTCATTACCACCGGACTTCCGCAAAACGGGCAGGCCGTTGCTGCCGTATTGGCATCTCCCACGATCTCACCGCCGCAGGACTTGCACACATAGGTACGCAGCCCCTCACTCTCCCCGTCCTGCCACTCACTGCCAGCCTCATCCGACCAGCTCATATCCTCAGGCTGCTCTTCCCCCACAGTCTGGGCATATTCCGATAACGTGCCAACATCAAACTCCGTATCACAAAACGGACACTTCATCTTCTGCACAGAACTGTCAAACTCTATGGAGCCACCACAGCACGGACACTTAAACTCCTGCATCTTCGCCATATATTCACCTCACTTCATCATTCTGTATCCAACAACCGACAGGAGTTATCCTGCATTTTGCTCCTGACCATCTCTCTTTCTGATTTATACTGCATCCTCCGGTCCGAACGGATCACCGCATTCCGGGCAGAATTTCGGTGGATTCTCCGGATCTTCCGGTTTCCATCCGCACCTGCTGCAGCGATACTGCATCTTCTTCTCCGGCTTCTTCGCTCCGCAGTTCATACAGAACTTTCCTTTATTCACCGTACCGCAGGAACAGGTCCAGCTGTCCTCCACCGGACGCGATGCACCACACTCCGGACAGAACTTTCCCGAAGAAACCGCACCACAGCTGCAGGTCCAGGAACCAGCCGCAGCCCCTGCTCCGTTCCCTGCCGGCGAAACTGGCTGCGTTGCCTGCTGCTGTACGCTCTGCTGCTGCTTCTGTCCCATCTCAAACAACTGCTGAGCATTCAGGCCACCTGCATTAGCAGCCATACCCATGCCCATAAAGCCAGTCATAGCCCCTGCTGAATTAGAAGCCGCAGCCTTCATAGCATCCGCCTGGGCCCCGGTCAAAGTAGCCGCAGCCATAGCAGGATCACGCATCATAGCCGTACGCTGGGCCTGCTTGATCATCTCGGCATCCTCATCCGGCAATGTCACAGAACCAAGCGCCACACTGACCACCTTAAGCCCACGAAGCCCCTCCCACTTGGCAGAAAGCACCTCATTCATGGCATTCTCCAGCTCCGTATTATGAGTCACGATCTGATTCGGACGCATCTCCAGCTCCGAAAGCCTTCCGAAAGCAGGCTGCAGCGCACTGATAAACTCCGCCTTCAGCTGTCCGTCCAGCTCCTCCCTGGTATACTCCCGCTCCACATTCCCACACACATTCGTATAAAAAAGAAGGGGATCTGCGATCCTGTAGGAATAAACACCATGACATCTCACAGCCACATCCACATCCAGCCCGATCCTGGAATCCACAACCCGGAACGGAATCGGATTAGCAGTACCAAACTTGTTATCCACAAGCTCTTTGGTATTAAAATAATACACCCTCTGATCCTTACCCGTATCACCGCCAAAAGCAAACCTCTTCCCGATCGTATCAAAGGTCTTCCTGATTCCGTCACCCAGACTGCCTGAAAAAATACTCGGCTCCGTAGAAGCATCATACGTATACTCTCCCGGATCCGCGCAAACCTCAACAACCTTCCCCTGCTCCACGATCATCATACACTGTCCATCCGCCACAGCGATCCCGCTGCCGCTGGAAATAATATTATCACTCCCATGCTTATTGGAAGACCTGGAAGAAGACCTCTTCGTCCCTTTCACAACCATCACTTCTTTATCCATAGCCTCACAGTAAAAAAACTCCTTCCACTGATCCGCCAACGTACCACCCGCTGCACCCACAGCCGCTCTGATAAGACCCATAACTCCAACCCCTTTCTGAAAATTCATTCTTATTTACGATTTTACGATATTCCAAAGCTATCGTCACTCTCATTTCTGATAGTAACATCATTATTACACGAATTTTACCAAAAATCCACTTATTTCTATACAATATTACAATTGTCATATTCCCATCGCATCCGCAATTCTAGGCACATCCGCAATCCCAGGCACATCCACAATCCCAGGCACATCCATAATCCCAGGCACATCCACAATCCCAGGCACATCCACAATCCCAGTCACGTCCACAATCCCAGGCACATCCACAATCCCAGCCACATCCACAATCCCAGGCTGACAGCGCAGCGCCTCAGCCGGCCCATCACCCAAACCCAAACTCATCCACTGCAGTCGTCCAGCGCAGCGCTGACGACCCACAACCAACCGTCAAACGACACTATTTCTCACCGGAAGCACCAGCCGGGGAAGGGGATGCTGGATGGCTCTGCTTCTGCAGGAGGGGAGCTGATTCTTGGACGGCGGGAATCTGCGTTGTTTTTCAAAAGTCCGCTGTCTGAGCGGCAGCAGGCCGCGAGTTCGGA
>ENA-OUQP01001481-OUQP01001481.1-human-gut-metagenome-genome-assembly--contig:-NODE-1481-length-15627-cov-16.804264_pt1 | contig 15627 bp, 9 predicted proteins | sample MGYA00237951_ERZ548836 | MGnify/ENA primary metagenome ERZ548836 (study PRJEB26490, sample SAMN05194702) | human gut metagenome | biome: terrestrial biome; feature: human-associated habitat; material...
GTCGCTGCCGGTGCAGTAGCGGTAATCCTGCTGCGTACCGTTGGCCGCCGTCGTCGAAAGCAGGTGCGCGGTGCCGGCATCGTAGCCATACTGCGTCGTGACACCGTTAGCATCCTCGGATGCTGCGCGGAAGCGGCCGGTGTTGTCGTAGATATTTTGGGACTTGAGATAGTCCCCGCTGTACCCCTTGCGCGTCATGCTCGTCGTGGCGCTGCCGGAGGTGTTGTGGTAGGTGTAGTTCGTCAGCCCGGCCAGCGTATCCTCCTGCAGGTTGTTGCTTGCGTCGTACCCCAGCGTGTGCTTTGCGCCGCCGGGCGTGGTGTAGCTCTTGAGGCGCTGGGAGTCGGCAAAGAACTCGCTGGCCGTCTTGGCGCTGCCGTCCGTCGCCGCGATGGGGTTGCCCTTGCTGCCATAGCTGTAGGTCTCCGCCGGTTCGAGCACGAGGCTGATGTTCGTGAAGTACGCGTAGTTGGCATTGTAGTCGTAGGCGCAGCGCACCGTGATCTCTTTGACCCACTCGTCGCGCTTGCCCGGCACGATAACGCCCGATGCAAACTGCCAGCCCGCGTAGTCCCCGTTGAAGCTCACGTACTGCTTTTCAATCGACACGACTTACATTTTACCCCTTTGGCTAAATAAGCAATTTCCCGCCATCGTCTTGAATCTTGCTGAATTTGTGCATATGTCTTTCGAAGAACCGGACTTCTGTTAACTGGTGAATCCAATCGAAAAACTTTTACCAGTTTTCCAAAATCATCCGATCTGCCACGATTTTCCGCGATAGCTTCACATTGTTTTAAAAGTTCATCAGGATATCTCTTTAGAATAACCGATGCCGCGCCATATATATCTTCTTCATCCGCACTGTTAAGAACCAAATGAAAGAGTTTCTCAAAAGATGGCATAGGATACCTATAGTATCCGTTTTCATCTCCCCATCCGAAATTATACAATTCAGTTTTCGCCCAAATTGAACCATCATTGGGGCTTAATGCCATATCTTCGGCTAGAGGTAATAATCCAAAATCCGATGCATCACATTTATTAAACCTAGTACTCATAACAAAAAAATGGCCCATTTGCATCTCTCCTATGGTAAAAACTGAATATATCCATTTTGCGAAACAACATCATATGTAATTTCACAGCCTTTGACAATATTGTATTCTGTTGTTGCCCATATGCTATCGATGTATATACCAGATGCATTTTGAATAGAGTATACGCAATATCGCCGCATTTCTCCAGTGAATCTATCGAGCCCTGCGTTAGTCCAGAAGCAATTTCACTTGCCACTCTATCCACTTTACTCGTACCAAATTGTCTGCTAACAGAGCTGCAAGCTGCTGTACCAACTGCCGTGATCGCCGTGCGAATTAGTACTTCCTTAAGCGACGCTCCATCGCATAGCACATCAAAAGCATTTTTTCCGATGTTAAATGCATTGACTATTTTTAACTTTTAGGAGGATTTCAAATGAAAACAAAGAACTTCAAAAAGCCAATTGCATTCCTGAAACCTTTATTCGTTTTTTATACGATGTAACTCTAAATCGTCACATATATTTCTTTCGCCCCAAGATATTCATCTGCTGCTCTCCACCGAGCTTTTGATGCACATATTGTAGTTCCTGTGTAGCTTTCTATATCCTTTTCTGACAGCCCACCGCAATCACACCAATATATGCGATCCTCTTTTATGATCATAGTTGCATCAAGTATCTCACAGGTGTAGTTTTCGTCATTGGGGAATAGATTTAAATACTTTAGTCCCGCAAATTGCATTTCAATAGCAGATGGATCTTCAAACTGCCGTTGAATGATCACGCTCAATATTCTTTGGCTATTGACCGGCGACATACTTAATTTTTCATTCACATACGCACCGCTAATGTATTTGATCTCCTTTATGCAACTGTCATGGAAGCCATACATAGCATCCATAAAGTTTTTTAAATCATTTTCGTTTGCAATGTCATTCCACATATTTGTCTCCTTTAGTCATCCAAAGATCATGATCAGCCCTTCACCTACACCTGCTCCAAGTGGCCCAAAGAGAAAGTCATCCGCAACTCCTACGCCTGTGAGATCATCGGCAGCAACAGCTATTATGCCAACAGTACATATGACAACCAAACCAGCGCCAATTACCGGTTCCCAACTCATTTTGTAAGAAGGATCCGGCGGAAGATGTTCTTTCCCTCTTTCGCCGTTTTTCCACTCATGGTCATGTGGGAAAGGCATGTTGCCGGGATGATTATAGTCCCGGTCTCTTTCGGGATTGCCATCCGGTCCATACCAACGCTTCTGTTTTGGGGTTCCGTCTGGATTTGGCAAAGTTTGACTTGATCCGGGTTCTCCTTTTTTAGGTAAGCTATTCGAACTTGCTTTCAGTATGTTTGATGCCGATGATACCGCAGACTTGACTGTGTTGGCAACAACAGTAACGGCTTTCTTAACTGCATTAACCACTGCACTTGCAGCGTTTTTAATCCATTGAGGCCAGTGACCAGTGTGGTCACTCATATTCACCGGATCATTCATACAATAGGCGAAAAGGTTATAACCACGAATATCTCCACCAACACCGGCGATCGCATCATCCGCATTTATCCACCGACCAACCTCAGGATCGTAATAACGGCTGGATACATAGTAGAACCCTGTCTCGGCGTCGTAGTAATAGCCGCGGTAGCGCAGGGGGTTGAGGTCGCCAATCGCCGCGTCGCTGCTGTCATACACCGTGCAGTTGCCCCAGGCGTCATAGTCGTAGGACGCAGCGAGTTTGCCGCTCGAATTGAGGATGGCCGCAACATCGCCCTGCGCATTGAGGACGTAGTAATACAGCGTCGAGGTCGAGCCATCATTGTAGATCACGGCGAACGGCTGGTTGCCGTCGCCATAGACGAACTCGAGGGATTTTTCGCCCCACTGCTGCCGCATGACCTTGCCGGAGAGCGTGGTGTAGGTGTAGGTCGTATCACCGACCTGCTTGCTGCTGCGGACGCCGGACATGTCGTATGCGTACTTCACGTTCTGGCCGTCCACGGTGGCCTCTGTGAGCTGACGGCCCTTCGTCCACGCGAAGGAATAATCCTTGCCGTTGTAATACGTGACCGGGTTGCCGGAGGACGGGACGCCGCTCGTCTGGGTCTGGCCTTCGTAGAGAATGTCCTTCGTCGTGCCGCCGACCGTCACGCTCGTGAGCAGGTCGGGCCACGAGGGATTCGTGTAGCCGAAGGACTTTATGACCGCGCCGTCGGTCGTGACGCTGCGGATGTTGCCCACCGTGTCATAGGCGTAGGCGCGGGACGCGCCGCCGTTGGTCTCGGTCGCAAGTTGGCCCTGCGCGTCGTAGCCATATTCCTTCGACGCGGCCGCTGTGGGCACGCTCGTGCCCGCAGTGACGATCCTGGAGATGTTGCCAGCTGCGTCGTAGGTATACGTGAAGCTGCGGCTGCTCGAGCCGAACGTGTAGGCCGTGCTCGCCAGCCGTGTGCCGACGCGGTTGCAGTCCTTATCCTCCGCGATGACCGAGTAGGTATAGCCGCGGGTGTAGACCGTGGTCGTGCCCCTGTTCTGGTTGGGCACAGTGACCGTCTTTTTCTCAAGCTGGCGCAGGTCATTGTACTCGTACTTAGACGTGACGTCGAGCTGGTTCGGGATCGTGGTCGTGATGGCGCTGATCGTGCCGTCGACCGAGCTGTCGGCCGTGCCGTCGGCCTTGACGCCGGTGTAAGAATACTGCTGCCGGTAAAGGCCCGTGCCGAACTGCCACGACTGCGACGTCATGCGGTTGGCGGCGTCGTACATGTGCTGCGTGGACTGGATGAGCGCGCCGTTGGCCGTCGACTGGCGCGAATGGATGAGGCGGCCGAGGCTGTCGTACTGGTAGCTGTACTGCTCCGTGACCTTGCCGTCGCCGTCCGTGGCGTACTGCCGCGTGAGGTCGTTGTCGCTGCTATAGTCGTAGTGGTAGGTTGTACCGTCATTATACGCAGCGGTGCGCTGCCTGTCAAACGCGTCATAGGTGTAGCTGACACTGTCGCCGTTGCCGTAGGTCATCGTGGCCAGCCGGCCGTTGTTGACGTTGCCCTCATATGTATACGACGCGAGGGTGATGGGCGTAGTGTACCCCTCTCGCTCCGCGCTCGAGGCGCAGACCTGCACGCGCGTCATGTTGCCGAAGGCATCATAGTTCAGCAGGTAGTGCTGCCAGAAGCCCGTCGAGCCCAGATACCCTTTGCGGATGAGGTCGCTCAGCTGCGCGCGGTCGTAGGTATAGCGGATGGAGGCGACGCCGTTGATGTACGTGAGGGCGGTGCGGTCGCTGCCGGTGCAGTAGCGGTAATCCTGCTGCGTACCGTTGGCCGCCGTCGTCCTGTACAGGCGCGCAGCGCCGGTGTCGTATGCGTACCCCGTTGTGATGCCGTTGACGTCCACGGCCTGCGTGCGGAAGCGGCGCGTGCTGTCAATAGAGAAATAAAATGCGGGCGGTGCTAATGCACCGCCCGCTTACTGAATCACCTATTTTCAGGGCTACATGGCGGGACTTTTCGCTTTTTTGTCACTCGATAAGGGATCTTAACACCGCATCGACCATGATAAAAATTTTCTGCAGTATAGTCACCCAGACATCCGTCTTTCACCGGAAAGACGCAGCGTTGATGCTCGTGAAACCATTCTCCTGCATACTCCATCTCCCTGTACCAATTATCTATAACCTGATCCGGCAGGTAGCGGAACGTCTCTCGGGTCATATAGAAAACCTGATCTGCCTTCGGCGTGAGAAAATAGCATTCGTATATCTGAATTCTTCCATTTACGTCATACCGGCAAATGTTTACTGCACTTGCATTGTTAGCATTATCTATCTCCACACCCAACGTCACTCCTGTATCGTACAAGATATACTCCTTTGAGCAGTGCATGTGCTCAACAACAATAAGCCGTTCTGCCGCATCAAAGCCGTATATGTGTGATAGTCTTTCCTCCGACGGCCGCTTCTTGCAAAGGCGGCCACGTTTTGTGTTGCCGAGCCAGAGATCTTCCGTCAAGCTTGGACAATAGTAGCCACGATGCATCGTACCGCCTGCGCAATACTGCTGATAAACGACCTGAGATTTCTGTTTCTGCAATTCAGCTGCCGCGTCGATCTCTTTTGCCAGCAACGCCCGCATGTAATCACGAACGAAGTCCATGCTTCGCCTCCTTCCTTAAAATTGGGGAGTTATTTTCTCAAGCCCAACTATGAATGCTTTGATTGTCCCCAAAGCAACTTTAACGTTTTCCGTTTGCTGTACTGGATCGCCACCGGCAGAATTGTACGCACTAACAATAATGATATCTACCACTTCATAATATAGATTGGTATGCAGCCTGCGATGCAAACAGGTGTTTATGGAAACCGTATTCTCCTTAGAATTAATGCCAATTCCGGTGTCAATTAAAATTTGTTTCGTACGTTCTGCCCCTCGCGCATGTTGCGCAACAATATGATGCACTTCTTTATTACTTCTGTAATTTGGCGGTTTCTTTATTTTGGAAAAGCTGTTCGTAAGCTTCTCTTTTATCTGCTCCGCTACACTGCCGACTGATTCACAGAGACCTTCGACGGCTCCCTGAAAACCAGGAGATGAACTAATGCCTACAGCAAAAGCAGTTGCTGCAAGTGCTACGCCGAAGGTGATCAAAGCCACTGTCGCTGTAATCGCAAAATTACCAGTAGGATCGACTGTATTTACAGGATCGTTCACACAGTATGCAAACAGATTTGACCCAACAAACCCATCTGTAAATAACCCGTCGGCGTTGATGAACCGGCAGATGGCCGGGTCATAGTAGCGGCTCTGGAGATAGTAGAAGCCGGTCTCAGCGTCGTAGTAATAGCCGCGGTAGCGCAGAGGGTTGAGGTCGCCGATCGCCGCGTCGCTGCTGTCATACACCGTGCAGTTGCCCCAGGCGTCATAGTCGTAGGACGCAGCGAGTTTGCCGCTCGAATTGAGGATGGCCGCAACATCGCCCTGCGCATTGAGGACGTAGTAATACAGCGTCGAGGTCGAGCCATCATTGTAGATCACGGCGAACGGCTGGTTGCCGTCGCCATAGACGAACTCGAGGGATTTTTCGCCCCACTGCTGCCGCATGACCTTGCCGGAGAGCGTGGTGTAGGTGTAGGTCGTATCACCGACCTGCTTGCTGCTGCGGACGCCGGACATGTCGTATGCGTACTTCACGTTCTGGCCGTCCACGGTGGCCTCTGTGAGCTGACGGCCCTTCGTCCACGCGAAGGAATAATCCTTGCCGTTGTAATACGTGACCGGGTTGCCGGAGGACGGGACGCCGCTCGTCTGGGTCTGGCCTTCGTAGAGAATGTCCTTCGTCGTGCCGCCGACCGTCACGCTCGTGAGCAGGTCGGGCCACGAGGGATTCGTGTAGCCGAAGGACTTTATGACCGCGCCGTCGGTCGTGACGCTGCGGATGTTGCCCACCGTGTCATAGGCGTAGGCGCGGGACGCGCCGCCGTTGGTCTCGGTCGCAAGTTGGCCCTGCGCGTCGTAGCCATATTCCTTCGACGCGGCCGCTGTGGGCACGCTCGTGCCCGCAGTGACGATCCTGGAGATGTTGCCAGCTGCGTCGTAGGTATACGTGAAGCTGCGGCTGCTCGAGCCGAACGTGTAGGCCGTGCTCGCCAGCCGTGTGCCGACGCGGTTGCAGTCCTTATCCTCCGCGATGACCGAGTAGGTATAGCCGCGGGTGTAGACCGTGGTCGTGCCCCTGTTCTGGTTGGGCACAGTGACCGTCTTTTTCTCAAGCTGGCGCAGGTCATTGTACTCGTACTTAGACGTGACGTCGAGCTGGTTCGGGATCGTGGTCGTGATGGCGCTGATCGTGCCGTCGACCGAGCTGTCGGCCGTGCCGTCGGCCTTGACGCCGGTGTAAGAATACTGCTGCCGGTAAAGGCCCGTGCCGAACTGCCACGACTGCGACGTCATGCGGTTGGCGGCGTCGTACATGTGCTGCGTGGACTGGATGAGCGCGCCGTTGGCCGTCGACTGGCGCGAATGGATGAGGCGGCCGAGGCTGTCGTACTGGTAGCTGTACTGCTCCGTGACCTTGCCGTCGCCGTCCGTGGCGTACTGCCGCGTGAGGTCGTTGTCGCTGCTATAGTCGTAGTGGTAGGTTGTACCGTCATTATACGCAGCGGTGCGCTGCCTGTCAAACGCGTCATAGGTGTAGCTGACACTGTCGCCGTTGCCGTAGGTCATCGTGGCCAGCCGGCCGTTGTTGACGTTGCCCTCATATGTATACGACGCGAGGGTGATGGGCGTAGTGTACCCCTCTCGCTCCGCGCTCGAGGCGCAGACCTGCACGCGCGTCATGTTGCCGAAGGCATCATAGTTCAGCAGGTAGTGCTGCCAGAAGCCCGTCGAGCCCAGATACCCTTTGCGGATGAGGTCGCTCAGCTGCGCGCGGTCGTAGGTATAGCGGATGGAGGCGACGCCGTTGATGTACGTGAGGGCGGTGCGGTCGCTGCCGGTGCAGTAGCGGTAATCCTGCTGCGTACCGTTGGCCGCCGTCGTCGAAAGCAGGTGCGCGGTGCCGGCATCGTAGCCATACTGCGTCGTGACACCGTTAGCATCCTCGGATGCTGCGCGGAAGCGGCCGGTGTTGTCGTAGATATTTTGGGACTTGAGATAGTCCCCGCTGTACCCCTTGCGCGTCATGCTCGTCGTGGCGCTGCCGGAGGTGTTGTGGTAGGTGTAGTTCGTCAGCCCGGCCAGCGTATCCTCCTGCAGGTTGTTGCTTGCGTCGTACCCCAGCGTGTGCTTTGCGCCGCCGGGCGTGGTATAGCTCTTGAGACGCTGGGAGTCCGTGAAGTACTCGCTCGCCGTTTTGGCGCTGCCGTCCGTCGCCGCGACGGGGTTGCCCTTGCTGTCGTAGCTGTAGGTCTCCGCCGGTTCGAGCACGAGGCTGATGTCCGTGAAATATGCTTCGTTGGCGTTGTAGTCATAGGCGCAGCGCACCGTGATGTCTTTGACCGTCTTGTCGCGCTTGCCCGGCACGATGACGCCCGATGCAAACTGCCAGCCCGCGTAGTCCCCGTTGAAGCTCACGTACTGGTTTTCGGTCGTGCCGTCGGTATAGGCGATCTCTGCGACAAGGCCAAAATACCGCTCGTAGCCGTGGACGTGCTTGCGGGCCGTGCCGCCGACGCTCGTCGCCTTGCCCCAGCCGGAGAGCAGGAACGTCGCCTCGTCTGCCGGGAGATTGAGCGGGATGACCTGATGCGTGCGCGCGTAGCCGGTCATCGTGCTGCCGATGTGCATGGACTTGCTGTTCGGCTGGCCGGTGGGGTGCTCGTTGGTGATCGTGTATTTGTTGGCGGTCCAGAAGTCCGGTTTTCCGTTGACGAGCTGCGAGAATCTGCCGTTTTGCACCAGATTGATCTCGGACGCGGCCTCGCCCTTTTCGAGCAGCAGGTCATCGCAATAGGCCGTGCCGTCCGCCTTGTCCTGCAGGAAGGCCATGTAGTATGTGCCCGACGTTTCCGGCGTGAAGGTCACGCTGACCTTTTCCCAGCCGCGGCTGACCGAGGCGTCCGTTTGGTAGTTCACCCGTTCGCTCTTCCACGGCGAGCGGCTCGCCTGCGACAGATCGGCGATCTGGTCGGCCGTGAGCGCCGCAAGATACACGCTGCCGCCCGAATCGAACGCGGTCATGTCGCACGTGTTCACGTAGCCGGAGAAGGTGTAGGTCGTGCCTGCCTGCAGGGTGGCTTCCTGATACATGCCGCTGCCGCGCGCCGTGGTCTGGATCGAGGCGCTGCCGAGGTGCGTCCGGTCTCCGGACTGTGTGCCCGCCGAGGCGGACGTGCTGAACGGCAGCTGCGCCCAGCCGTCTGCGGCGCTGCCGGTGCAGGTCTCCAGGCCGGAGTTGGACAGCAGGTTCGGCGACGATGTGCCCATGGCCGCTGCGCCGGTCAGGCGGTTGTTCGTTTTGCTGGTGCCGTTGTTGCTCGTGTAGTTGGCGGCGCTGACGCCGAGCAGCTCCGAGCGGTCCGTGTTGCTGTCAAAGGCGCAGATCGTCTTGCCGGTATAGTCGAGAATGTAGCTGGTGATCGTGTCGTCCGCGGTATCTCGGGTATGATCCGGGCCGTAGAAACGGTACGATGTCTGCCGCACACCGTCGCGGTAGGCGTGGAAGGCACTGCCATACTGCCGCTGACCGTCCGCCGGCGCGCTGCCAGCGGTGAATTCCCGCACGCGGAACGTGGATCGGACGCCGAAATTGAAAATGTACGAGATCTCCAGACCGTACTGCGCCTCGCCGTCATACAGCGTGATCATGGTCCCGTTCGCCGGATCGTACTGGTAGTACGCACACGTGCCGTCCGCATACGTCACCTGCGTCAGGTGTCCGGCAGAGTCGTAGGTATAGCTCGTGGTGCGGCCGGCGTAGTCCGTCACGCTGGAGAGCCGGTCGCCGCTGTAGGTCAGGTTTGCGACCGTCTGGCTTGCGCCGTCGTGAATGGCCATGACGATCTGCACGAGCCGGTTGGTGGAAGCGTCCTTGACCGGCTTCCACGCGCTGCCGCTGCCGTATGCCGCATTGTAGGCAAAATAGATCGTGTTGCTGTTGTTGTCCGTGATGGAGATCAGGTAGCCGTTGTGGAACACCCATGTGCGGTACTTGTCCATGTCCGTCATGGTGTAAATCGTGTTGCCGCCGCTGGTGGACCTGACGATCTTCAGGCCGAGGCCGTCCTCGTCCTCATACGTGTTAGTTGCCGTCTCGCTGAAGTAATGCTCGGTGCCATCCTCGTCGTTATAGACCAGGTACGTCTTGTCGCCGACCTTACACTCCACCACCGTCTGCTGCGCGGAGAGCTTCCAGCCGATGCCGATGCGCATGGAAGAAAAATTCCGCGTGTGCAGGCCGACCGATCCATTCTCCGAAAACCAGCTTCCGGAATATGCGCTGTTGTAGATGTGGCGCAGCGCGTAGGATGCCGGCTCGAGAGAGAGCGAGACATCCGTGCGGTCCAGCGTGAACTGGTTCGTGAAATTCTGGATGGAGAGATCACCCGCTTTTGCTGCCGAGGCCTCCTGATAGGTATAGTAGCTCTCCAGCCCGACCGGGTTGCGGTAGTACACCGCAAAATACGGGCTGTAGTCGTGGTATCCGCTGCCGATCAGGTTGGCAACACGGTAATTCTCGATGCAGTCCATTGTCTCGAGTATTAGGCCGATTGTCTCTGAACCAGTGACGGAACGTTCAACAATCGCTCGTGAAATATCCCATGTGATATATTCCCCGAGTGTGCCTTTACTAACCTTTTGGTAATCCAATATCGTGCGATCGAAAGATAATGCACCAGCATATACATCGTTCCATGTCAAGCTTGACACATTTGACACTGTTCCGTCACATATATGTGCTTCCACTGTTAGATTTCCGTCGGGTGCAGCTCCGCCAAAGTGGTTGGAAGCGAAGAAGCCTGCATGATACAGCGCAATCTCTGCCCGCACAGGAACACAACCGCTGGGGATCTTGGGCAGAGTCAATTTCATGTAAATGTCGCACGCACCGTATGAATCATCCGCAATATAACCGCAATACTGATCCGCTGCATTCGGGGCAACGGAGTTCGGGGCTGCATAACGGATATACGTCGTCAGGACATTGCCCTTGTTGTGCAGCAGGATCGTCGGATCGAGCGTTACGGGATAGGCGCGCTCCGGCGCGTTCATCCACTCCGGATCCGCCTCCACGGTCAGCAGATAGCCGCCCTGGATGCGCTCGAGCCGATAGGCGGCGTCCTCCACCGATGTGACGTTGTTGGCATCCGCCAGAGACGGCGCCGGGATCTCGTAGATCACCTCGCCGCCGGCGCTGCGCAGCAGCACGGAACCATCGGCCTCGAGCGTCGGTGTCAGGCCCTGCATATTCAGCACAAACGAGTAGGCATACTGCTCCTGCTGTTTGTCAATGATGATGCTCTCTTTTACGTTATATCCATAGTTCTGGTACAGCAGGCTGACACCGTCCATCACGTTGTCGAACGCAACGCTGGAGCGGATTTTCTGCGGCTGGATCTTGTCTTTCTCCGCCAGCTTGCTGAAGGTGCGCATTTTGGCCCCCGGGTTTTCCATCCTGGCCGCCGCCGTGGACGTGACCAACGTATACGCCGCGTCGTCCAGCAGCGGCAGCTCCTCTGCCGTCTCCTGCTGCGGCGCATCCGTCTCCTGCTGCGGCGCATCCGTCTCCTGCTGCGGCGCATCCGTCTCCGCCGCGGCTTCCGCGGGCGCTCGCGGAAGGTCTGCCTCCGTCTGCTCCGCCTCCTGCGGCTGGTCGACGGTCTCCGGTGCCGCTGTTTCTTCGGGGGCTGCCGTTTCCTCCGCTGCCGGAACGTCCGGCGCGACCGCCACAACGTCGCGGCTGCTGCGCCGCGCCAGCGACATCGACACGCTCTGCCCCTGATACGCCGTCTCGAACAGGAAGCCGCTGTCGAGCGACGCGGCAAATTTCCGCGTCATGTCTCCCGCCTGGGCAACATACTGCTGACCGGTTTTCTGCAGCGTGTTGTCGATCTCCTCCCAGGACCCGTCCGCCGTCTGGTAGTGCACTGCCGTCTCGTACTCCACCAGCATGTAGCCCCCGTCCCGCAGCCGGAAATGCTTGACGGATTCCTCGCGCAGCGCGTCCTCCTCGCCGACAATCTCCGCATCGTCGTCCTTCATGGACACCGTTTCGCTGTCTGTACTGATGTCCAGATCGTTTGTTTCGTCGCCGACACCGAATGCCACCACCGGCAGCAGCTGCACCAGCAGCGTCAGCACAAGGATGAGGGATATGCTCTTCTTTACGCCTTCTTTCATATTTCTTTACCCCCACAAAGTAAAATTTTGTACGTTTATAGGTAAAAAATGAAACGTATTGGTGTAATTATGACAAACCCATTTTCCTCTGTCAATACTGTTTTTATATTTTTGATAGAATTTATTAGAAAATATAATTCCAAAAGATGACCATGAAAAATGATCTCCTTCTCTCCGCTAAGATGTTCGCATGTTTTTTTTGTTTTTTGGCTTGACTTTTGTTAATGGAGCTTCATTATAGTAAGTAATTGTTATAGCAGCGCCATTCATGTCAACTGTACAAGTATCGGCAAATAAGCGATGCAACAAATACGAAATCATATATCCCGCCAAATAAAAAAACGAATGTTGGCGGGCTGATTCATTGCGCGTATATCCCTCCAATCTGAGTTTTTTAGATTGGAGGGATTTTTTGTGTTTATTTGTTTGCAAACCGCCTTCCCTGTAAAAAGTAGCAAGTTTTATTTCATTCTATAGCCTGCGTTGCGAATGGTGAGTTCCTCAAGAAGCGCTCTCCGAGCAATGAAATATGTAGTAAAAACAGCCACCCCATATAGATTATACTCACTTGTTTTGCAGGCCTTCGCTTTCTGCAGATGCATTTTCCTATGTCTGCGCTTTTCGGTCTGCAGCGTAGGCTGCCGCAGTCCTCCGCACGATTTGGATTTTCAAAATTCAAATCGAAACGGAGGAAAATATCATGGATGGAAACCATCCGAAACGAAGGAAGGACAAATACAATCCCTATACCATCGGCACGACCGGGGACGGCCGCCACTGGCTGACCTTTTCGGACGGACAGAGACATCGGCATCATCTTGAGATCAATGCTGCCGTATTTGCGCTGTTTGATTCCTTTGAGCTGGACGACCTCTCCTATCTGAACGAAGTGGATCGCCACTATGAGCAATCGGAGCTTACGGAGGCATCGTTGTATGACCGGGCCGTGTATCGTCCGGCGACGGTCGAAGAAAGCGCTTTACAGAGCATGGAATATGCGCAGTTACATAGAGCGATCTCCGAACTGCCCGAAATACAAAAGCGGAGGTTGATCCTCTACTATTTTCAAGGCTTGACCTATGAGCAGATCGCAGGAATGGAGGGATGCACTTTTCAGGCCGTTGCAAAATCGGTTGCGGCCGCCGAAAAAAGATTGAAAAATTTTTTTGGAATAGGTGGTTGAAAAATAGCCTTTAAGTGAGGAAACAGGTGGAGAGGTACGAAAACTCTCTGCCTGTTTTCCTTTTCGGCAAGCAGGGATGGCCTTTGACAACCGAATACCCATTCATCAAGCACATTCCTATTGCCATTGCGAAAGCATGAGCCACATTAGCGGCTGCGCCACAATCCGCATTGCGGGGAGCGATATACAGTCGGCTATCACGGGCGGGTGGCTCCCGCCCCGGCGACGACCGGCAATAGGGCTAACGATACTCCCGTCCAGCCACAGTCCGAGCGTGATAAGCGGCATTTCGACCGTGAAGCCGTCGCAGGCAATGGGGGCGGTCATGAGAGAACCTCGTGAGGGTGAAATCCCCGTGGAGCCGACAGCCATCGGCCGCTTGATGACTTCCCAATAGGAAATCGGGGTGTCGAGGACAAATAGATTTTCTTCAAAATACTACGGTCAAGCGGCGGGACGGGTCAGACGAAACAGAGAATGTTTTATCTCTCACCGACCTCCATTCTGTTCTGCCGCTTGACCTCTACATAGGCGGAAACGCCTAAATACACAAAGGAGGTCATCACAGAATGAACCACACATATTTGCGCGGCGATATGTATTACGCTGATCTGGGCCGGGGCATCGGCTCTGAGCAGGAGGGCTACCGTCCCGTCGTGATCATTCAGAATAATGTCGGGAACAAACACAGCCCCACGGTCATTATCGCTTCCATTACAAGCAAAACCGGCGTGAAAGCCAAACTTCCTACCCACTACTACATCGACGCCGAGGACGGCTTGGAGCTGCCCTCTATCGTCCTGCTGGAACAGCTGCGCACCGTCGATAAGCGCCGCTTGGGCAACTTCATTGGGCATCTGTCCGAAAAGCACATTTGCGGCATCAATCATGCGCTGGCAGTCAGCATCGGTCTGATTGAAAGCGTCCCGAAAAAACTGATTCTCTGCCTTTGCAGCACCTGCGCCGACAATTTCTACGGCACGGGTGCTTATTATTTGCGCAGGATTGACCCGCACCAAACGGCAAAAGACACTTGCACCTACTGTAATCAGCGGAAAGGGTATGACTATGAACTTTGCCGAAAAAACGGTAAGGAGGCGGCCTATGGAATCACAGACAGCCTACAAACTGTTATTTGCTGAATATCCCGATGTAGTCAATGTTGAGCAAATGTGTGAAATGCTCGGCGGCATCTGCGATAAAACTGCCTATCGGCTTTTAAAGTCCGGCAAGATCAAGAGCTTTATTGTTGGTCGCCGCTATCGAATCCCGAAGCTCAACATTTTGGAATACTTGGACTTGATAGAAAAATCTACTGCGTAAAACCTCGTTTGCACATTTGGCCGATGTACTTCTATCTGCTACAATATTGCTGTCAATGGCAGATGGATCAGCGCTGTACCAATCAAAGGAGGTCTTATTATGGTAGCAGGACATCTGCGAGAGAAAAACGGGTACTATCATATGGTACTGAACTATGTGGACGAATACGGCAAACGGCACACGCCGCCCAAGTCTACAGGTCTGACGGTAAAGGGAAACAAAAAGCGTGCCGAAAAGATGCTTTCTGAGGCTCGTGCCGCCAAGGAAGCAGAGCTGGAAGCAAGAGCAATCGAACGCAGTACGGGTAAAGCCCCCATTGGCACGATTCTTTTTACTGCGTTCCTGCTCGACTGGCTGGAAATGACAAAAAAGAATGTGGAGGAAACCACCTATGGCGCGTATTCCATGGGAATCAAAAGCAAAATCATCCCGTACTTTGAGGAACACCACCCCGGTCTTGCATTGCAGGATGTTACACCCAAGCACATACAGGACTACTACACCTACGAATTGACGGTGCGAGGTGTTTCTGCCAATACGGTCATACACCGTCACGCCAATATTCGTAAAGCCTTGCAGCACGCTTTCAAACTCGGCCTGATTGACTCGAATCCGGCAGACCGGATTGAACGGCCCAAGAAGGAAAAGTTCGTTGGCAGCTTCTATGAGGAGGATGAGCTGAACCATCTTTTTGAAGTTGTCCGTGGTGATCCCATTGAGCTTGGCGTGATCCTCGGTGCATTTTACGGTTTGCGCCGAAGCGAGGCGGTAGGCCTGAAATGGGACGCCATCGACTTCAAGAAAAAGACCATTACGATTCGGCACACCGTTACGCAGGCGACAATAGACGGCAAGAGCAAGATCATTCAAAAGGACAGAACAAAGACAAAGGCCAGCTACCGCAGTCTGCCGCTTGTTCCGCCGTTTGAGGAATTGCTGCACCGCTTGAAAGCGGAACAGGAGCTGAACCGAAAGCTGTGCGGAAAATCTTATTGCAGGAAGTTTGCTGATTATATCTATGTCAATGAAATCGGTGAACTCGTGAAGCCCGGCTATATCACACAGCATTTCCCGCTGATCCTGCAAAAGAACGGTATGCGGAAGATCCGCTTTCACGATCTTCGTCACCCGTATGTCAAGTACACGACAAAAATTTTTAGCTTGCGCTTGATGGATTTTCAAGCGCAGGCTTATCCTGATGCTCGGCGAAAAACTCGCGGAGCTTGTCAGCTTCATCGGG
>ENA-OUQP01001489-OUQP01001489.1-human-gut-metagenome-genome-assembly--contig:-NODE-1489-length-15557-cov-6.106889_pt1 | contig 15557 bp, 13 predicted proteins | sample MGYA00237951_ERZ548836 | MGnify/ENA primary metagenome ERZ548836 (study PRJEB26490, sample SAMN05194702) | human gut metagenome | biome: terrestrial biome; feature: human-associated habitat; material...
TTGCACGGTTAGTAAAAAATCTTATTAAACAGTGAGGTACTTGAAATGAATTATAACACACAGAATGCAAAAATTGCATCTATTACGGAAAAAACTTTAATCATTGGTATTGATGTGGAAAGTAAAACCCATTATGCAAATGGAATAAACGACCTCAAAACAACTGGGCGCTTGTCCGGAATCAGCTGGATATAGACGAAAAAATCCAGGAACGGATCCGTAAATATGAGAATGGAGGCTTCTGAAAATGATCTTTCATAAAAAATGGGAAAAAATAGATCATCGTTTAAGGGCGCTGGATGCTGCGGATCAGGAAGAAGAGGTTGGACTGCTTAGCGAAGCCTACGAGCGCTTGATTTCTGCTTATCAAGAGGCGCGTGAAATAAACGATGAGTTAGAAGAACTTACACAAAAAACTTGACAAACCCGTAAATCTTTCAGATGGATGATAGAATCGCAGATTTATAGAAAACAAATAGATCATGTGACGGGCTGAATGGCATTATTTCTTGCTGTTCAGCCCGTTGTTTGTGTAATAGCCAGGATTCCATGATGTAGAATTGCGTGAGCTGCTTTGCAGCGGAGCAGCTCGTAGGCATCGGTTGGGGGAAAAAGACCTTTTGACCCCAACATCATTTCAAGGAATCCTGACATCATCAGATAGAAAACAACAAGTCTGTGACACACGAGATAAGAATCGTAGTTGTTTCAGATCATACCTCCAGAACGACTGCCTGATATCCTTCCAGTGTAATCTCATTTCCATCTGTCTTAAGCTGCGGAAGATTGTTCAGCACGATATTTTTGATCTTTGACGGAAGCGTCAGGGTCTGCGGCTGTGTTTTGTAGTTGCCGATCACGAGCAGCGTCTGGTCAGCGGATTTCCGGTAGTATGCCATGACACGGTCCTGATCCTCAAAGATAGGAAGCAGATCGCCGTATACGACAGTTTTGCTATAAGCTGGATCCTTACGCAGCGCAAGCAGGCGGCGGTAGTACTGATAAACGGAATCCGGATCATTTTTCTGGCTTTCCAGGTTGATCTTTGTGTAATTGCGGTTTACCTTCAGCCATGGAGTGCCGGTTGTAAAACCTGCATTCGCGGAAGCATCCCACTGGAACGGAGTCCGGGCATTATCACGGCTGACACGGTTTACCGCCTTCAGGGCAGCGTCTGGTGTCAGACCGGCATCTAAAGCTACCTGGTACTCGTCGAGTGTTGAAATATCGTCCACTTCGCTGATCGACTGGAATTCTACATTTTCCATACCGATCTCCTGGCCCTGATAGATAAACGGAAGGCCGCGGAGCATGACATTCATTGTGGCGAGCAGTTTTTTGGCGGTGAGAGTACATTCACCCTCCGGGATATAGCGGGAAACGCCGCGCGGTTCATCATGATTTTCGATGATATTGGAGAGCATGCCGATATCGCCGATCTTTTTCTGGCTGGCGAAGCAGCAGCTGCGGTAGTCATTCGGGGTGATTGGAGTCTGGTCATACCAGCCCTTCTCACTGCCGCCGAAGATGGCCTCATTGAAATCGAACATCGTTGAAAAGTATCCGTTGTCGCCGATGAAATCCGGAAGCTCCTCCGGTTTTTCATTAAAGACCTCGCCGGCAGTAAATGCACTGTGCGGAAGGAAAGTACGGTCACGCATTTCTCCCAGAAATTCGCCGACACCGACTGCGTGCTTGAGCATTTCACCCGGGCTGCACATGCCGTCTGCACGGTTCGCCGGATAATCCCGCCACGGAAGCGCCTTTTTGATGTTGATGATCGCATCGATACGGAAGCCGGCAAGTCCCTTATCCAGCCACCAGTTGACCATCTTATAGATTTCTTCCCGCAGCTCTTTATTTTCCCAGTTTAAATCGGGCTGTTTCTTCGTAAAAATGTGCAGGTAGTAATAGTCCGTTCCCTCGATCGGCTCCCACGCGCTTCCGCCGAAGATGGACCTCCAGTTGTTCGGTGCTTTGCCGTCGATTCCTTTTTTGATATAAAAATACTTGCCGTAAGGTCCTTCCGGATCTGCTTTTGCTTTTTGAAACCACTTATGCTCGTCGGAGCAGTGATTGACCACCAGATCCATGATGATACGGATGCCGCGTTTCTTCGCTTCTGCGATCAGCTCATCCATGTCCTCGTCCGTTCCAAAGGCTTCATCTATATGATAATAATCTGCAATATCGTAACCGTTATCGTCCATCGGGGATTTATAAACCGGACAGAGCCAGATCACATTTGCCCCGAGGTCACGGATATAGTCCAATTTTTCAATAATACCGCGCAGATCGCCGATCCCATCCCCATTCGCATCATAAAAGCTTCGGGGATAAATCTGATAAACGACTGCCTTTTTCCACCACTTTTCTTTTTCCATGAGCAAAATCCCCTTTTCCTGATAAGATAATGTCGGGTCAAAAGCCCCCGACCTTGATGCCTGTAGAAGGCCTGCTGTTTTACTGCTTCCCTGATACAACGAAAACCCGCACAAGGCGGGTTTTCGCAATTGCCGGCAGACACTCGGCAGCTATGAGGTTTTCTCATCATCCGACACTGCCAGTCTGTTTACATCTTAACGGCACCTTCTGCCACACCTGCCACGATATACTTCTGCAGGAAAATATAAAGAATGACAATCGGGATGATCGTTACCAGCACAGCCGGGAAGATCAGCTCCCACGGGTTACCGTACTGACCTGATGTCAGCTTGGCGAAGTATAACTCCAGCGTCAGGGTTTTCACTCCGTTGCTGTTACCGATTACCAGGAAAGGAAGCAGATAGTCGTTCCAGATCCACATACCGTTTAATACGATAACAGTAACTGTAGTTCCCTTTAACAGCGGGAATACTACTTTAAAGAACATCTGAAAAATGTTGGCTCCGTCAATGATCGCCGCTTCCTCCAGAGACTGGGGAACGCTCTTGATAAAGCCATGATACAGAAATACTGACATACTCAGTCCAAAACCGCCGTACATGAAGATCAGTCCGGGGATGTTCTTGAGTCCTATTTTCTCAAAGAGATCCAGCAAAGGATACATCAGAGACTGGAAGGGGATCAGCATTGCTGCGGTAAATCCAAGATAAAGTACAGTACCCAGGATGCTCTTGCTTCTTACCATTACCCATGCTGCCAGAGAAGAAACCATAACCAGAAGCAGCACAGAAATGAAGGTGATCACAAAGGTGATCCAGATGGCGCGGAAGAAATGGATCTGCTGCGCCGCACTGATAATATACTGAAAGCTCCAAGAAGAAGGCGCGCTGACCGGTGAATCCACGATCTCATTGTTGGATTTGAAGGAATTGAAGATCAGGAAAACCAGCGGAGCCAGTGTATAAATCGCAACGAGGGCCAAAATCGCGTGCATCAAGGCCTGACCTGTTTTATGACGTCCCTGCATGCTCATTACAGCTCCACCTCCTTCTTAGATGTAATGGAAACCTGAACCAGGGTTACAGCTGCGATCAGCACAAAGAAAATAACAGCCTGTGCCTGTGCAAGACCGTAGTCCGGGGGAGAACCGTCACGGGTTGTATACAGGATCTGCATCGCCAGCATTCTGGTACTGAAGTTACCGTCTGTCAACGCTACGTTCTGATCCAACAGCATGAAGCATTTGGACAGTGTCAGGAAAAATACGATAGTAAAGGATGGCATCAGCATCGGAACCGTGATGCTCTTAAATCTCTGCCAGGTACCTGCTCCGTCAATCGCCGCCGCTTCCGACAGATCCTTCGGAATATTATTCAAACCGGTGGTATAGATGATCATCATATAACCGGCCATCTGCCATGTGATCAGCATTACCAGGGCAAACAGCGCCTTGGTGTTGTCCTGCGTCATGTTACACAGCGCAGGAATGGAAATGATTCCGTCTTCTCCGAACAGAATCTTGGAAAAAACGATTTCAAAAATGAACTGCCAGATATAGCCCAGTGCCAGGCCACCTAACAGGTTCGGCAGAAAGTAGATCGTGCGGTATGCCGCAGCGCCTTTGTTCAGGCTGGTTGCCAGAAGCGCCATTGCAAGGGATACCACGTTGATCGCTACAACTGCCACAAGCGTTACCTTAATGGTATATACAAACGCATCAAGGAATTTTTTGGTTTTAAATGCCTTAACATAGTTGTCGAAGCCAACAAACGCTTCCCAGAAATGATCACCGCCTGCAAAGTAGGTACCTCTCCAGGCTGTAAAGGAATAAATGACACCCATGATGAACGGGATCACAATTACCATAACAAACAAAATCAGGGCCGGAAGCGCTAACGGTACAAATCTTTTTTTATAATATCTGTCCATTACGTCTCTCCTTGTCTTTTCTTTTCCCCTGTCGTTTTCCGGCTTTGCCGGAAAGAGGAGGCTGCCGCAATCCATGTCGCATGCTTGCGGCAGCCGGAAAATCCTGTATTACAAAATTCTGTTTCGTTCTGTCACTTTTTATATGGCTCGGTCGAGATTATTCCAGACCAGCCATTTCAGCCCAGCTGCTGATGGCATAATCTGCGATATCGCTGTAAGCGGTTTCAGGCCATTCTGCAGTATTTACATAGTTCTCCATCATCTGCAGACCGAAGTTATCGGTAGCCCAGCCCTTAGGAGCGCCTGCGTATGCGTTGGTCAGAGTCTTATCCGCAGCCATGTAGGAGATAATGGAATCGCCCAGGCTGTAGCCAGCGGAGGTTGTTGCAGGATCAGCGTTGTAAGGGATGAAGGACATTTCTTCCACAACGAACTTCTGACCTGCTTCAGTGGTGTTCAGCCATACAAGGAACTCTTCTGCCAGTTCTTTTTCTTCATCAGAAACCTTGTCGTTGATGCAGTAGTAGTTCGGTACGAATACCGGAATGGACTCAAGCATATGCTCAACTGTCAGACCTTCTACCTTGATGTCATCCTGTGTGAAGGGCATCTTAATGGGCAGGAAGGTCAGGGTATCAACGATGTCAGCATTTGCTTTCTTGATGTTCTCGTATGCCCAGTTGCCCTGCTTTATGAAGATTGCCTTGCTGTTTGCAAAGGTTGCTACAGAAGGATCATAACCATTGGTGGTTGCATTGATCAGTTCCGGTCCTCTGGGTGTTGTTGCATTGGCGGTCTTTAAATCCAGAGCCTTTGCATAAGCTTCGAATGCACCCTTGCCAGCCTGCAGCTGTTCCAGAGTAGCTTCGCCGGCTGCCTTGGAATCCGGGAAGATCGCGTCTACTGCAATGTTAACGAAGTGGTCACCATAGGTCCATTTTTCGGAGCCTGCTACAGAGAATACACCTTCCAGAGTAGCTGCCTTGCCGGTCTTCTCTGCTGCCAGTGCGAATTCCTGACCGCTTAAGGTAACGCTTCCTGCTGTGCCTTCTTTGATGTAGCTCTGCAGAGTCAGAACCATCTGCTCAAACTCGTCATAGGTTGCTGTCTTGAATGCTTCAAGGAAAGCGTCTACCTGATCTTCACCAAACAGAGCTGCCAGCATCTCTTTATCTACGATGTAGCCATAGCCTTCTACGTTATAAGGAATACCGTAATTTGCAGTGCCGTCTGTCAGGTTGAAGTTCTCCGGAATATCAGCTACCAGCTGCTTGAACTCTTCATTGGTTGCCTTGGAAAGATCCATTGCAAATCCGCCCTCTGTCCATTCAACCAGAGATTCGGAGTTCATGCAGGAGAAGATCGCCGGCTTGTTCTTGGAGTTCATTTCGGTACGAAGTGTGTCATCACTGTTAACGCCGGAACCCAGGGAGAATACCTTAACCGTAACACCCTTTTCCTCGCCGAAGGCCTCTGCTGCAGCTGCCATAGCGTCTGCGTTCTCACCCTTGTTGTTAAAGATGTACAGGTCGTAATCAGCGGAACCTGTAGAGGTGGAAGCTGTGTCTGCGCCGCCTGTGCTGGAAGAGGAGCTTCCGCAGCCTGCCAGTGCGCTCACTGCCAGCATGCCTGCCAGTGCGAGGGATAACCATTTTTTACCTTTCATTTCATAATCCTCCTTGTTTCTTTATGGATTCTGAGAAGCTGTGGTTTGTAGAAGTTGTCCTGCAAACCCGCTGCATCCTGTAATCCTTTTAGAGCTCTTGCCTAATGTACGGAGCTCTTGTTTCCTGATGAGGTCATCATAGCACCCTGTTCTACGTATGTCAACCGGTAACATGTGCATCTTTTATACTTCTGTCCCTTTTTACAAATTTAAAATGCAATATTTGTACAGTTTCACGAAACCATTTTCTATTGTCAGCTACGCAAAAGTTCCAATTTTATACTATTTATGCTATTTTTCTCATTATGTGGTATATTAAATGTGTTTCCGAAATACATATTGTGTTACCGATGACATGTGACCCGCCCAGGAACGTTAAAATGCCGGAGCTTTTTACGCTCCGGCATTTCTCACACCAGTTTCTATTATATTTCCGTCTTCAAAACCGTAGTCCCGCGCTGCACCAGCCGTACCGGCAGTACAATTTTCTGGGGAACAGGCTCATTCTTCAGGCTTTTCGTAATATACTCCACACACAATTCTGCCATTTCCTCCACCGGCTGATGGATCGTCGTGATCTGGGGTGTTGTAACCGTCGATATCATCACGTCGTCGAAGCCGACCAGCTGGATATCCTCCGGCACGCGTTTGTCCATCTGTGCGCCTACCTGGATCACCTGAGAGGCGATCAGATCACTGCTGGCAAAAATTCCATCCACATCTGGAAACTCCTGCAGTGCCCTGCGGATAAAGTCTTCATAATGCATGGAGCCGTACTGCAGTCTGTCGCTCACCAATATCCGATATGGAATTCCCGCCCTTTTACAGACATCAGCAAATCCATCCGCACGCCGGTCCGCGGGCATATCCTTACCGGCGACGCCGCCGAAATGTAAAAGATTTTTACAGCCGCATTCAATCAGATGCTCTGCTGCCAGCTTACCGCCCTGATAGTTGTCACACTGTACGGAAATCGTATCATCATCCTCTCCCCGCTCCAGATTCACGACTGGGATGTTCATTTTGCGAAATTCCCGTGTCTGAACATATTTGCTGCACAGCACAATGCCCGCCACACGGTTTGACATGCACATATCCAGATAATCCTGTTCCTTTTCCGGCTGCTCCTTTGAATTACACAAAAGCAGCTTAAAGCCCTTTTCCGCTGCTGAGGATTCTATATTACTGATCACCTTTGTAAAAAAAGGATGCGAAATATGCGGCACGATCAGCCCGATCGTATTGGTATACTGTTTGGAGAATGCACGTGCCAGCTCATTTGGCTGATAGTGCATTTCTTCCATTGCTGCATATACCTTTTTCCGCGTCCCTTCACTGATATATCCCCTGTTGTTTATAACACGGGATACTGTTGTTGCCGTTACACCCGCCCTCTGGGCGATATCCTTTAAGGTTGCCATTTTCTGTCTCTACACTCCATTTCAAATCAGGAATATTCCTCTCCCACTAGTATTATAAATATTATTTCATAAAATATCAACCGGTAACATATTTTCGTTACAGTTCACTCGTACCCTTCTGAGTTCAGATTCCGTGCTTGCACGAAAATCTGAACTCAGAAGGGTACGAAGGGAGCGCCATTTTATGAGCAAAAAGAGTTGCAAAGCAGCGGAAAGCATCGAAGATGCGCTTCTGCGAATGGTGTGAGTGAAATGTAATATATTCCCAGAGTACAGATTCCTTTACAGCGCCCGTGTCGATTCCTGTTCCAGTAATTCTCCCGGAAAAATCTTATGCTGATGACTGCTTTTGCCATCCAGCAGATCAAAAAGATGATGGACAGATTCTTCTGCAATTTCCCGGATCGGCTGACGGATCGTCGTCAGGGTCGGATTGTAATAGCTGCACAGCTCAATTCCGTCAAAGCCCGCAACAGAATAATCCTGCGGGATCCGTTTTCCCGCCTCTGCGATCGCCCGACAGGCTCCCACTGCCATCGTATCTGAAAAAGCAAACACTGCCGTAAACTCTTTTCCTTCATCCAGCAGCTGTCGGGTCAGAACATAACCGTTTTCCATACTGTAGGACGGAAGCTTCGGATTCATATAGCAGATCAGTCCCTCATCCGGCTCGATTCCCTGTTCCCGAAGTGCCCGCAAATATCCCATCAGACGCATCCGACCGATGCTGACGTCTTCTTTTTCCGCAGCGAGCACCGCGATTTTGCGGTGTCCCAGTCGGATCAGGTAATCCGTCATCCGATATCCTTCTTTTTCATCGTCAACCGACAAGGTGGAGTAATTATCATGCCGGATTCCGTCCGGTCCTTCTCCGACTGTTGAGAGAATAAACGGTATCCGCAGCTTACTCAGCTTTTCTTCTGAATGGACAAAATGTCCCCCCAGAAAGATCAGACCTGCCAGACGTTTTTCCTTTACCAGCTCCAGCGCCACATCAACCTCATCCTCATCCGATTCAACGTGCCGGATCACCATGGAATACTTCTTCTTTTTGATTTCATCCTCCATGATCTTGATCGCTCCGGCAAAAAACGGGTTTGTTAATCCCTTCACAAGCACAGCGATACACTTTCCGTCCGTCCGCTTCAGATACCGTGCACTGTTATTCGGAATATACCCATACTTCTGAATGATGCCCATTACCTTCTGCTTCGTTTCAGGATTGATATCCGGATGGTTATTGATCGCCCGGGATACTGTGCTTACTCCAACGCCGCACATCCGTGCAATATCTTTAATTGTGATCTCTTCCATCTCTCTGTTTTCCTGCTCCATTGCTTCTCTGCCCTACCATACTTATTGTTTCGACCGCAATTTCAAAGTTTCGCGTTTTCTCCGACATTTTATAGGAAAACCCCCGTAAAGTCAAAACAATCACAAAATTGCAAAAAGCCGTCCGGCTGTTTGCAGTAGCCGAACGGCTTTATTCTTTTTTCTAAATATGTATTTTTATTCCGGTACGCAGCTCATCCTTTTACAGCACCAGCTACAACGCCCTCGATGATGTACTTCTGGCATGCCAGATAAAATACAATGATCGGAATGATGGCAAGCACCAGGACGCCCATCATCGCCCCCATGTCGACAGAGCCATATCCGCCCTTCAGATACTGAACTGCGATGGGAACTGTTTTATACTTCGTCATATCCAGTACAAGATACGGAAGCAGATAGTCGTTCCAGATCCACATCGTCTGCAGGATTGCAACCGTAATACAGGTTGGCTTCATAATCGGCATAACAATTCCGAAAAAGGTCTGCAGCGGCGTACAACCATCGATCATCGCAGCCTCTTCAATTTCCAGCGGGATGCTCTTTACAAAGCCGCAGAACATAAAGACGGAAAGCCCTGCGCCAAATCCCAGATATACAATGACGATACCAAGCGGATTATTTAATTTCAGCATATCCGCAAGCTTGGACAGGGTAAACATTACCATCTGGAACGGAACGATCATCGAAAACAGACACAGAAAATACAGCGCAGTTGTAAAACGATTCTTTACACGGCTGATATACCACGCACACATGGAGGTACACAGGATGATCACGCCAACAGACAGCACCGTAATAAAGAGAGAGGTAAAGAACGCGTCAATAAAGCCGGTTCTCTGGATTCCCTTGATATAGTTTTCGATGCCGACAAACATCTTGTCCGTCGGAATGGCAAAGGGTTTCTTACTGATATAAGCCTTCTTTTTAAAAGAGTTAATCACAACCAGCGCGATCGGAAATACATAGGCAATGGAAATCAGGGTAAAGACCAGCGTAAAGATCCAGCCATGCTTTGCTTTTCTCACATTCATTACTGCTGTACCTCCTTTCTACGTGTCAGCCAGTTCTGCGTCAATGCGATCGCTGCTACCAGCAGGAAGAATACGACCGCTTTCGCCTGACCGACGCCCTCCCAGCCGGTACGTCCATAAAATGTACGGAAAATATTCAGCGCCAGCAGCTCGGACATGTTGGAGGGCTCGCCGTTTGTCAGCGCCAGGTTCTGGTCGAACAGCTTAAACGAATTGGTCAGGGTCAGGAATGTACAGATCGTAATGGAGGGCATTACCATCGGAATTGTCACGTTTTTCAAAATCTGTCCGGAAGTCGCACCGTCAATCTTTGCAGCCTCGATCAGATCCCCGGGGATATTCTGAATTCCGGCAATGTAAATGATCATCATATAGCCGATCTGCTGCCAGCACATCAGAATAACCAGTCCCCAGAAGCCATAGACGGAGGAATAGGTCAGTGTCCGGTTCATATACAGCAGTACACCATTTAACAGAAGCTGCCAGATATAACCCAGGATGATACCACCGATCAGGTTCGGCATAAAAAATACTGTCCGGAAGATATTTGTCCCCCGAAATCCCTTTGTCAAAAGCAGCGCTACCGCAAATGCAAGCACATTGATCAGCACAACCGTCACAACTGTGAAAATCGCTGTATACCACAGGGCGTGTACAAATGAAGCATCTGTAAAAATTTTAAGATAGTTTGAAAAACCGATAAACTTTGCATCTGTTACCGTCGTGAACTTGCAGAAGGACAAATATACACCCATCGCAAAAGGCGCAATAAATCCAAGGATAAATGCAAGAAATGTGGGCAGAACAAAAATCGGCCAATACCGTCTGATTGCTTTCTCCATAATTTCCTCTCATTCTGCCGCTTTCGTGTTCTCTGCATCCGCACAGGCGGCATTGTTTCAAAACATCTGTAATTACCGCACGTAAAGCATAAATCCCGTGCGTTAAAGGGAAAGGGCGGGCACATAGCCCGCCCTCTGATTATGATCCTCTTTGTTTACCTGCATACTGAGTTTTGATGCAGGGCTCTTATACAGCTGAATTATTCCGCATGTGCTGCGTCATACTCTGTCTTCCAGCCATCTACGAATGCGGTTACAACAGCATCCCAGTCGCCGGTGCCCTGAGCATACTCAAGCAGTGCGCTGCCGACGCCGTTTTTCCACTCTTCAGAAGGCATTGTGGTGAAGTTCCATGATACAGGTGTCTTACCAGCTTTGGTGTACTCATCATTTGCAAGTACCAGCGGGTTCTGAGACTGATAACCGTCTTCAAAGGTCTTGAAAGGTGTTACAAAGCCCATGGTGTTTGCCAGAGCGTCACGACCGGTATCGCTGGTTACAACCCATTCCATGAAGTCCAGAGTTGCCTGGATATCAGCAGGATCTGCATTCTTGTTTACACACCAGTAGTTCTCGGAACCGGTGCACAGACCCTGATTTTCTTCGCCTTCTGCGCCAATATAGATAGGAAGCATGCCAAGATCTTCATCTGCTACTTCGTTATCCTTGATGTCGTTGTAAGCCCATGTACCATTCTGATAGAATACAGCTTCGCCAAGTGCAAATTCGCTGGCAGCATCTTCACCAGTCTTACCGGACAGCAGAGCCGGATCACAGGTAGAATCTGTGATGTAAAGATCGAAGATCTGTTTGTAGTTGTCCAGATAGGTTCCCTTGATAGCAGGAGAAGAGGTAATTCCGTCTGCCTTATATTCATAGTACAGAGGCAGGTTTGCCAGATGTGTCTTAAATCTCCAGTCAGAGGAGGAATCAAAACCGGTCGAAGCAAATGCACCTTCTACGCCAAGGTCATCCTTGTGAGCCTGAATGCCATCTGCAACTTTCTTCAGTGCTTCGAAGTTGTTCAGCTCATCGATGGATTTGATCTCTGCATCGTCCAATGCAAAATAGTCATTTAACAGTGCCTTGTTGTAGATCAGACCATATGTTTCAATTACATATGCAATACCCTGAACAGCGTCGCCATCCTTTAACACATAATCGTCTGACTGTACGTTCTTATAAACCTCGCTGTCCTTTAAGTCATAGCAATAATCCTTCCAGGAAGCAAGACCAACAGGACCATTTACCTGAAACAGAGTAGGTGCTTCTGTCTTTGCCATTTCGGACTTCAGAGTAGATTCATAGGTTCCGCTTGCTGCAGTTACAACAGTTACCGGTACGCCGGTTTCAGCGGTGTACTCTGCTGCAAGATCTACCCAGTCATCTGCCTGCTCGGGTTTGAAGTTTAAGTAATAAACCTTGCCTTCGCCTGTGGCAGCAGCCTCTTCCGTTCCAGCCTCTGCCTCGGTATCTGCAGCTTCGGTCTTTTCCTCAGTTGCTTTCGTTTCTGCCGGAGCAGCTCCGGTATCTGCGGCAGTGCTTCCGCAGCCTGCAAGCATCGTTGTTGCCATTGCCGCACTCAGTAATACACTGATCAGTTTCTTTTTCATAGCTTTACCTCTCCTTTTTTATTGGTGACAGGCGCTTTTCTTAGCGCATTTTCTGTCTGTTTCCATCCCGGAACTATTCCCGGGAACGCTTCCGGAAACGTTCCCGGAATCTATGGTTGTATCTTACCACGAGGTAAACCATGCGGCAATATCAATTTATTCAGATTGCATGTTTGTTTTTTAAGAACTTGCATATTCTGTACAAGTTGCATATGCTTTCATCGAAGTGCCTGTGTGATCCCCTTCACTGACGATAAATACTCCATTGGGGACATTCTTCCCGTCTTTTTTTATCATCATTTCATTAAAAATCTACAGGAGGATCTCATCCTGTATCAGGCATCCAGTACCCGTTACCAGTCCACGCAGTACAATCGCACCCGCGTAGACGGCTTAAATCAGCCCGTAGTGCTTTAACGCGTTCGCGATTCCGTCCTCCAGGACCGGCGTGGTCTGGTAGCTGCAATACGGCAGGATCGTTTTGGAGCAGACACCCATCGCAATGCTGTGGGGCACAGCCTCCAGCATCGGAATATCGTTTTCAGAGTCCCCAATGGCATAACAGTTGTCCTTGGGGATTCCCAGTTTTTTCTGTAAAATGTGGATCCCCTCCGCCTTGCTGCAGCCTGTCGGAACGATTTCCAGATAATGCTCTCCCTGGGGCACTGCAGTAAATTCGTCTCCGATAAAGCTTCTCAGCTTATCCACCGGATCATCCGGACGAAGCAGGCAGAAAAATTTATCAAACACCACATCACTGTCCTCTGGTCGCTCCGGCATATCCGGCACAGAGCAGTTCAGACTCTTAAAATTGGAAACCGAATTGCCCAGCTCCGGACTCATACAGCGGCTGTCATAATACACATGCTCCTCCGCTTCAAAAAATGTCGGGATGCCGAGTCTGCGCAGCTCATATACGATTTCCGTACATTTTTCATGCAAAATACTGTGGCTAAACAACGTTTCTCCTTCATAATAAATATGTGTTCCGCAGCCGCATACCAGGCCGTCAAATCCGATTTCGCGGATTCTCGGCTCAATGCTCACCAGCGTCCGTCCCGTATTGATAAATGCCAGGTGTCCATTTTCGCGAAGTTTACGGATCGCCTCCACTGCACTCTGTGGGATCTGATGGGTCGGTCCATCGATCAACGTTCCGTCAATATCAAAAAATACAAGCTTTCTGTCTTTATTTTCCATCCTGTAAAACTCCTTCTTTTGTCAGATATTCCCAAATTGCTTTCTGCTCTGCTTTTACCTGTCCCTGGATCATTGGATTTTTCCCGCCGCCGCGCCCGCAAAGTGCCTTGTTGAACGCCTTGCCAAACGCCGAAACATCCCGGTCAGATGCGCAGATCACATACTGATAACCATCTGCATCGCTACCATTAAAAACTGCTGCAAATAAAACCTTCTGTGCCAGCTTATCCGCCAGCTTACGAACGTCCACTGTGCTCAGTCCCTGTTCAAACAGCACACAGGCGCTGCTTCCGGTCTCTACGGCATCCACCTTTTCTTCCAGCAGGCGCAGCTTTAACGCGCCGAGCTCCTGTTTTAAATCAGCCACCGTCTGCAGCAGTTTTTGGGCTGCTTTTGCGGTCTGCTCCGGCTTTACGGACAGCAATGCCGAGATTTTCTGCGTGTTTTCGAATCGGCACTTATAATCTGCCAGTGCTTTTTCCCCAATCAGAATATCCAGACGGCTTCCGCCCTTTGCATGCTCTGCAGAAATGACCTTGATAGGTCCGACCTCACCCGTGTATTTCACATGCGTTCCGCAGCAGGCGCACACATCCGCACCCGGAATCGTAACGATGCGGACCGCCCCGGTCAACTCTTTTTTACTGCGGTAATCCAACGTTGCAAGGGTCTCCCTGTCCGGATACTCCGCCAGAATTTCTACATTCTCCAGTACCTTCTGGTTCGCCAGGTCTTCCGCCTCCTGAATCTGTTCTGCCGTCAGCGGTCCCGAAAAATCGATCGTCACACAGTCCTTTCCCATATGGAAGCCGATATTCGAATAGCCGTGGGTATGGCAGATGATACCGGAAATGATATGTTCTCCGGAATGCTCCCGCATATGCATCAGCCTTCTGTCCCAGTCAATGGTTCCATGCACGCAGCTTCCAACCTCCAGCGGGGCGCTGCACAAATGGAAAATTGTGCCGTCCCTTTCCTGTACATCTGTCACCCGGACGCCGCCGAGTACACCGAAATCGCAGGGCTGACCGCCGCCCTCCGGATAAAAGGCGGTTCGATCCAGAGTAACCTCCCAGAGCGGCGCATCCGGCCGCGCTGCTTCGTCAACTGCCGGCTGACCATCCACGTCTGACTCCGTGCCTTCCTTCTGCATCTGGCAGCTTACGACCACCGCATCAAATTCTGTCAGATACGCATTTGCATCATATAATTTTTCTGTCATCTTTCTCGCTCATTTCTGCGCACGCTTTTTGCGCATGTCGAGTTTGTGTCAAGTGCGCGCAGACACAAATCTCGCGATTGAAAAAGTTTATTTTTCAATCTTATTCCTCATTTCGTGCTGCTTTAATGCATTCCGGAAAAAATCGCGCACGCCGTCTCCCTCTTCCTCCGGCATTGTAGCTTCTCCATCATAAAAGTGTCTGCCTGTCCGGTAATCTGCACAGATCGCATCCAGAGGAAAGCCTTCCATCCGCTGTGGCCGCTCCTCTGTCATCAGCCAGAATTTTTTCCAGTTCAGCGCACCGCCTCTGGCTTCATAAATTTCATTCTCAGAAAAAACCAGGCAAATCGCGTTCTGATACTGTGCGACGCACCGCCCGCCAAGCTCTGCGGCAATCTTCTTATAATATTTCCGCATCTGCTCATCCGTCAGGTTGACACCGTTTACCCGCCGTACATGCACGCCCGGCTGACGCTCCTTGGGCAGTCCTTCTATATAAAGACCGCTGTCCTGCGAAAAAACCGGCTGCCCGCAGATTCGGTAATATGCGAGGGCTTTCTGCCGCGCATTCTCCAGCGGGTCCTTCCCACATTCTTCTATCTCTCCCCAGCAAAATGGCAAATCCTTTAAACCGAGCAGACGAATCTCCTGCAGCGTGCTCAGGTAATGGCGCATCAGATCGAGCTTCCCGGCGTTCCCTGTTCCATAAATCAACGTTGTTGTTTTCTTTTGCATTTTGTCTCCATTTGGCAGATAAGAATCTAAGATTCTGCCTCGCATGCGTATCATCACATGCGCAATTCAGTTTATTCTACCATATCCGTTCCAAAGCCGCCACCAGGAAAAGCGTTTTGCAAAAAAGCCCGGCAATCATTCCAATTTTTGATCCGTTTTAAATTTTCTGCCTTTTCTG
>ENA-OUQP01001492-OUQP01001492.1-human-gut-metagenome-genome-assembly--contig:-NODE-1492-length-15525-cov-4.730511_pt1 | contig 15525 bp, 11 predicted proteins | sample MGYA00237951_ERZ548836 | MGnify/ENA primary metagenome ERZ548836 (study PRJEB26490, sample SAMN05194702) | human gut metagenome | biome: terrestrial biome; feature: human-associated habitat; material...
GCGTCGCCGGGAAGAGGGCGTCGAGCGCTTCCACCTCGCTCCAAGCGCGGACGCCGAGAGGGGAGGAGGGACCGTCCGCAAGCAAGGCTAGCAACGCGCGAAGCGTGGGCGCGTCCGACGGCGTGGCATTGGCGTCTGCCGGTGCGTTGGCGTCTACGTTCCCGGTATTGCTCGCTGCGGGGGCGCCCTTCGTCTGCGGCTCCAGCTCCTCGGAGGGCTTGCGCTCTGCGTGCGCGAAGAGGAGCCTGCCCAAGGCGAGCGTCGCCAGACCCGCAGTCTTCTCGTCAGCGTTCTTGCAGCGGCGGATCGCCTCGTTGATATCGTCGCGTGCGATGCCGCGCTCCGCCAGCGCGGCGGCGATTTTGCCGAGGCGGCTCGCGCGGTTGCGTTGATCGGCAAAGCTGCCCAACACCGTCTGGAAAGCGGTTGCGTAGGCGTTCTCGTTGAACCAGGCGTCTTGCTCGGCGAGGACGTCGTCATAGCTCAGGCGGGGCGTCTTCGTGCGCGGCAGGTACTGGGTCTTCGTTCGCTTCACGTATTTGAAGGGGTCCTCGTTGACGACGAGGCACATATAGTCACGTTCGGTGTTGCGGTCGAGATTGACGGAATCATCCTTGCTGCGGACGGGCTCTCCGTAGGCATCGAGCAAGGGGCGGCCCTTGTTCTCGAAGAGGTGGCGCAGCATCGCGTCGTTGTTGTAGGGGGTGCCCGCAGCAGCGATGGCGAGGAGCTTGAGAAGGATGTCCGCCGAATAGGCCGTGCCTGTCATGCGCCCTCCTGATGTCTGCCGCCCGCTGTCGCGAGGGCTTGGGTTTCGCTTTGCACCCGGCGCGGGGCGGCCGGCCCCCATGGGCGGGGTGGGCGCGTCTCGCGCATGGGCGCTGGGGCCATCTTGCCTCCAAAGCAAATGTATCACGCGTGTCAAGGGGAGATGCGTGCGCCGCGAGCGGTCGAGTAATGTCGTCTAGCTGGGGATACGTTAGTCAATTGACGAGACTCGCGCGCCTTCCTAATCGGTGGCCGGCGCCAGCTGCCGCCGGCCACCAGGGCGCGATTCCCGGTTCGCGCGTCCTTCCCGATCGGTGACAGCCACCATCTTGCGCCGGCCTTTTGGCAAGCCCCGGACAATCCCTGGCATCGCCCCGCGCGAACCCTCGGGACGGAGGTGTCCCGGCGGTTGAATGTGTGCCAACGAGCGGAGACAAGCCCGCTTGCCAAGGCCCCGCCGGACCTGGAGGGGCATGAGAATACGAGGAAAGGAACTGCCATGATGTGCTGGGGATGGGCCTCTTACGACGTTGACGCGAGCGACGAGAACGGCAACCCCTACGAGGGCCACGAGAACGACTCCGACTACACGAGCTATACCGAGGTCTACGACAACGGTCGCATGAGCCACTACGACGCCGAGGACGGCAACTGGGACAACGGTCACTCCCACTACGGCTATGGCTCCATGGATGACTACATGAGCGGCGACGCTCGCGACTGGAGTCGCGAGGCGGGAGACCCCGACAACTCCAACCATGACTGGACGAGCCCGTTCTAGGGCCTAGAGACTCGGGGCCTCGCCCGCACCGCAAACCCGTGGCTTTCTTGCGTTGCCGCGTCTATGGCGCGATCACTGCGGCGCTGTGCTGGGTAGCTTGGCGCCGCAGTAGCAGCAGAACTTGGTGCCTGGGGAGAACGCGTTGCCGCAGTTGGGGCAGAACCGCGGCGTCATCTTGACCGCGGCCGGCCGAACCGCGCTATCCGCGCGGACGCCGACGCTCGCCGCGGATAACGTATCTACCGAGAGCTTCGGGCGCGATGCGGGCCTCGTGCTCGCCTGGCGCGTCGCGCCCGTCACGCGCCTGGGCCTTGAGGCGGGCACATGCGCGACGCCTTCCGCGCGGGTGCCGGCACGAGCCGCGCCCTCGTCATCGGTGCCGAGTCCCGACTCACGAGCCTCTGCCATCTCGCGCTCCACCTGGGCCGCGAGCTCGGGGTTCTCCGCCTTGATGCGCTCGATCTCCTCCTCGATGATTTTGCCCATACTCTTGTCGTCCACGGCGATGTCCTGCTCGGCAGCAGCGGCTGCCGCGGAGGACTTGTCCGCGAAGGCGTCGAAGATCTTCTGCTTGTCGCGGATGATCTGGAGGATGTGCTCGTCGACCGTGTCCTCGCAGAGGAGGCGGAAGGCGAGCACGCTGCGTGTTTGCCCCATGCGATACGCGCGCGAGACCGCCTGGTTCTCGATCGAGGGTTTGTACTGCGGCTCGCAGAAGACGACGACGCTCGCGCACTGGATGTTCATGCCGGTTCCGCCCGACTGGATTTGCGCCACCAGCACAGATCCAGGCTCCGCGGCGTCAAACTCCTCGACAATCTCCTGCCTCCTCGCGGGAGGGACGGAGCCGTTGATCATGCCGACGCACTTGTCGCCCAGTAGGTTTGCGATGCCGTAGGCGGTGCTGAGGAAGAACGTGAAGACGAGGACCTTCCTGCCGTCGTCCGCGGCGCTGTCGATGATCTCGAGCAGCCTCTTCGCCTTGGAGGAGTCCTCCTCGAGGTTGGCGACGTTCCACGAGACCTGGCGCGACGCCATGATCGACCTGCGGAGGACGGCGCGCTCGTACGCCTCCTTCTCCACCTCGCCGAGGGTGCACCACTCCTCGCTCTCGATGAGCTCCGGGAGCTCCGTGAGCACGTCCTCCCTCTTGCGGCGGTAGTAGACGGGGGCGACCTCGTCCCTGAAACGCTGAGCGCCCGACATGAAGGCGAGGGGCCTGGCGCGCCTCGCGACGTCCGGGCGGAGGTAGTCAATCAGAGTGAGCATCTCGTCGACCTTGTTCTCGAGCGCGGTGCCCGTCATGAGGAGGACCCTGTTGGCGTTCTCGAGCAACCTCAGGGTGTTCTTCGAGCGCGCTGCCTCGGGATTCTTGATGTAATGAGCCTCGTCGACCACGGCGAGGCCATAGGTGGAGCCTTCGGCGAGTTTCAGCTTTCCGGTGGTCTCGTAGGTGGTGACGGCGACGCCGCCGGTCCTGGTCCAGTCTTCGAAGGCCGTGCGGCAGTTGCGTCCGTGCACCTTCGTTACACGGAGCTTGCTGTGCTTCTTGACCTCCCTGCACCAGTTCTCGAGCACACTCGCGGGGCAAACCACGAGGAACTTCGCCTCCCCGACGTTCTTGAGCGAGACCATCGCCGCGATGGCCTGGACGGTCTTTCCCAGGCCCATCTCGTCGCCGAGTAGGGTCTTGCCCTGGTGGAGGATGTACTTCACGCCCCACTCCTGGTAGCGGCGCAGGGTGCAGAGGAGGCCGTCCGGGAAGAAGGCCTCGTCTTGGATCTCGCGGGCGAGGTCCTCTGGCAGGCCGAAGAGCGTGTCGTCATTGCCGAGGGCCTCCGGCACGACGTCTTCCAGGACGTTGATGATCGCGACGGGGTTCGCGGTGAACTCCGCCCAGGCCTGGTCGGCAGGCACGGCGTTTTGCTCGAGCTTGTACATACGCTTGAGCGTGGCGTTGGCCTTCAGGGCGGTTTCGCTCACGAGGAAGGCGTTGAGGCTGTTATACGCGCCTGTTGCCTTCTCGCGCTCCTCCGGGGTGGAGAAGAGCCAGGCCATCGGCTTCCTCGCGACGCTGAGCTCGGCGAGTGGCGCGCTGGTCTTCTCGGTGGCCATGCTTAGGAGGGCACCACACTCATGGGAGAGCTTCCTCCACTCTTTGAGCGCGGAGGCCGCGCAGAGGATGCGGGTCGCCTCGGGTGTCTTGTTGTCTGCCGAGAGACGGAGCTTGAGGCCCTTCTCAACCTCGCCTGCAAACTCTGTCGCCGCCTTTTTGATGTCGCAGGCGCCGGAGTAGGAGATGCCATGCACGCTCTCTAGCTCGGTCTTTGTCGCGGCGTAGACGTCCGCGATGGTCTCGAAGCCCGCGTCCCTGAGCGACTTGACTCGAATGCCGCGCCCGGTGCGGGCGAGCTCCTCGATGGGGATGGTCTTGAGGGTGCTGAGCACGTCTCCCGCGAAGCTCTTGCTGACGGCCCTGCGAATCTGGCTCTCCAGGGAGGCCGGGCTGGCATCAGACTTCTCCGAGAGTCGCGCACCGTAGCCTGAGACCTCGCCTGAAAGCTACTTCGCATCCGAGGAGAGGAACTGCCAGTCGTCAGTCCCGACCGCTGATGGGGAGACCGTGCCGACCTCGCGAAGCGCGTCTTCCCGGTTCGAGGAGAACCACGCCCACGCGGCGTTTTCCGAGATAGCGGGAAGTGAGTTGAGCGTGTCGAGGGCGGTTGACGCGGTGGGGTCGAGACGCTGGTTTATCAGGGCTTTTAGCTCGAGGTAGGACCTCTCTGCCTCGTCCTTCTTGTCGCGGGAAGCGAACAGCCTCTTGAACGTGCCGCTGCCCGCCTCGATCTTCTCGACGAGGGCCTGAACATGCGGCCCGTAGGCATCTGCGGCGTGTTTGCAGATCGCTGCGGGCTCATGGGAGTTTGCGGAGACAAAGGCGGCGTGGAGCACCGCGTTTGCAGCGGCGCCGTGGGGACCGTCGAGGTTGATGCGCGTTCCCTCGAACGCTCGCTGCTGGCATTCCGCGAGGGTGTGCGTCTCAAGCCCATCTGTGATTTGCACGAGGGAGGGGTTCTCGATGCCGTTCAGCTGGTCGAGGGTAATGGCCCCCAAGGGGTTGATGTCGAGTACTTCGTAGGTGTTCTCTCCCGCTTGTCGAATCACGACATCCGAAAAGCGGGCATCGACCTTCCTGCTGCGTGTCTCCCGCACGATTTGGGCAAGCTCCGCGTGACGCGTCTCTGACAGCTGGGTGGCAGCGTTGAGCTCCTCCAGCAGGGCGTTGGAGCGCTCGATCAAGTCTCTTGCTTCGCTGTTGGTGAATCCTCTAGCCATCAAAAGCCCTATCTCAAGACATTAATTGCGGACCATCCATTCTCCTACACGTACGCCGAGGTGGCGGGTCTATTCGTTGAACGGCCGTGCACCGCCGAGAGCCGAGGCGCGGGCGTGGACGGCCGAGCCGCTGCCCATCGAGCCAGCTCATAGCGCTTGCGCCTCTCACTGATCGCCTTCGCCATCTCCCATGAGCTGCATGGCGAGCTGCTTTACGTCCTCGTCCCCGGTGAGCTCGTAGAGGTCTATGGCTGCCCGCGTTGCCGTCTGTGCGTCATCGTGCTTAAGGGCGATGCCGATGATCGATGACAGCGCGGCGAGCGTGCTCTCGTCAGGGAGATAGGTCTCCCCGGACTTCTCGAGAACTGCTGTCGCCTCGTCTACGGTCATGCCCGTGAAATCAGCGCCGCACTCTCTCTTGAGGTACATGAGCTCGCTGCCAACGAGGTTGCTGTTCTCGAACACCGTGCTGAAGACCAGGTACGCGGCGGCAAGCTCGTAGTTGCCCGTCTCGACGAGGTAGAAGGCCTTTTCCCTGTGGAACTTGGCCATGCCGGCGGCGTCGCGAACGTACGGATGGGCTGTATCGAGGACCTCGTCCAGGGCTTCCATGTCCCCGAGTTTCTTGTAATTCTCGCCAACCTCGAAGCGGAGATTTACGTCCGAGGGATTCCACCTGATGGCCTTTTCCTCGGCGGCAATGGCGGCCTCATGCTGGCCGGTTTCATAGAGGCAAGCGCTGTAGAGAGCGTAGACATGGCTGAAGGGCTCCGGGCAGACGCGCACGATCCGCGACTCGTCAGTGTGCGCCCTCCAGACAATCTCCTCGATGGGCGAGGTGAAGTCGAAATAGACGCTCTCCTTGTCATCGCAGTAGCACCCTGCGGCAATCATTTCGTCAAAGCTCTGAACGAGGGGCTCGATGAGGTTGAGGGCCTTCTCCGGATCGCCAGTCTTCAGGCAGAAGACAACCTCCTTGAGGACTGATTCTGTTCCGTCCGCCTGGTTGTCGACGAGCTTCTGGAACTCGTCCTTCTTGTCATCAGGTAGGGCATCGAAGATCATCCTGCCGATCGCGCGAAGGATCTCCCTGCTCTGCGGATGGTCTCGATACTCCTCCGCCTTGCTCTTGAGATAGGGGATGTCATGCTCGGCGTCACGCTCGAGCCCCATCGCGATTTCCGCCATTACCTGGTCGAAGGTGAGTTCATTCATGCTGTTGCCTTTCAGGCTTGTCAGGTGCTATTAGCCGTGGGTGATTTCTGCCGGGTTGGTGATGTTGCCGATGAAGAGGGGCGTGCCGTTGCGGGATGCGAGGGCAACGTAGAAGGGCCTGTCGAGGACAATCCTGCGCGGCCCGGGGAGGTCAAACGGGAGAGCACCCGCGCACACGATCATCTTTGTGTAGGCACCTGCCTCAATTCCCCGCTCGTCGAGGGAGAGCTTCGCGCCATGGACGATTTGGGTGGAGGCCACCGCTTCGCCAACCATGGGGGCGAGCTCCATTGCGCAAGCGGTGCTAACGCCTGCGGCCGTCAGGAGCGAATCCAGGTTTGAAACGGTTGTCTCGCATTCGAACCGTGGAAAGCTGAGGTCGATGTTCTCCTGGTTGCCTTCCCCTCGAGAGAGTTGCTCGAGGAGGGGAAGTGCATCCTCAAACCTGACGGAGTCACCGTCTGGGAGGGCAAAGAGCATGGAGGCACCCTGGCTGAGCCCGAGCTCAAACGCGGTAAAACCGTTCTTCTCGATCACCTTGCTGGAGTGGATCCCGTTCATGTATGCAACCTGGGTATCGCCGTCCGGCGCGTGGAATGCGCCCGTCTCGGTCTCGTCCTCATAGAACGGGTCTTCCCAGGCGTCCTTTAAGTAGAGCGCGCTTACGAGGCATGCGAGCGCCAGGGGCGATAGTTCGACGTCGGGGGATAACAAGCCGTGCGTCTGCTCTGAGATCCAGTCACTTACCTCGCGCCCGACCTGCGGATTACCCAGGTCTGCGATTGAGACGTGAACGCTGCAATCGGCGCATCTTCGGAGGAAGGCATCCGAGGGGCTAGCCGTGTCAGAGATCCAAGTAGCGATCGTCATGCTTGCGGCGTAGTCCTCGTATCCCCAGCTGCCAAGGGGTTTGAGCCCGAATGGGTCATCTTTTTCCAGGAAGTTGCCGATGCCGGGGTAGCTGCCAGCGCCGAGTAGTGCGTCAAGCTCGCGCCGCGTGGTGCCGGAAGCGCCTTCTCGCGCGACCGCAAGAAGGCTCGCGACGCAGGCAGGAGACCAGACGGCGTTGGCGCTCTGGCTCACGAGTTCGCGCCCAAGTGCCCGTGCGATTCTCCACGCCTGCTGGCTTGCCATGCTTGACGTGTTGGTCATGGTCAGCTCCCATCTGTTGTTGATGGGGCTATCATCCCAGGCCTTCTGGACACAAATTGCACCACGTCTGAGCTGAGGTTTAGTGGGGTCGCTTAGGGGTGAGGAAGACATAGTGTCCCCGTTTGTTTCCGGTGGACACTATGTATACCTTGGCGTTTGACATAGCCCGGACGAAATCAGTCCCGGTTGGTTCGCGCATGGCTAACAGCAGTAATTAGTAGTCTCCAGCACAAATAAGCCGGAAGCATTGCTTCCGGCTCTGAACGTTTGGTCGGGGCAGGATCTGAACCGAACTCGTGTATGATGCGCTGCCGACAGAAAGAGAGGAACCACTCCATGAATGCGCGCAAAGGGCGCCGATGCCTTCAATCCGGCGAATTCTCCATTCGGGTCCTCTATGGCATCCGTGGTCTGACGATTAAGCTCGCGATTCTCTCGTTGTGCTTGGCGGACAGCCTTCATTTTGTCCACGCTACTAGTAACCCGCGACCACTCTTCCTTCGTTTGCCCGAAAGCTCGTGCTCTTGTTTGGCTTGCGGCTTTTCCGCGTCTGTGTACCGCGTGTATCGCCTGCCATGTTGGCACGCCTTTCTCATCGGTGCGACCCATGCAGCCTGCATCCCTCTTACGAGTAAAGGCTAACGATGCATCGTAAAGTCGCGTAAAGACAGGCTGGGATGACGGAATAATCTCTTGACTAGTGCCAATCCACAACCTAAAGTGAGGTAAAACTTTGGTACTAAGGAGGCACAAATGCCGAGTGTTATTATGAGCGCCAAGTCGAATGACTTCGTCGAACAAACACCTGACGAGAAACTTAGCGCAGTCTCGTCCGACCTCAGCGTTCCTCTCATCCATGACGTGGTGACTGCTGCATATGATCCCCACGTCAACAGCCTGTCTAACTTCGCGCCACTTGGCAGCAAGGGCACCGAGTTACAGATGCGCGCCACCGAATACCTTCGGGACTATCTCTGTGCTTTGGGATGGAGGATGTCTAATGCCGAGCAGGTGCCCTGCGTATTCAACTGCGCTGACAATGTCCGTATTGCCTGTTCGACCGATGGCGGTCCTTACGTTGGTATTGATAACCCCACCTCCCCGACTTTGCGCGAGAAGGGTAGGGGTACCATCCGTCTTGCTGGACACAAGACTAACGGTATCTTACAGCTCCCTGGTTTCGAAGATTCTTTTCAGGACGACGAGTTGGAGAAGCTTGACGACCTTGATTTCTATTACCTACTCATGTTCATTGACGAGGCGCATGAAGAGATTCGTCTCGAACTCTCATCTCCCATTTTCGATGAGAAGGGTATGACGCAAGGCTGGAACACAAGGATTGTTCTGCCTCCGATTTCGATATCCTCTGAGCCGCTCGTCGATACCAAGTCCGTGCCCGCTCCCAAAATCTCCGTGGTGCGCAAGGTTTCATAGGCTGTAACGTGGTCTCACCTAGGATGGACCATAATAGCTTGTTTTGTGATGCGCGTACAAGCTAGCTGCTGCGCGCATCGTTACTGCTCGATGGGGGAGGGCTCGATGTTTGGGTCAAGGTTATCGCTGGCAAGAAAACTGAGGGGACTGAACCAGACCGAGCTTGCTAAGGCTGTCGATGTTACCCCAAGGGCAATATCCAAGTACGAGAAGGAAGGCGAAGGACTGAGTCCCGCCAAGTTATCTGAGATTGCCGCCGTGTTGAGGTTTGAGCCGTCTTTCTTTGACGGCCCTGATGTCGAGCCTCCACAGGAGGCCGCCATTTCCTTCCGCGCTCGATCGAAGATGTCGGCAAAAAAGCGAGACCAGGCCATAGCTGCGAGCGCGTTCGGCGTCGTGCTTTCCGACTGGATGGACGATGAGTTTGTACTGCCAGCACCGTCTGTGCCCGACTACTCAGGCTATGAGCCGGAAAACGCCGCTCGCGCGCTGCGTACCGAGTGGGGACTTGGCGAGGGGGCAATTGCCGACATCATCGCCATACTCGAGTCGCATGGCGTTCGGGTCTTCTCGGTTGCTGAGGCCTCGCAGGAGGTCGATGCCTATTCATTCTGGGATGAGTCACGAAATCGCCCATTCGTTTTTCTGACCACTTCAAAGTCTGGCGAGCGCGGGCGCATGGATGCGGCGCACGAGCTTGGGCATCTCGTGCTACATCGCAAGGTTGATCTGGATGGCAAGGAGACACGAGAGATTGAGAAGCAGGCCGATGAGTTTGCCTCGGCTTTTCTCATGCCGAGCCGAGGGTTTCGCTCAACCATCTCACCAAGCATCTCTCTCAGCGAAGTCATGCGCGTGAAGCAGGTCTGGAAGGTTTCCGCATTCGCTGTCGTCGTCCGGGCACATTCGCTGGAGCTGCTCAGCGACTGGCAGTACCACAACCTGTGCGTGAACATGGGCAAGCGTGGCATGCGTACCAAGGAGCCCGACGGCATCGTTCCCGAACGTTCCCAAGTTGCTGATAAAGTCCTTGATCTTGCGCGTGAGGACTATGGAGACGTACTCAAGATCGCCAATGCGACCGGCATACCGTACCCGCTCATTTTGGGTCTGACGTTCCACGCGCCCATTGAGGTAATCAAGGGCAATGGCAATAGAATGCCAGCCGCTGCCTCATCGGGCCATGGAGCCAAGATGTGTAGCCTGCGCCTGGTCTAAGACGGAAAGATCTTTACGAGGAGTGCCCGTAGATCCTCAACCGTGCCATCTCGTCATCCACCAGCCTGACGGCGCGGTTTTCAAGTTCCTCTGCCTTAGCCATCATCTGCCAGGCTTCAAGAACTTGTCGAGACTCCTCGTCGGACATCCTCGGCAGAACCATGGTCCCAAGCGGTTCGGGATACACCGAATCTACGACGGAGCCGCATGCTGAGGAGGCAATCTGCTCCTGCACCACATCGCAGGCAGTTGCAGCCCAGAGCCAGCCCGCATCCTTGATGTCGTGCGGTATGAACCGTCCAACATGTCCAGACGCAAGCCAGCCCACGCGCTCACCAAGCGCCATAGAAGGGTACCCGAGAGACTCTTCCGCGCGTCCGTCCGCTTGGAAGATCACGTCGCCTTCTCCAAGTGCGTACTTGCTGTTCGCGGCGATGGAGACAGGAGAGAGATACTTGAGTCCGATGGGCGTGGTTTGAAGTATCTGACGTCCAGATAGGTACGGAGTTCCATTGTCCTTCTCGACGTAGACGAGCCTGGGGCGACCTCCTGGCTTCGATACTTTCGCAATCTGACCGATAAACACACCGCCATCTGCAAGGAGAGTCTTACGAATCTCGCTCACTCGCTCCGAGTGCGCGGCGGCATCAATACGAGAACCGAGGCGTGCCGCGCTTACCTCCCAGCCTTTGGAGAGCTTCGTTTTAGGTAGCGGGTAACGTTCATTGAGCGCATCGGTAGCGGCCTTCAGCGCGATTCTAGCATGGTCACGATTGTCGACCGCATCGCCCATGAGTGAAGCCACCTCATCGTAGACGCAGCCAATCATCGGAATAATTGTGTTGCTGACCTGACCGACAGTGATGTGGTCAATAACAGAACCGTTGAGATCACTTCTGAGCAGCAATTGCCCAGCATCAGACTTTAGAAACGCAAGCGTGTAGTGTCGTTGCGTCGGGTCGGCAATACGAATACGCACCATGTCATGCGAGAGCACAAACTGTGACAGGTACGTATCCACGATTGTGGTTGGCCCCAAGTTTCGCCCAGAGCACGTTTGCAGTATGTCACCCGGCTTGATGCGATAGCTATCAAGCTTGGAAGTACGCGTTGCGGACAGTCTATCAGCCGCAGGCGGAAGAAAATCGAAGACGTCATATGCCCGAAGATAGGGAACGTAGCTTTCACCTTGCACGGCATAAACACGCTTGAATCTTGATGGTTGGAAAACTTGAGCATAGTCGCCCAAGCGGCTTCCAGTTACGGCAGCGCTCTTACCGATAGACGCTTTGATCCTCATCGCGGGCGATAGGTAATACTTCGCATCGATGCGGTTGTTCTCCCTCAGGGCCGAGGAGCTGGCATTTGCGTACTTCATTCCTGTTCCTCAAGCCATTCAAGAAATGCGCTAGCGACTTCATCCAACTCGTCGTCAACCAAACGGTCGGTGACATCAACTTCTCGAACTATCTCATTTCCCGTATTCTGGTCAATCTCGTGAACGGTGTCACGTCGGGTTACCAAGATATCGGAGCCATCCTTGTTCCGACGATATATGGTGTTGCCGCGCTTGTCGTGACCTACCTTCTCGGCGATTGCCATGAAAATCGGGTAGTCAAGGCCGCTGCTCCTTGCAATCTCCTCTTCGTGGGCGGACAGGCGGCGCATGACGACCATTGAGGTTTGCGTGTCGTTGCCTGGCTGGAAGAGATCCCTGTGCATGTCAACGACGGCAAGAAGCTGCACTTTCGTCAGCAGCCATTGCCGCACATAAGCCAAAGAGGGATTGTTGAGGATGCCGTTAGGGATGACCATTGCCATGCGACCTGAACCGGGCTTCAACAGCTGAATCGCGCGCTCGATAAAGAGGATCTCTGGTGGCTGTGACTTCTGCAAGACGGGCTTGTTCTGGGCGTCGCGTCTAATCTCCCAACGTCCGCCTTCCTTCTCGTCCCACACGGCAGCGAGGTCATACTGAGAGAGTATGGCTTCGTCGTCGATGGGAATCTTCGCGCCGAATGGCGGATTGGACACAATGACATCAATGCCGCCGAGCTCCACTGCCCTGCGCAGATCTGCGGACCAGCGATGAGGGTTCTCCAACGTGTTGCCTTGGAACAGCCCGCCCTCGCCGTCGTTGTTCATGACCATGTTCATCTTTGCGGCGCGCACGAGCACCGGGTTCAGGTCGATGCCAAACACGCAGTTCGAGAAGTACTCGGCACGACGCTTGTAGAGCTCGTTACGCTCGTATTCGGTGCCGTTGGTGGGGTCTGCCCACATTGCCCGCTGGGACTCCTCGATGTAGCTTATGGCGTTGTTCATTGCAGCGATGAGGAAGCCTCCCGTGCCGCAAGACGGGTCGAGAACAACCTCATCAGGCATGGGATCGAGCATCTTCACGGCCATCTTACAGGCGTTGCGAGGCGTGAAGAACTCGCCGCGATCGCCACGCAGGTTGGAGCCAACGATCTCCTCGTAGGCGACGCCCTTAACGTCGACAGGCGACGAGAGGAGAGAAGCCTTGAAGCTGCGTTACGACGTAGGCGACAATCTCGGGTCGCAGGTCAATGTAGTCGTCCTTCTTGTTGAAGATTGTCGGATACTTCTTGATGACCTTCTGATCGAAGAGATCCTGTATGCGCTTCTTTGCGGCGGGAGCTATGGATGAGTTGCTGCGCTCCTCCGGCGTCGCGTAGAACGAGAGCGTGGTAGACCTTTCGTCTTCGATTTTTGCGAAGATGAGTTTGAGCAGCTCCCAGAACGCCTCAGTCTTCTGCTTTCCTTCGTTTGCCGAGATGTAGTTATGGCATCTGCGGAAGGCAAAGAGAAGGTTGTCGCCAGTTGCAGGACGGAGGTCCTTATGGGTAATGCGTGCAGATTGGTCGCCGTTCTGGCCGAAGCCGGGGATGTCGATGATTTCCTCGAAGGTCCACTCTCCCGATTCGCTCTGCATCTTCTCGAAGCAGAAGCGATCGGTGCCATTGGTCCACAGTCCGTAGCGAGCGTTCAGGCAGGCTGCAATATACGACTTGAGTTGGTTCACGCCATCCTTTTTATCGCTCGGCTTTATGTCGGCACGCTTGGTCTCCACGAGGATGTAGGTGCTCTCCTGCGTGTGCGGCTTGCCCGCCTCAAAGACAACAATATCGACGCGCTTCTTTGCAGAACCAACCTTGATGGGGAACTCGGGCGTGCAATCTTTCGCCTCGTACTTATATTGCTGTACGAGCGCCTTTTCGATATTCTGACGGACATATTCTTCGGGGGTGTCGCGCACGAACTTTCCGGTGAGGTAATCCGCTATCCTGCCATCTGGCACAGACCCCGCCGCAACTACAGAGGGCATGTTGTGGCGCCGAAGAACCTGCATCTCATCACGACCTTTCTCCTAGCGGGCATAGGTTGTCTGTCCGCCCAAAAAACGCCCATCGTAAACTATGAATAATACGCGTTTCAATGCCATGAAGGCAATCTAGTGATTTGCATGACTAACTTATCCCCATAAATACAACCGCTTGCCTTGTTCGTTTACGACAGATGCGACTGCCTATCTTGTTAATGAGGCTATCTGAGCCGGATCGTGCCACACGGCTAAGGCGAGAATTCTATGATTGCTTGCGCAGGGGGCTCGTTAAACGTCGCGCTCGAACTTGATACTCGGAGTGTGCGAGGTCTCTTTTCGTGTCGTTCTGCCACTTGTACGGCTACGCTTCGTGCTATGACGTTAACGCAGGGCCTACGGTTTTGATATCACTCTGCGCAGACTACGGCACACTCACGTTTCGTTCCTTCTAAAACACGGCATGCCTATCTGGTACGCCCTCGCAGCACTTCAACCACGAGAGCATCCGAATCACCAACAGGATTTATGCGCCCGTCATCTCAGGCGGTAACAGCGGCGTCGCCGATGTTTGGCAGTCCGTCTTTGGAACCAGGAAGTCCCAAATAGCGGATATTCCCTTTGCCATATAACATAGGAGTGTTTTTCGAATTGCTCCGAACGGTCTATATCATCCTGACAAAAAAAGGTCGGAAGCGATGCTTCCGACCCTGAACATTTGGTCGCGGGGGCAGGATTTGAACCTACGACCTTCGGGTTATGAGCCCGACGAGCTACCAGACTGCTCCATCCCGCGATGATATCTCATTATAGCACATTTCTTCTAAATATGCAATGGGCGGAGGTGGATTCGAACCACCGAAGCAAATTGCAGCAGATTTACAGTCTGTCCCCTTTGGCCACTCGGGAATCCACCCATTTTGTCTCTCGACAATATCTATTTATATCATAAATAAAAGAAAAGCGCAAGGGAATTTATCCAATTCTCCTGCACTTTTTCCAAATTTTTATACCCAGAATGACCACGCTGCATTCATCTGATTTATAATTGTATTCAGATCCCATTTCTTACGACTGTTGATCTTACTGTTCGGATCATTGATCAGTACCTTGCCCTCCTCTGTCAGCCCGGAAAGGACGATAAAATGTCCCTGGTTTGTAAAATCACCCGGTCCCATACTGCAGATGATCGGATGTCCTGCCGAAAGCTCGGATTTGAGAGTGTCTTCTGACCAGTTTGTAAGCTGTGCAGATTTTATTCCAAGTTCTGAAGCTCCTGCAGTCATAAGCGTCCAGTCTGTTCCGACTCCATCTACATAATATCCCATATTGACACTCATATCTGCCACATACTTCGGTGTAAATGAAGTATTGCCTGTAAGTCCTGTCGCCACCATGGAAAGGCTGGTCGGTCCGCATCCACCCATTCCGATATTCTCGGAACCATAAGATGCATATCCCCATACTTCGCTCCACTGGAAATATACCGGAATATGGTTCTGGATTCTGTAATCTTTCAAATCTACCGCCTGAAGTCCCTGCGCACTGAGTTCTTCCTCTGATCGTGCTGACTGTTCCGGATAATCAATCACCCACTGCAGTGCTTCCTGATGATCAAACAGCCATGTCAGCAGATCATCGGAATACTTTTCTCTGTTCAGAATGATTTCCTTCGTCTCCGGGTTTTTCTTATATAATTCGCCCAGCTGGTCTTTATACTGGTCAGAATCCAGCACCTCCTGGACTTTCTCAGCTTCTATCTCTTCTGGTGTCTTTGTTTCTGTTTCTGTCTTTGTCTTGGCAGAGGATGTCTTTTTTGCAGATTTCTTTGCATTTCCACTTCCACAAAGCATCAGGATCACAGCCAACACGATAATTCCTGCTGCTGCAAAAATGCCTGCTTTATATAGCTTTCTTTTCATCCTTCGTACTTCCCGCTTGCGCCTCGCCATTTTTTTCTGGCGCTGCTCCGCTCTTTTCCTGTCTTCTCTCATCATATGTCTATGGTTCTTCCTTCCTTAAACGATATCTCGTTAATGTTTGTTCCCTTTTTACGCATATTTCAGCCTTACTTTAACATATTTCTTCATGAGAAAACAGTCTTTTCCGACAAGTTTAGAATTTTTTAAGTTTAAAGCTCTGTATAATTACTCTCCAGAGTTACCTCTGTTTTCTGATCTCCGATACAGATCGTATAAGATTTTCCGGAAAATCTGTGAAAAAAAATGTAGAGTAGGTTAGAGGGCATCCGCCCTCTTTCCCCTCATCAAACCGTGCA
>ENA-OUQP01001512-OUQP01001512.1-human-gut-metagenome-genome-assembly--contig:-NODE-1512-length-15374-cov-29.690189_pt1 | contig 15374 bp, 14 predicted proteins | sample MGYA00237951_ERZ548836 | MGnify/ENA primary metagenome ERZ548836 (study PRJEB26490, sample SAMN05194702) | human gut metagenome | biome: terrestrial biome; feature: human-associated habitat...
AGAGTTTCCGATTTTGTTTATTTTAGCCATTTTATTTTTCATGCGTAACTACTGCCTTGAGTTATTTGTATTCCACTGTATCAACTACTGTTGTGTTTACTTTTGAGAGGTCGACCGTGAAAGCAGGACGCACGCCAATCCAAGGCTTCGTCACATAGTCGCTGCCCATAGAACGATCGCCGTAACCCAAATGCATAGCAATGCGTGGCGAACTGGAATTACTGTCTCTGAGCCACATATGGCATAAAGAATTTGTTTGTGCCTTTCAAGAAATCATAAACCTTGTTGACGTTGTTTAGAGCCACTAGATTGGGTACTTCTTCAACGCTTGGAAGGAATACATGTCTTGATATTGTGTTATAAGTTGTGTTGTTATAGCCTTTTTCACTGTACTTCCAACAGTTCAAAGGATGTGCCCCCTGTGCATCCTCTGGAAAGTTTGCCTTATAATAGACGACCCATTTTGGATTTTCTGTAGTACCTTCATTATAATACCAATCATTGCTTGAACCTCCATTTGGATCAAACCATCTCCATTTTGGATTGGATGAAGTAATATTGTATGCCGACTGTTTGATGTCCGTTGCCTGAATCGCTTTCTGTAGCTTCTCAGGAAGCTGTTTATACCATGTGTTTTCTAGATAGTTATCAATATAGATACCTGCATAAGTGTTGGAATACTGGCCCTCAGGACGCTTCTCATCTGGTGTTTCATATGTTCCAACTTTGTAGTTTCCATATGAATCCACATTCGGCTGGTGCTGAATATTTCCAAGGCTTTCTCCATCAATAACCAAATAAGTATCATCATCCGTCTGAGACATGACGATATAATCAGAACCCTCAATATTTAGAATTGTACCAGCAGAATAAGACACCTTTTTCCATTGAGCATAAACTGTTAAATCATTAGGATTTATATAACTAGAATCTTTCCAATAATTTCCATTGTTTATACATTTTCCATTAGAATCGTAAACTATATTTCCATTTTCAGGAGCGTCATACCATCCAAGAAACTCGAATCCTTTTCTAGTAGGTTTCAAATAATTTATATCCCAACAATTTCCAATATCGAAACATAATTTTGTATCCAATTCTTTCGAGCTTCCATCACCATTTATTAATCCACCGTTAGGATTAACAGTAAGAGTATATGTGTTTGCTGTCCATATTGGGTATAAGTCTATTGTTATGTCATCTTTTTTGAATTCATCTAACACTCCACAATATTCCGAAACATCCTGTGCTTTTTGTAGAATCTTATTATCTTGAACTTCTAGTGAACCGTTTTGACCAACTTTCCAAACATTTGATTTTGCTGTATACCCATCACGTTTTATTCTCGCAACGGAGCAAAAGTGTCGTTCCCAATCATATTTATCATATAGTTCGTTGTATTTTGTATATTCTGTTTCCATTATATCTTTACCAGAAACATCTATCTCTGTTGTGTTGTTGACACCTTCTTTCCAGATTTGAGCTCCATCAGCATGGTAATTGATAGTCAGTTTATTTGTGTTGAATTCAAAGTAAATTGGAGCAACTAAATTATAAGGATTATCACGTCTTGTTTCTAAGTAATTGGTATCAGCACCTATACGCCCTTTAATGGATGTGTTAGCACATGAGTTTATCCCAACAAAATGATGACCATCTGTGGCTTTTATGTTTTTAATTCATATATGTCGCTATAATTCAATATTTCTTTAAAATCACTGACGTTTTCCGCTTTTAATGCTCCATTTATATAAACATCAACCGCACCGTAATTATGACGTTCACATTCCCACACTCCATCTAGAATTGAATTCATATCTAACTCATATGTATATTTATGACATTGAATATTAAATGTAAGTCTATCTTCATAGTTTCCACTATAGTTAGTATTTGTATTAGCTAATGTAATATTGAAATTCTCATCAAAGCTTTTCATGCCAGCTGATTTTATGTTGTCTACATGAAACGAACCTTTATCAAGCGAATAAGAGATTTCTTGATTTTTGTTCTTTAATTTGCATTTGTTTATGGAATTTACACTAACATCTAATTCAGTCTGTGCATCCATTTAATCAGTTACTGTAAATGAACCTTTACCACTATCTTTATCTATATCAACATCGGATGGGATTGTAATCGTATATCCAGATGTATCAGTTGTCTGATTATTAATAGCTTCAGCTTTTACAATATCTACATCTCCACAGGCAATTGATCCTAAGACTAAGAAACCGCATATTGTTATAAATTTCTTCATGTTTTTCATCTCATCACAAATACCTCCTTACTGCCTACATTGAACCATAATTCAAATACAAACAATTTCCTGTCATCTTCTTGATAGACACAAGCATTTTCCCTGCAAATCCAAACCAAATCCCCGTAAAATGTGATATTATATATACAGAAAGAGAAAGTATTCTCTGCGATGGTGATTCTCCACCGAAGGCGTTGAAGCAAGAAGCGATGAAGTTTGGCGATTCCCAGCCGAAGACGTTGAAGTGGGAGACGATAAAGTTATATAGAGGAAGCACTGCTTCCTCTATATTTTTAGGAAAACACGATGGATTACAAAGATTTTAAAAGGTACAGGTTTCTGCACGATAAAATTCAACGACAATAAAACTCCTGTAGGAACCATGATAATGTCAAGATAAAATTCACCAAAATGGATCGTTTAATTTTCACCAATTTGGATCGCATTATTTAGTTTTCAAATGAATCAATTACGTCTTTTATTCTGTATGATGGACCTACTATACTGACTATATGTGAATGATGTAGTAGTCGATCAAGTATCGCATTTGCTATTACTGGATCTCCAAATATAGTTGACCATTTAGACAGATTCTTATTTGTTGTGATTGTAGTTGATCGTTGTTCATATCGTCTTGATATTAACTGGAAAAACAGATTCGCATCTTCTTTGTCTAAATTGATATATCCAATCTCATCTATTATCAGCAGTTTCTGGCGTGTAAAAAACTTAAGTCTTTGATCCAGTCTATTCTCAGATTCAGCACGTTTCAATTGAAGCATCAATTCTTGGCACGTGATGAAATATACACTTTTTCTATGCTTTGCTGCTTCAATGCCTATTGAAGTTGCTAAATGTGTTTTTCCGGTTCCTGAGCTTCCAATAAAAAGGATATTTTCATTGTTTTCCATAAATCTCAATGACGTGTAGTCTTCTATTTCATTTTTATTGGTACTATGTCAAGAAAAAGGACTCATAAAGGTCAATATCCAGCATGATTGGACAATGATCTGAACCATAGATGTCATCTAGAATCTTGGAATCTACGATTTTATCCTTCAAATCATTCGATACGAGCCAGTAATCCAGTCTCATTCCAATATTGTTCTCTCTTGCCTGACCTCGATAACTCCACCATGAATATTGGACGGTTTCTGGATGTAAAACTCGATATGTATCCACTAAGCTGCTTAACAGATTCTCTTTAAATCTTTCTCGTTCTTCATCAGAGAGCCCTGCTGTACCTTGCATCATGTCAGGATACGGAACATCAATCTCATTATTAGCTACATTGAAATCACCGCAGACCATAACTGGCTTATCTAAAGACTTTAAATGATTTCCAAATGCTTCATCCCACGCCAATCGGTAATCTAAACGCATCAAACCATCGCCTGACGTCGGTACATAGACAGTTACAAGATAGAATTCTGGATACTCCAAGGTTATAACTCGACCTTCATCATCGAATTCATGGATATCCATACCGTATTTAACGGATAAAGGTTCCTTTTTGCAGAGAATCATGGTACCACTGTACCCTTTACGTTTTGCACTGTTAGTGTACAAATACGGGTAATTATCCGTATATAATTCGATTTGTTCTGGCTGAGCCTTCGTTTCCTGAATACATACAAAATCTGCATCTAATTCATCCAGAACATCTGTGAAACCTTTCTTCATCACGGCTCGAATCCCGTTCACATTCCACGAAATAAGCTTCATAAAGCAATACCTCCTTTTTCTTGTCAAGTATATGTTATTACACAAGGCTTGGATAATTCCAACAGCCGTTCCCGTCACGAAACACAAACAAATTCTCGGCGAAAAGAGTTTGTGCCACCCGAAAACAAACAAAATCCCGTTGAATACAAACAAAATCCCGTTCAAAACAAACAAAATCTCGATTAACTTTAAACAACCCCTCAATCATCATGAAGATTTCCTGGTTTTTGTTCATAAAAAAAACAAATGTACAAAACCCCCTTCAAAGCTTCTGAAAAACTTTCTCATTGCAATTGAACAATTCCTAGGCTTTTTTATTTGGAATCCGACGGGAAAATGTTTGGATTTGTAGCAAAAACAAGCAGTAGAAATATGATCTACTGCCTTTTGCTGTTTACTTTGTTTGTTTCTTGTCTTTGATTTCCTTTTTGTACTTGTAGTAAGTCGCTCTAGGAATGTCGAGTTTTTCAATCAATTCAATATCCGAATAGGTTCCATCGAATGTTTTAGAATACTGCACGATCTGCTTCTTCATATCATCAGCTTTCGGAATGTTATAAACAGCTCCTTTCACTCCCCCAATTTGAGAGCCGTTCTTCTTTGCTGTCATCAAAGCTGCTCTTTTTAGATTGGACGACATTTCCTTGCTAAATCTAGCCTGCTCAGCACAGCACTTTAGACATCGTATGACATACTCCCCAATCTTCCTTTCAGGCGGTTTGACGTCCAAAGTCTCAAACAATTCCCTGATAAACGAAAGATTACATTCGGGTGTATTGATAAAATAAATGTCAATATGTCTGAAAAAACACTCCACATAGAATTCAAAGAAATCCTCTTCATTTCTGAAATCTTTTAACGTCATGAAATAGTCGCAGAAATATATTTTGCTTCTCCAATCGATACGTGAAAGATACTGCGTTAGTTCATCCGAATTTACACTAACCAGTTGAATATCATGGTAAAGTTCAAACAGATTAGACATCGTCTTTCCGTTCTTTTTTTCTTCTTCTGATGTTTTGAAATAATATCGTTTCATGGCTCTATTATATTCTATTTTCTAAATCATGACAATTGTTAACCTGTAAAAAATCTATATTTAGGTGTTGCATTTATGTACTTTCGTTGTTATCATAGCTTTGTAAAGTACATATTTGGTTGCATTCTTTATAGACTTTGTAACGTACAACACACTTTAGGAGGTATGGCTTATGGAAGGAAATAGAACAAACAGCAACACACTGCATTTTGGTATCTACAATCATGTTCTGACTGTAGATGGTGATAAATTAGTAACCCGAAAACTGATAGTTCTCAAAGATGAAAGACTTCCGGTTGCTTTCACGAATTTCGACACGTTTGCAGGCGGCTCAGGAACTCCTCTGAAATATCTGGACAGCAACGATGGACCTCAGTACTTATATGTATGCAAGTTTCTCAATTATGTATTCTTTGAGAAATATTCCATTACGAAGCTGACGGATATAACAGCTGAAATGCTCATCTCCTTTCTAAAAGACTATGGTTCATGCACTCTGCCAAATGATGATGAAAATACATCCAGAAGCAAATCCTCAGTGAACAGGTGTGTCAATTATGTTCTGAGCTTCAAAACGCCGAGTATTCGTACAGACGATTCAAGATGGAACAGATGCTGCTGGAAAACACGGAAAAAGATGAAAATAAAGGAGATGACTAATATATGGCACGACCTAGATCATTCACAGAAGACGAACTCATTGCTTTAATCAACGAATATTATCTGGAATATCCAAACAGGATGATTAAAACATCAGACCTTGAGCGATATGCAAGGACTCATGGACACCCTAATTTCAAGGCGTATTCCATTCGACGCTGTGCAAAAGCTAAACAGTATATCGACCAAATCAACGCCAACAATCAGGTGACATTGGAAACGACAATCGTCACATGGAGACAGCTTGATGTCGATGCTTTTCTGAATCTGAACCGTTCAAGAAGTGATTTGAAAAATGCTCTGATTCAACGTGACAACTATTATGGCGAAGTATGCCGCAGTGCTGGAGAATTTCTCAGGGACAAAGAGCGTCTGGAAGCTAAAATCAATCGTATGAATTCTGAAATCAACAATTTAAAGAATCAGGTTGCTGAATTAGAGCAGATGAATACCAATAAAATCAATCGGTATTCACAGGAAATGCTTTCAAAAATGAAGAAGGTTCTGGATACGTATGTTTATCCAGACATTGCAAATGAGATTCTGAAAAAAGAAGGACTGGACTCTTTGTTTAGCCTGTACGTCAACCCTGAAAGTGTCGAATCAGAGATGATTACTCCTGAATCAGTACTTGAAATCAGCAGTAATCAAACCACCACTTCAGATGAAGACGATACAGTAGACTCTATTCAGGATCTGATGGGAGGTTTTGACGATGAGTAAGAAAAGAATCTTTGCGGAAGAACATCCTGAGTACCTGAAGTACTGGGATTTTGAAAAGAACACGCTCGATCCATACAAAATTGGACCGATGTGCAACGAAAAAGCATACTGGAAATGCGAACATGGGCATCGGTTTGAACGTATAGTTTTTAATATGTCTAGAGGAAACACAACCTGTCCAGAATGCAAAAAGCGTTCAACAATGGTTATTTCAAAACCTGAAATCATGAAATTCTGGGATAAAGAAAAAAACACACTTGATCCTGAAATCACTCCTGCAAGAAGTAATGAATATGCCTGGTTTAAATGTCCTAAATGTGGATATTCATGGAGGACTCAGATATGTGGACGTTTAAGAACGGACAAATGTCCAGCATGCGAGACAAATAATGTTATAAGAAAAGGAGTAAATGACTTCCGAACAGTTTCCCCTCAACTCGCATTGGATACATCAGATGAATTGAATCCTGATATTGATTTAAATAAACTTGGAATAGGCTCAAAAACAAGAATCCATTGGAAATGTCATATATGTGGATTTGAATGGGATGCTCCTATTCATGGACGTGCACATCGCTATAATGGTAATAACGGAATCGCTGCTTGTCCTGCCTGTGCTAAAGTCCGCAGAAAAGATGGATATGATGTTGATTATCCGGAACTAGTGCCTTTATATTCTCCAAATAATCCAATACCTTTAAACGAAGTACGAGGGGTAAAAGCAAAATTTTTATGGATTTGTCCAAAGCACGGTGAATATGAACAAAAACTTGGGCACATGATTCGTGCTTTAAAAAATGGTACTATAGGATGCCCATATTGTAACGGTTTTAAAGTCCGTCGTGAAGATAGTGCTGGAGCAAAAGCACCTGAACTAATCAAAGAGTGGGCCTCATCAAATGAATCAACCCTATATGAATATGCACCTAACTCCAAATATCTTGCTACTTGGTGTTGTCCTGACTGTGGAACAAAATGGAAAGCTCCTATCTATGTAAGAGTTCAAGGATATGGCAAATGTCCTACCTGTTATGGTAATAAGACATTTAAGGAACGATATCCTGAATTAGAAAAGTTTTATGCCAAAGATAACACGCTTCCTTATGAAGATGCTATTGTTTCTGATTATACTCCGAGAAACTGGATCTGTGAAAAAGGTCATGAATTCACGGCTTCATTTTACAAAATTCATGATCAAGGTTTTAGATGTCCTTATTGCGAAAATAAAAAAGCACTGAAAGGATACAATGACTTTGAACATCTTTATCCTGTACTTGCACAAGATTATGACGAAGAAAAGAATGGCAACAAAGCCAGTGAAGTTGTTGTTTCTTACCGAAATGTTTACTTTAAGTGTAAGAACGGTCATTCATTTGTACGGCCTATTATACGACATGTCGAATTAAATGGACAATGTCCTATTTGCAGTGGAACTGTACTTAAAAAAGGTAGTAATGATTTAGCAACGATTTATCCAGCGGTAATTTTATTCTGGGATTATGAAAAGAATGAAAAAAGACCTGATCAAGTTTTAGCAACGCTTGACAATAGTTACCATTTTGTCTGTTCTAATGGTCATCATTTTAAATGCACATTACGAGAGCTCGTTGAAAATGATTTCCATTGTCCTGTCTGTGAAGGTAAACGTGTTGACCCAGAAAAAACTTCTCTTCAAGCTTTAAATCCAGAACTTGCTTCAGAATTTTCTGTAAATAATAAATCAACAGCAAGTCAGATTGCCTTTGATACAAGCAGAAAAGTATTATGGACATGCCCTACTTGTGGGGAAGATTACTTGTATCCTGTAAATGAACGTAAAATCGGCGATAATTCCTGCCCATATTGCAACCATACAAAATTAAAATCAGGAGTTAATGATTTAACGATTACCAACCCACAACTTGCCAGTGAATTTTCGCCTAGAAATGACAAAAAGGCAAATGAAGTTGGAGAATGGCAAAAGTATGAAGTTTTCTGGATTTGCCCAACATGCAAACAGGAATTCCGAAGAGAAGTAAGAAAAATGACTGCGGGGGTTGACGAATGTCCTATTTGCACTGGCAGAGTGGCAATTAAGGGATATAATTCGTTAGCAGATGAACATCCAGAAATTGTTTCACTTTGGTCTATCAACAATGATAAAAAGCCAACTGAGGTAACTTCCACATCATCTTATTCAGCTTTATGGTGCTGTCCTACATGCGGAGAAGAATATCGCGGTCAGGTTCGTGACATGGTTTCAGGTGCCGTTGATTGTCCAATATGTAGCGGTAAAAAAGCTCGTGCAGGTTTGAACAGCTTACTGGATGTATATCCTGAAATCCAAGATGAATGGGCTGAAAATGAAAACACCTTGTTAGGCATCTTCCCAGACGAGATTCTGCCAACAAGTACTGCAAGAGTCTGGTGGGAATGTAAAGACTGTGGACGAAAATATTTACTCAGCGTCAACATGTGGGTAGAGAAACACATTCGTGGAATGACTTCCTGCACATACTGCAGCGGTCTGAGAATGCGTGAGACTCACATCCTGTTGTAAGCAAAAAAAGAGTATGAATTCTTCTTGAACTCATACTTTTTTTTGGGTTTTGTTCATTTTTAACAATTTTTGCCTGAATTTTAGATTTAAGTTATCATGGGGGTTTTGTTCATTTTTTCCAAAATTCCCCATTTTTTGAATTTAAGTTTACATGGGGGTTTTGTTCATTTTTTGTACAAAACCGCCTAAAATTTTTTTTCAGTTACTTTTTCGTTACTAAAAATCATTAACGATTTACATGAACATATCCAATAAATGGTTGGTTACATTCAACACTATAAATTGTTGTCTGACATCCAAACCATCCACCATGAACAGCTTGTCCATTACCAATATATAATGCGACATGTCCTTGATAGACACAAATATCTCCTGGAACTGGATTATTTGTCAAAGGTCCTAAGCCTAAATAAGCTGCTGGCGCACCATGGAAATTGATTCCTACAGCAGCAAGTGAATTTGTCACTAACATTGTACAGTCTTGATATACACCAATCTGAGCTAATGCTGCATCGGCAATTCTTTGATAGAAATTCTTTTCTACATTTACCGTAATATTTTTTTCACTTACATTTCCCGCTTTATCTTTCGCTTTAATGGATGTTGTAACAGTTCCTGTATTTGTTGTATCTACATTTTCAGTCAAAGTCACAGTTCCTTCTTCATTTAATGAAACATAGCGATTGATATCAAATGCTTCATTTTGTTCCACTGTGATTGTATCCTCACAAGTAATTACAGGCGCTGTTGTATCTTCTACCTTGACACTTACTTCAGCACTGTGCTTTTCATTTGTATTTTTGTTTTTTCCTTCGATCGAAACTATTTGTTTACCAACCGTTTCAATATCTAAATCTTTTACTTTTACCTTGTAGTTTTTTGATTCATATACAGATACATTTTTTGATTTCTTTTTAAATTTTACATTTGCATATTTTTGATGTAATTCTTTTGTAAATACAGACTGCATTGAATCTGCATTTTGATATTCAATTTTATAAGCTGGTGTGTTTTCTTTTGCTGCAACACTTGTAACGCCTCCAAATGTAGATGTAGCAATCATCACACTCGCAAATACTTGCATTAATTTTTTCATTGTTATGGGCCTCCTCATTGCTCACACAATTAAAGAGGCTACACTATTTTCTCGTAAGTGTCAAAAGAATACCCGTATTTCCCACAATTTAACATATTAATTTGTTTGAATTTGCCATTATTAACAAGTTCGTCCCATTAATTTGCACTTTTTAGTGAAAAAAAGAACTACAAAATTTGTAGTTCTAATCGATTAATATTCTAATTTTTTAACCTTTTCCCAAGTAAATTGAGGATCACCAAAGTGTCCATAGCATGATGTCTTGTGGTAAATTGGCTTTCTTAAATCCAATTCGGAAATGATGTTTCCTACTTCGAAATTAAAGTTTTTCTTAACAATTTCCAATAATTTTTCATCATCAAATTTACCTGTTCCAAAAGTATCTACACATAAAGATACAGGTTGTGCTTTACCAATTGCATACGCAACTTCAACTTCACAACGACGAGCTAAACCATTCGCAACAATGTTTTTTGCTACATAACGAGAGTAGTAAGCAGCACTACGGTCTACTTTTGTAGGGTCTTTACTAGAGAAGCATCCTCCTCCAATACGTCCACGTCCACCATATGTATCACATACGATTTTACGTCCTGTAGTTCCTGAATCTCCCCATGATCCACCTACAACGAAGCTTCCAGATGGGTTGATGAAATATTTTGTGTTTTCATCTAAGTATTTTTCATCAATACAAGGTTTGATAACTTCATTCATAATCAATTCTTTGATTTCTTCTTGCGTAATATCTTTTGAATGTTGAGTTGAAACAACGATTGTATCAATACGTTTGATTTCATCATTTTCATATTCAACAGATACCTGTGTTTTTCCATCTGGTTTTAATAAATCTGGATGTTGTCTTCTGACTTTTGTCAATTGACGAGCCAAAAGGTGTGCATAATAGATAGTTAATGGCATATACTCATCATTTTCATCACATGCATAACCAAACATAATACCTTGGTCACCAGCACATACTTCATCACGATTTACGGCATTGTGAATTTCAGGACTTTGTTGGTTCACAACAGTATGTACATGATATTCTTCTGTATATCCAATACGTTTGATTTCATTTAATGCGATTGTTTCATAATCCAATTCTGCCTTTGTATTACATTCACCATAAATTAATACAAAATCATCTTTAATTGTGCATTCAACAGCCATATTTGAATATGGATCTTGAGCTAATGCAGCATCTACGATTGCGTCGGCAATTTGGTCACAAATTTTATCTGGATGACCTTCAGTAACACTTTCACTTGTAAAAATATAGTCTTTCATTTTGTCTCCTCTTCTCTTGCTTATCCATAAAAAAAACATACTTTAAGAAGTATGTTACAAATCTTTATACTTCTTATCGCTGTTAGCAGGACCACCTTAACATATTGTCAGGTTGGCGTGAAGTCAACGAGCTAACTCTCTACTTCAACTCTGGATAATTTTTTTTACGCATAAAGATTAAAACATGAAACTACAAATAATGCAAGGAATTCATCATCATTCTTATACACATATGAAAAAACGGCTAAATTATCTAGCCATTTCTTTCTAATATCCTAATACTTCATCCACTAAGATTACATGAATACGATCGGGTTCCATACTATTTCTTGTGATGACCAGCTGATCACAAATGCAACCTTGGGCTAAACAATTTGCACAACTACCCGTGACTTGACACGGCCTATTTCCAGCAAATCGCTGACTGTTAATTGGTGCAGCCACATTTCTTAATCTAGAAATTGCACTATCTAAATCTTTTGTCACCTTATTCATACCTACGATCATTATGACATGTCTTGGTCCAAAACATAAACATGACACCCGATTACAATGCCCATCCATATTGACTAAAATTCCATCTTCTGTCATCGCATTGGTACTCATTAAATAGTAATCTGCATAAAAACAATCTCTTTCCAACTTGTACTTTTCTTCGACATTTTTTGCCTGATCTCGATCAATAACTTTAAAATTTCTTTTATAAAGCTCTTCCTTAATACCAATCTTATTTAAAGTATCTGAGCCTCCCCAGCCGACAGTTGAGCCTGGCTTCATAATTTCAAATGCCAAATCCAAAGCTTCTTGTTCCGAATGCACATAATACCCATTCATATGTCTGTTTTTTAAGCCTTGAATCACTTTTTTAGATAATAAATCATTTCGTTTTGTGATCATTTTTTACACCTCGATCCATTCTATTTTATTCACTACAATCGATGTTGGTCGATCCTTTTTTCCTTGAATCAGACAAATACGATCTTTTTGAATGTTTTCTTTTTGTTGTTCATACAAACGAGGCATGATAACCGCATCCATTTTACCAGCTTCATCCTCGACGCTCATAAAGCACATCCAATCGCCTTTCTTTGTCTTATGCGTTCTAAAAGACGCCACACGTACTAAGATATTCATATATCCATCTCTATTTACCGCATTCAACAATGGTATACAATTTGGATAGTTATGCATACGTAAAGACTGCACAGGATGTTCACTCACATAAAAGCCATATACATATTGCTCTTTTTGGGCTTTTTGTATTGGATTCTCTTTGATTCTTTGAATGCCTGGACGAGAGACAATACTAAAATCGAAACGTAAATTGTTCGGATCTTCAATTCGCACAATATTTACATAATCAATCAGCTTTCTTAAATTCTCATTAAGAGTTGCACGATTATATCCAAAACAATCCAATGCTCCGCCATCAATTAAAATTCGAATCGTAGATTCATTGATCTTATACATACTTGCCTTGGCAAGAAAATCAAATAAATCTGCATATGGTGCATGTTCTAAAATCGTTGGATAAATTGTTTTCCCTACACCTTTTAAAACTTGTAGCGGCATACGAATTGAATTCTGTTCAATCGTATAGAAAGCCTTTGAATGATTAATATCACACCCATTCACAACGATATTTCTTCGTTTACATTCATAAATATATTGCGATGTTTTTATACCTGAACCAATGACACTATTTAAAAGGCTCTGATAGAAATATAAAGGATAGTTTGCCTTTAAATAAGCCATTTGATAAGCTACTAAGCTGTAGGCATAACTGTGTGATTTATTAAATCCATAACCGGCAAATTGTTCCATAATGGAAAATATCTCATTGGAAACAGAATCCTTAATACGCTTCTTTCGAGCTCCTAAAATAAATTGCTCTTTTAAATTCTGCATGACATCCAATTTCTTTTTCGACATAGCCTTTCTTAGTGTATCTGCTTGTGCCAAACTAAATCCGCCAATCACTTGGGCTGTCTGCATAACTTGCTCCTGATAAATCATGATACCATAGGTTTCCTTCAAGATTGGTTCTAGTAAAGGATGAGGATACACGACTTTTGAAGGATCCTTTTTTCTTTCAATATATGTATCAATATGCTGCATCGCTCCAGGACGATATAAAGCAAGTACAACACTGATATCTTCAAATTTGTTGGGTTGTATCTTTTGTAGTAAAGACGTAATCCCACTAGATTCCAATTGAAATACACCTAATGTGTTTCCAAATGATAATAATTGATATGTTTTCGCATCCTTTAAATTGATTTTCATCATATCCAAAGAAATATGTTTTTGTTCTTTTAGATTTGTGACAATTTCATGAATCGTCGTTAAATTACGAATGCCCAAAAAATCCATTTTGATCAAGCCCAAATCTTCTAGATATTCCGCTGTAAATTGTGTAGCCTGAATATCTCCATCGACACTGACAAGTGGACAGACATTCACAATAGGCTGATCTGAAAGGACAATTCCTGCCGCATGTAAAGAGGTGTGTCGTGGTAATCCTTCAACGTTTACACACATCTTAAATAATTCAGTTAATTTTTGATCCGACTGAATCCTTTTTCGAAATAAAACATTCTCATTATAGGCCTGCATCAACGTAATTTTAGGTGTGTTCTTTAACATCTTAGAAAGTTCATCCACAATTCTTGCCGGAATATTCATAACACGCCCTACATCACGAATGGCTTGTCTTGCCTGCAAAGTATTAAAAGTCACAATATGACTGACATGATCATAACCATATAATTCACGAACATATTGAATCACTTCATCTCTTCTATCATCTGGAAAATCCGTATCGATATCCGGCATGGAAACACGTGATGGATTTAGAAATCTTTCAAACAATAAATTATTCTGAATTGGATCAATATGTGTAATACCTAAACAATAAGCTACTAAAGAACCGGCTGCACTACCACGTCCTGGACCTACAAATATGTCTTGACTTCTGGCATATCGAATAAAATCCCATACAATCAAAAAATAATCGGTAAATCCCATATTCACTATGATATTTAATTCATATTCTAAACGTTTGATATAGGTAGGATTTAAATTCCCATTTAAACGTTTTTCTAACCCCTTCTTACAGAGTTTGATCAAATAATCCCTCGAATCAATTTGAAGCTTATTTTTAAATACAGGAAGCTTGGACTTTTGAAAAGCCATTTGAATATTGCACATTCTTGCGATTTCTTCTGTAGCGATCAATTCGCTTTCATCATACAATGCTTCCATTTCCTGTGGACTTCTTAAATATCTTTGAAATTGTACGTCCAAACCTTGATTTTCAATATTCGTTTGTTTGGCAATAGCCCTTAATACTTGTAAAGATTTTACGTCTTCACTATTCTCATACAGAATTCGAGATAGAGCCACACGTTTACAATCAAGTTGTTTTAAAATTCGATTATCGGCTCTTTTTTTACCCGAATCATTCATAGATACAGAAATATAGAAATCTGAAAAAGATTTTTTACACAATTCTACAAATGCACTTAACTTTTCTAAATTTTGATGTTCAATATATGCACTGAATGTATCTTTTCCGTCGCTGGAAGTTAATACCACACAATCTTTGGCATACTTTATAACTTCTTCAAAAGATACATTTCCTTTTATGATCGAACTTAATTTATATAAATTCTGTAGACCCATATCATTCTTCGCTAGAAGAATAAAATGAAAGGGCTCCTCATTATAGATGGAATCAACTTCTAAACCAATAATCGCATGAACATTATGTTTTTTACATAGTTGATAGAACTCCATCGTTCCATACATCACATTATGATCGGTTAAACAAATATGATTATATCCGAGTTGTTTTTGATGAAGAATCATATTTTCTAAACGAATTGGCGATTCAAGTAAAGAGTATGAACTTCGCATATGTAAGTGAACCATAGAATACCACCTTTCCATTGTAGATATTATAGCATAAGAAAAAGAGATAGCTTCTTAGGGTAACCAATTTTAATTAGGGTCATTATTTTTGGGGTCTATTTTAGGGTCAATT
>ENA-OUQP01001522-OUQP01001522.1-human-gut-metagenome-genome-assembly--contig:-NODE-1522-length-15234-cov-4.122999_pt1 | contig 15234 bp, 9 predicted proteins | sample MGYA00237951_ERZ548836 | MGnify/ENA primary metagenome ERZ548836 (study PRJEB26490, sample SAMN05194702) | human gut metagenome | biome: terrestrial biome; feature: human-associated habitat; material...
CGCCCATATAAAGGGTTTTTCCGGTATCAAAAAGAGCTTCTGCCTTTTACAGCAGACAGCAAGGTAAACAGCCGCTGGCTGCAAGAGGATGCCTGTGCACTGTACGGAACCGATACGGACGGCAACCCGGCGGCGTATCTTGCGACCTATGGTAGCCGCAGCATGGACGATATCGCCTATGTGGATCCCCTCAGCACGATGCACGGTATTTGGGAAGGAACGGACGCAGATGGACAGACATGGACCCTCAGCGTCGGCGGTCAGGATGCGGTAAAGGACGCCTGGGTCAGACTTTCCGGGAAAACGGTGACCTCCTGGTACGGAGAGCCGGAATGCGAACGCTATGGTACGATCGGAATGATTCTGAAAGACGGAACGCAGGCGGATTACTTTGTCGTGCTGAATAAAGACTGCGTCTGGGGAGACAGCGGATTGATCGGCAACGGAAGTATGACGATTTGCAAGGCTGATTTGGAGGAAGAACCGATTATTCTTTCCAGACAGGGAGATGTAGACGGCGACAGAGACTGGTCTGACGCCGGAGGAGTAGAGGATATTGGACAGGCGACCTGGGCAGAAAATCCGGACAGCTCCTTTGATGCGGCATTTGGTGTGGATGCAGAGGATACGGATGCCGGCACAGGCAGCCAGAGTAACGACGAAGAGAGCTGGGACGAAGGTGCGGATGCCGGTTGGCTGCACAGCGAGAGCGAGGCAGAGGCTTCCGTAGAGGGCACGAAGATCCGATATCAGATGATCGTCGAGGATGCGGCGCTGGGCAGTCGGTTTTATGGTCTGATTAAAAGCACGGACGGCGGGGCGCATTGGCAGGTAGTCAGCAGCGATCCCTTCGGCGGACAGATGGGCGGCAGCGTAGAATTTACATTTCTCGATGAAATGTTTGGCTTTGCGACGCTTTCCCACAACGGTGGGGATGCCGCGGTGTTATATGTGACGGAAGACGGCGGAAAGCATTACGAACAGGTAGAATTTGCCCACAAAACCTATACAGACAGCATTGGAAATATCGTCGCACCCTATGATTATCCCAAGATGCCTTATGAAAAAGACGGCGTGATCTATGTGCTGTGCGGACAGGGCGCGGACGGAGATTATGACGGCGGCGACAGCCTACATCTGGCGCGGTACCGCTCAGAGGATTACGGACACAGCTTCGTCTTTGATACGCTGGTGGATGGAACGTCGGAGGGGTGATTCCAGAAATTTCGGAACAGGGGCTTGACAGCCGGAAAGAAACTGTGCTACAATCCGAACCAATGAAGCAAACGACAGAAAAATCCTCTGTTGTTATAACAAAAAAGACTGAGATGGGAAAGAGTAAGACTGAGACGGAACCTACAGAAAGCAGCCGGCTGATGAGAGGCGCAGGGAATGACAGTCCGAATACATCCCGGAGTTCTGCACCAAAACGGTTGTCACGGAGTAGGCTGCAGCGGCGCATGCAGCCGTTATCAGGCAGGGGTATCGCTTTGAATCTGTATCAGAAGCATATTCGGAGCCGTACTTCATGAGGCAGGCAGTGTGAGCTGTCTGTGAAAAAAGGTGGTAACACGAAGCGTTGGCCCTCGTCCTTTTACAGGATGAGGGCCTTTTTTATTTCATAGGAAAATGCGTCCTATGAAATAAAAACGCTCCGCGAGGATCGCACTGTGGCGGAGTGGAATTATGTCGCTTGCGCGACCCGCCGCAGGCTTAAGAATCCTGCGAAGCAGGATTCTTGTTTCAATCGTATTACAAAGCAGGAGGAACACGAAAATGACAGTATTTGACGAACTCAAAGCCAGAGGACTTCTGGCGCAGCTGACAGACGAAGAAGAAATCAAGGAGTTAATCAACAACGGTAAGGCGACCTTTTATATCGGCTTTGACCCTACTGCAGACAGCCTGCATGTCGGTCATTTCATGGCGCTGTGCCTGATGAAGCGGATGCAGATGGCAGGCAACAAGCCGATCGCCTTAATCGGCGGCGGTACCGGCATGGTCGGTGATCCGTCCGGCAGAAGTGATCTGCGCCAGATGCTGACCCCGGAAACGATCCAGCATAACTGTGATTGCTTCAAGCAGCAGATGAGCCGTTTTATCGATTTTTCCGATGGAAAAGCACTGATGGTCAATAATGCGGATTGGCTTCTGAAGCTGAATTATGTAGAGCTGCTCAGAGAGGTCGGCGCATGCTTTTCCGTTAACAACATGCTGCGTGCAGAGTGCTATAAACAGCGTATGGCAAAGGGACTGAGCTTCTTGGAATTCAACTACATGATCATGCAGAGCTACGACTTCTACATGCTGTACCAGAAATATGGCTGTAACATGCAGTTCGGCGGCGACGACCAGTGGTCGAATATGCTGGGCGGCACGGAGCTGATCCGCAGAAAGCTCGGAAAAGACGCATATGCGATGACCATTACCCTGCTGTTAAACTCCGAGGGCAAGAAGATGGGCAAGACCCAGAAGGGTGCAGTATGGCTGGATCCCAATAAAACCTCCCCGTTCGAGTTCTACCAGTACTGGAGAAACGTTTCCGATGCAGATGTTATGAAGTGCTTAAAGATGCTGACCTTCCTGCCGATCGAGCAGATCCTGGAGATGGAGCATTGGGAAGGCAGCCAGTTAAACACTGCAAAGGAAATCCTGGCTCACGAGCTGACCGAGCTGGTACACGGTAAGGAAGAGGCTGACAAGGCAGAAGCCGGTGCAAAGGCACTGTTTGCAGGCGGCGCAGATGCAGAGATCCCGACCACAACACTGACGGAGGCAGATTTACAGGACGGCAGCATCGATATTTTAGGACTGCTGGTAAAATCCGGTCTGTCCGCATCCCGTTCCGAAGCACGCCGCAGCGTAGAACAGGGCGGCGTATCTGTAAACGGCGAAAAGGTAACAGACGTAAAGACCCAGTACGCGGGAGAAGATCTTCAGGGCGAAGGCATCACCTTAAAGCGCGGCAAAAAGAGCTTTAAGAAGATCGTAATGGCGTAAAACTGACTGTTTTGGCGTTCTGATAATGAAAAAAGGAGTAACGGTTCAGAGCCAACCTCCAAAATGCTACGCATTTCGTCGGTGTGGCGTATCCGCCAAATAAAATTTCAAAAACAGTTTTAAAAATGCAAGCATTTTACACCTGTTTTTTGAAGTTTTACTTGGCTCTGAACAGTTACAAAAAGGAAATGAATGAAATCCCCTTCCGGTGCATATCATGTAACAGCACAGACGGAAGGGGATTTTTTATATGGAAAATCTGCAGTCGGATCATTTGGATACACAAAATCTATACCGCGATATGCAAAAGCGGACAGGCGGGGAGATTTACATAGGAGTGGTAGGGCCGGTGCGTACCGGGAAATCGACTTTTATTAAACGGTTTATGGATGTTGCGGTGCTTCCTTATATGGAAGATGCAGCGCAGAAAACGCGGGCACAGGATGAGCTGCCCCAGAGCGCAGGAGGACGGACGATCACGACGACGGAGCCGAAATTTATCCCGCAGGAGGCGGTAGAGTTAAAGCTTGCGGGAGAGGTTACGATCCGCGTTCGTCTGGTGGACTGCGTAGGCTTTATGGTCGAGGGCGCTGCAGGACATCTGGAGGACGGTGCAGAGCGGCTGGTTAAAACGCCGTGGTACGATCACGAGATTCCCTTTACGCAGGCTGCAGAGCTGGGCACAAGAAAAGTTATCACCGACCATTCGACGATCGGCGTCGTTGTGACGACGGACGGAAGCTTTTCTGATCTGCCGCAGGAAACCTATCTGGATGCGGAAAATCAGGCGATTTCGGAATTAAAAAAGCTGCATAAGCCGTTTCTGGTGCTCGTCAATTCCTCGCATCCGTCAAGCCGTACCGCACGGGAGGCAGCAGAGCGGATTGAAAAACAGCATAGCGTCGCTGCGATGCCGGTCAACTGTGCGCAGCTTTCGGAAGAGGATATCCGGCAGATCATGGAGCAGATTCTCTATGAATTTCCGGTCAGCCGCGTGGAATTTTACATGCCGAAATGGGTCGAAATGCTTCCGTTTTCCCATCCGTTAAAGACCGGGTTGATCGAAAAAATTCGGGAGCTGACCGGGAAAATTCGCACGATCCGCGACGTGGCGGAGCATCCGATCGTCCTTTCTTCGGAGTATGTCCGCAGATGTATGACGGAACGGATTGATCTCGCGGACGGCTGCGTGCGGGTGCTTTTAGACATCGAAGAACGCTATTATTATGAAATGCTCAGTGAATATGCGGGGGAAAAAATTGAGAATGCGCAGGAGCTTCTGCACACACTGCGCGTGCTTTCCGGCAGAAAACAGGAATACGACCGCGTTGCGTCTGCGATGGAGGCGGTGCAAACAAAGGGATATGGAGTGGTGCTGCCGTGCCGGGAGGAAATCCATCTGGAGCAGCCGGAGGTCATCCGGCATGGAAACAAGTTCGGAGTGAAAATCCGTGCAGAAAGTCCGTCTTTACACTTTATCCGCGCAACGGTTGTGACGGAAATCGCCCCGATCGTCGGGACAGAGCAGCAGGCGAAAGACCTGATCGGTTATATCGATGAGACGGGAAAACAGGACGGCATCTGGGAAACGAATATTTTCGGAAAAACTGTGGAGCAGCTGGTCAACGATGGGATTCGTACAAAGATTTCTATGATCGGGGAAGAAAGCCAGGAAAAGCTGCAGGATACGATGCAAAAGATCGTCAACGATTCGACGGGCGGAATGGTGTGTATCATCATCTAAGGGTGCTGGCGTCTGTACGGTCGCTGCAATATAAACAGCCGGACGTTTTTTAGTAACGCCCGGCTGTTTGCGTCAGCCGCTCAGTCGTCGTTTACTGCTTCGCGGTAGGGATTATAGCGGGAGGTGCCGACAAACTGCGTGCTGACTTCTTTGCCATTCTGATAGGTCGTAAAGTAAGTGTCGGCGCTCAGCGCACCGGTCTGTTTTGCCCACAGCTTAAAGCTGCGTCCGGCAAGCTCCTGGTTCCAGACAAGGACGTTGACGGTCAGGTGCTTGTTGGAGGTGTCGGTATACAGGACAACCGGCGTCGTGTAGTCATTGCGGAATTTGAGATCCTTGGAGCCTGCAGCGATTGCTGCGTCAAGACCCTTGGGAAGATAGTTTACCGGCATGCTGTGGGGATTGCGCTGTACGACGGTAAGGCCGGCATTTTTTACCGCATTGTAAACGGTAGAGGAGATCTGGCAGACACCGCCGCCAAGACCGGTTGTATGGGCACCATTTACATAGACACCGGCTTCTTTGTAGCCGTTTGCGCGGGTCCTGGGCAGAATTGTGTCGCTGACAGAAACTGTCTGGCCGGGCATGACAATCAGATTATTTAACCGGGACGCACCCACAACGATGTTATTGCTGCGGTTTGCCCCGCTCGTTTGAAAGCTGGTGGTACAGGTGCCCGTCAGAACAAAGTCGGGGCTGGTGGAAACCGTTCCACTGTCCAGTACCTTTGTCATCAGGGAATTGTTTAATTCCAGCGTGATATCGGTGCACTGTCCGGTCAGAATCAGGTTATGGAGCATATGGGCGAGCCAGTCGGGCATCGAGGAGACTGCTTCCATGTGCTGAGTGCCACTTATGCGGATATAGCTTCCGGCGCCGTTATCGAATACCGGAACTGCCGCTGTCGTCGTTATGGAGGCGATAGACGCGTTGATTGCGGAAAAGAAGGACTGGAAAACCGCTGTGTTTAAAAAGGTGCAGTCGATCGCGCCGTTATTGTTGGTCAGGCGGACAGGCATATCCTTGAATGCATCCATTCCGGTCATCCAGGTGTTTCCGTTCCAAGTGATGGTCACCTTTTTCGTCATCCATTCCGGATTCAAGTAGGTGGAATCCCCGAACACTGTGTTGATAGAGGCGGCAGGAAGCGGGGAAGCGTTCCATCCGGCATCTGCCTGCAGTGGAACGATAAAAAGAAGCAGACATGCCAGGATTCCCGCCAGACGGGCTTTGAAGTTTTTCATGATACACTCCGTTCTGCAGACGGCTTGAAAAAGCGTCAGCGGATAAAAAAACTGTTGTCAGGAATTGAAAATAGGCTGACAGAAAAAGATCTATCAGCCTGTTTATTGTACTACAGATTCGAAAAAAAACCAACTCAGTCTTTTAAGAAAATCTCAATGACCGGGACGAGGGTATGGGGCTTTACGTTGGGAACATAGAAGACCAGATCCTTTGCAGCCTCCGGGTCGTCTGTTAAGAAGAAGCAGTTCGTGCCGTCGGTGAAGCGGACTTCGCTGCCGTCATGCAAAAACTGTGCGTATTCCACCTTGCCGCCAAGACCGGGAACGCGCAGATAGCCGAACGGATAAGCGAACAGATGCAGATAGAGACGTTTGCCGTCTTCACTCTGGGTCAGGCGGCAATCTCTGGGTTCTTTAAATTCTGGTTCTGCCATCGTGCAGCCATAAATCGAGCGGCTGTTGTATTTCATCCAGTCAGCGAATACCTTCAGGGCTTCTTCCGCGCGGTAATCCAGATAGCCTCTGGAGGTGGGGCCGACGTTCATCAGCAGGTTGCCGCCGCGGGAAACGGTGTTGACGAGCAGGCGAATGAGCATTTCGGGAGATTTCCAGGTCTGTTCGTCTCTGAAATATCCCCAGGAGCCGGAAAAGGTGTGGCAGGCTTCCCAGGTAACGAGTTTGCCGGTCTTTTTATCGCGTACCCACTGGTCGGGCTCGTACTGTTCGGGTGTCCAGAGATCCTGATCAATTTCTGTGCGGTTGTCGATGATGATATGGGGCTGCAGGGCGCGTGCGGTTGCGATCAGCTTTTCTGCCTCCCAGTCGTCCTTACCTTTGCCTTTCTGCCATGCTTTATCGCCGGTTCCGTTGTTCTGGGAATAAGAGAAGTCAAACCAAAGGATGTCGATCTTACCGTAGTTGGTTAATAGCTCGGTCACCTGATCCCGCATGTACTGCGCATATTTTTTTATGTCGCGGCCTTTGCTCTGCTCATAAGCGTCCGGATCATCTCTGCGGGGATGTAAGGGATCAATCGGGAATTCCGGATGATGCCAGTCGATCAGGGAGTAATAAAAACCGATATGGAGACCTTCTGCACGGAACGCATCCACATATTCGCGGATCAGGTCTTTGCCGCAAGGGGTGTTGGTGGACTTGTAATCGGTATATTTGGTGTCAAAAAGGCAGAAGCCCTCATGATGTTTTGTTGTCATGACGACATATTTCATGCCTGCCGCTTTTGCCTGTCTTGCCCATTCTTTCGGGTCGTACAGATCCGGATTAAAGTGTTTAAAATAGAGATCGTAGTGATCTTCCGGGATTTCTTCGTAATTTTTGACCCATTCGTGGCGTGCGGGCATGGCGTATAAGCCGAAATGAATGAACATGCCGAAGCGATCATGGGTAAACCATGCGGTATCGCCGGGGGTAGGAAGTGTTTTGTAGCTGCTCATGGCAGAATCCTCCGTTTCAAAAAGTGTTGTAAAGTACGAATCCTTATGGCATTATTGTAAGAAATACCGGGCAATAGGAACATGGCAAAAGGATGTAAAAATATGGAATATCCACGCAACTCGGACAGAAGATAAAAAGATAGAAAAGGACTGAAAAACTTGCAGATCACACAGAATCAAAATGCGATCCGGATATGGAAAAATCTGGAGCTGAATATGATATATGCAGGACATGCCATTGTCGGGCAGGACTGGAAGGAACCGAAGGTATGTTCTCCGTTTTCCCGCATTTATTACATCGTTGACGGGGAGGGCATCCTGACCGTAAACGGTCAGAGAATTGTCCTGAAAAAAGGGAGCGTCTGGCTGGTTCCGGCAGGCATGACCTTTGGATATTTCTGCGAGTCCTCAATGGAACAGCTTTTTTTTCATCTGAATGTACTTTGCAGCGATGGAACAGATTTATTGTATGGGGTCCGGCAGCTGTATGAGCGAAAAGAACAGACAGGGGAAATTGCGAGGGTCAAGGGACTGTATCAGAGTGAAACCATGACGGATGCGATCCGGCTGCAGGGAATGCTCTGGGAAACCCTTGCGGGATTTTTGGAGCAGGCAAAGTTGGATGGGGAGGAGTTAAAAGAACACTCCCCCTTAATCGGGCAGATGTTTGAGCTCGCGCAGAATCCGGTCAGTGCGGCGACACATGTGCGGACGCTGGCACAACAGCTCCATGTTTCGGAAAGCACACTCACACGCCGGTTCCGTGCAGAAACCGGGATTTCTCCGGGCGAATATCTGGAACGGCTTGTCGCAGGACAGGCCTGCAGAATGCTTCTGTCCGAGGATTACAGCATCGCAGAGATCGCGGAGATTCTGCATTTTTCCGATCAGTTTTATTTTTGTAAATTTTTCAAACGTCATATGAATCTGACGCCCAGCACTTATCGGAGGCAGATGCGGAAAGGATAAAAATACCGGGCTTCAAATGTGTTCAAAGCATTTGAAGTCCGGTATTTTATTACTGTAGGTTCGGTCCTTTTTTGAGGTTTTTCTGGGCGGTAGAGAGCATCAGTTTGATCCGGTTCAACTGGTTTACTTCACTGGCACCGGGGTCATAGTCGATGGCAACGACGTTGGACTGCGGGTAGCGGCGGCGAAGCTCTTTGATGACACCCTTACCGACAACGTGGTTGGGCAGACAGCCAAAGGGCTGGGTGCAAACGATATTATTGACACCCTCGTGGATCAGCTCGACCATTTCGCCGGTTAAAAACCATCCTTCACCGGTCTGGTTGCCGATGGATACGATGGGCTCTGCGTAGGACACCAGATCATAAATAGAAGATGGCGGTGTGAAGTTTTTACTCTTTTTGAGCGCATCGGTTGCCGCACCGCGGATTTTTTCGACTGCCCAGATCCCCATCTTAGCGATTTTGGCGGTCGATTTTTTCGTGCCGAGATGCTCCGCCTTGTAAATCTGGTTGTAGAAGCAGTACAGCATGAAGTCCAGCAGATCAGGTACAACGGCTTCAGCGCCTTCCGATTCCAGCAGTTCTACCAGATGGTTGTTTGCTGCCGGGGCAAATTTAACCAGGATCTCGCCGACAATGCCGACACGGGGCTTTTTCCCGTCTGTGATCGGGATACGGTCAAAGTCTTCCACTATTTCACGGCACATTTTGCGGAAGGTGAAGTAGTTCGGAAGCTTTTTCGTGGACAGGAAATTCTGGCACTTTTTTATCCACTTCTGATGAACCGCGTTGACGGAGCCGGGCTCTTTTTCGTAGGGGCGCATATGATAAACACAGCGCATGAAAATATCGCCGAAGATTGCACCGAAGGCCGCACGGGTCAGAAGGTTTGCATCCAGTTTAAATCCGGGGTTTGTCTCAATGCCGCCCATGTTGATGGAAACGACCGGAATGTATTCCATACCGGCTTTTTCCAATGCACGGCGGATGAAACCGATGTAGTTGGTTGCACGGCAGCCGCCGCCGGTTTGGGTGATAACAACCGCAACCTTGTGCAGGTCATATTTACCGGAAAGAAGGGCATCCATGATCTGGCCGACAACACACAGGGATGGATAGCAGGCGTCGTTGTTGACGTATTTTAAGCCAATGTCAACGGAATGACGATTATCATTGTCTAATACTTCGAAATTATAGCCGCAGGCCCGGAAAGCGGGTTCCAGCAGATCGAAATGGATCGGGGACATCTGCGGACAGAGGATCGTGTAGTCTTTGCGCATTTCTTCTGTAAAGATGACGCGGTTTAAGTTGGTCGGCATGATCTTGCGTTCCTGATGCTTCTTTTCGCGGACACGGATTGCAGAAAGCAGGGAGCGGACACGGATTCTTGCCGCACCGAGGTTGTTGACTTCGTCGATCTTTAAACAGGTATAAATCTTGCCGGAGCCGGAGAGAATGTCGTTGACCTGATCGGTGGTGACAGCGTCCAGACCGCAGCCAAAGGAGTTTAACTGGATCAGATCCAGATCGTCTCGGGTGCGGACATAGGCTGCCGCCGCATACAGGCGGGAGTGATACATCCACTGGTCGGAAACGATCAGCGGACGGTCCGGGTGACCGAGGTGAGAAACGGAATCCTCCGTAAGGACAGCCAGCCCGTAGGAAGTAATCAGTTCCGGGATACCGTGGTTGATTTCAGGATCGACATGGTAAGGACGGCCTGCCAGCACGATGCCGCGTTTGTGGTTTGCCTCCATCCACGCCAGGACCTCTTCGCCTTTTTTGCGCATATCGTCCCGGGCAGCTGCCATTTCATCCCAGCCTGCGCGGGCTGCGGCAGTGACTTCTTCTGCAGGAATGTCGGAAAACTCCTTGATCAGCGCCTCGGTAGCGACTTCAAGGGAAGAAAACGCCATGAAGGGATTGCTAAATTTCACTTCCCCGCGGCCAATTTCCTCCACATTGTTCTTGATATTTTCCGAATAGGATGTAACGATCGGGCAGTTGTAGTGGTTGTTGGCATCCGGGGTCTCGTTTCTTTCATAGAACAGCGCAGGGTAGAAGATGAACGGAACGCCCTGTTTGATCAGCCAGGTCACATGTCCGTGGGCAAGCTTTGCCGGGTAACATTCGGATTCGCTGGGAATGGATTCGATGCCCAGGGAATAAATGTTGTGGTTGGAAGCGGGGGACAGGATGACCTGATAGCCCAGTTTTGTAAAAAATGTAAACCAGAACGGATAGTTTTCGTACATATTTAAAACGCGCGGGATGCCGACGGGTCCTCTGGGCGCCTGGTCAGCGGTCAGAGGTTCGTAGGAAAACAGCCGTTTTAATTTGTAGTCGAATAAGTTCGGTACCTGGTTCGGGTTTTTCTGCTTGCCAAGGCCGCGCTCGCAGCGGTTGCCGGAGATATACTGACGGCCGCCGGAGAAACGGTTGATTGTCAGACGACAGTTGTTGGTGCAGCCTTTACATTTTGCCATGCTGGTATCGAATTCCAGAGAATTGATGGCGTCGATCGAAAGCATGGAGGTCTGATAGCCATCCGTGTAATGCTCGCGCGCTATTAAAGCTGCGCCGAACGCGCCCATGATGCCGGCGATGTCGGGACGGATCGCCTCACAGCCTGCGATCTTTTCGAAGCTGCGCAGTACGGCATCGTTATAGAAGGTACCGCCCTGAACGACGATCTGACTGCCCAGTTCGGAAGCATCGGACACCTTGATGACTTTAAATAACGCGTTTTTGATAACGGAATAAGCCAGTCCGGCTGAAATATCGGAAACGGAAGCGCCTTCCTTCTGCGCCTGTTTTACCTTGGAGTTCATAAATACGGTACAGCGCGTACCCAGATCGATGGGGTGTTCTGCAAACAGCGCAGCCTTGGCGAAGTCCTGAACGCTGTAGTTTAAGGATTTTGCAAACGTCTCGATAAAGGAACCGCAGCCGGAGGAGCAGGCCTCGTTTAACTGAACGCTGTCTACGGTCTGATTTTTGATCTTGATACATTTCATATCCTGACCGCCGATATCGAGGATACAGTCTACCTTCGGATCAAAGAAAGCAGCAGCGTAATAATGCGCAACCGTCTCAACCTCACCGTCATCCAGCAAGAATGCGGCTTTCATCAGGGCTTCACCGTAGCCGGTAGAACAGGAACGGACGATTTTGGCACCGGCGGGCAGCTTTTTATAGATATCCTGGATCGCACCGATGGCGGTCTTTAACGGACTGCCGTTGTTGTTGGAATAAAAAGAGTACAGCAAAGAGCCGTCCTCTCCGACGAGGGCCGCTTTTGTCGTTGTGGAACCTGCATCGATACCCAGATAGCAGTTACCGGTATAGGTTTCGAGCGGCGCGGTTTTGACGCAGTGGCTGTCATGACGTTTGCAGAAGGCATCATATTCTTCCTGGGAGGCAAACAACGGCTCCATACGTTCTACTTCAAATTCCATCTTGATGCCGGAGGAAAGCTTGTTGACCATTTCCTCCATCGTGTAAAAGACATCCTCCTTTGCATTTAAGGCGGAACCGATGGCGGCGAAAAGGTGGGAATTGGCTGTGTCGATGATGTGTTCGTCATCCAGGTTCAGCGTGCGGATGAAGGCTTTTTTCAGTTCGGATAAAAAGTGCAGCGGACCGCCGAGAAATGCGACATGTCCGCGGATGGGCTTACCGCAGGCAAGGCCGCTGATGGTCTGATTGACAACTGCCTGGAAAATGGAAGCAGAAAGGTCTTCTTTGGTCGCGCCGTCATTGATTAACGGCTGGATATCAGATTTTGCAAATACGCCGCAGCGCGCCGCAATGGTATAAAGGGAGCGGTAGCCTTTTGCATATTCGTTCAGTCCGGCAGCGTCTGTTTGCAGCAGGGAAGCCATCTGGTCGATGAAGGAACCGGTACCGCCGGCGCAGATGCCGTTCATACGCTGCTCAACATTCCCATTTTCGAAATAAATAATCTTGGCGTCCTCTCCGCCAAGTTCGATGGCAACATCTGTTTTGGGTGCCAGCTCCTGCAGAGATGTCGATACAGCGATAACCTCCTGCACAAAAGGAACCTGCAGATAGTTTGCAAGGGTCAGACCGCCGGAGCCGGTGATCATCGGATGCAGGGTGATATTGCCGAGTTTTGTATAGGCATCTTTCAGAAGGTCAGAAAGAGTCTCCTGAATGTTGGCAAAATGCCGTTTATAATCGGAGAACAGGATCTGGTGATTTTCGTCCAGAATGGCGATTTTAACTGTGGTGGAACCGATGTCGATTCCGAGGGTGTATTGCATTTGATTCATAAGCGATTGTCACTTTCTTCCTATTAAATGTGATAGTTCTTCTTTTTGAGTCTGAATCATTATACGACAGGATTTTTCAGGTTTCAATCGGTGATTTGCTAAAAATTTGCTAAAATTTGTATGAAATGGGAAACTTTCCATTTCTTAAAGAATTATAAAAACGATAAAATAAAAAGGCACATCGTTGCCTTTTTTTTGTTGGAATGATATCATAAACACAGTCTTTCATAAATTTTTATGGAAAACCCGAAACGGCGGCGCGCAAAAATGCGTCTGCTATTATAGAAGGAAAGGAACATTATCCTATGAATCAACATAATGGACTGAGACGGAAGCTGGAAAAATATGCCATTCCGAATCTTACACTTTATCTGATTATCTGTTATGGAATCGGTTACCTGATGCAGTATCTTGTGCCCGCAGGGTATCAGTATCTGATGCTCGACCCGTTCCTCGTGTTAAAAGGACAGGTCTGGAGACTGGTCACCTGGATCCTGATTCCGCCGGATAGCTCGAATATTTTCTTTGTGCTGATCACGCTGTATCTGTATTATTCGCTGGGCGGTCTGTTGGAGCGCATCTGGGGGACATACAAATATAATGTATATCTGTTCTCCGGTCTGTTGTTTACGATCCTCGGCGCCTTCGTCCTGTGCGGTTACAGCGTGCTGATGGGCGCACAGCCGACGATGTATACAGGATTGTACGTGTTAAACAACGGCAGTGCAGTATATTTTGGACAGTTTTCTACCTATTATATCAACATGTCCATTTTTCTGGCATGTGCGGCCAGCATCCCGGACGTGCAGGTGCTGCTGATGTTTCTTTTCCCTATCAAGGTCAAATGGCTCGGTATCGTTTACGGCATCATTTTGCTGGTAAACTGCATTCAGGGCGGTATCGCAACCTGGATTGTGGTGATTTTCTCGCTGTTGAACTTCCTGGTATTTTTCCTGCGCTCGAAAGGAAAGATGCATCTGTCAGTGGGGCAGATCAAGCGGCAGCAGGAATTTCATCAGAAGATGCGATCGGCAGGGCAGACGAAAGGGATTACGCGGCACAAATGCGCGATCTGCGGCAGAACGGAGCTGGACGGAGACGATCTGGAATTCCGTTTCTGCTCCAAGTGTAACGGCAACTACGAATATTGTCAGTATCATCTGTTTACGCACGAGCATGTAAAGTAAGGCGTGCAGGCTTTGCAGCGAAATGGCGGTATCCGCTGGCGCTGTCCGGGCAGGCATGAGAAATTATAAAATTTGTGAGGAAAATTATGAGGGAAGAACAAATTTTTGCAAAAACACTGGAAGAGCTTTCAGCGCTTGCAAAGGAGCAGGGAAATATGCTTTCGGAGGAACAGGTTACAGAGGCCTTTGACAAGGCAAAGCTGAATCTGGGAGAGCCGCAGCTGGAGATGATTTTTGCCTATCTCAAAAATAAAAAGATCGGCATCGGGCAGCCTGCAGATCCCTTTGACTATATGACACGGGAAGAAATCGACTATCTGGAAGAATATTTAAAGGCAGTGCAGGCTGGTGCGGACGTGACGGATGGCGTGAAAGAAGCGGTCCTTTTATCCGCTATGGCGGGCGATGCGGACGCAAAGCACCGGATGATCGAAATCTTTCTGCCGCAGGTGGCGGAGATCGCAAAGCTCTACGCCGGACAGGGCGTTTTTCTGGAAGACCTGATCGGAGAAGGCAATGTGGCGCTGACGATGGCGGCAGAGATGCTGGACTGTGCACAGAATGCCAAAGAAGCTGAGGGCACGATCGCCAGCATGATCATGGAGGCGATGGAAAATTATATTTCTGAAAATGCCTCCGAAAAAAAGACGGGCGAAATGCTTGCTGAAAATGCCAATGATATTCTGGAAAAAGCGGAGGAACTGTCAAAGGAGCTCGGCCGCAAGGTGACGGTGGAAGAGTTGTCCGAAGAAACCGGAATTTCGGAAGAAAAAATCCGGGACGCAGCCAGAATCACCGCGGATCATATTGAATTTCTGGAACCGGAGGGCTGACGCATGGATATGCCGCAAAATCAGGATTTTAAGTATGTCCTGCAGGATTTTGGAAATATTTATATCGGTGCCCGTTATTCCTATGAGGAAATGTTAAAAAGTGAGGAGATTCCTTATAAATGGAAAGCAATCATCCGGCATTATCTGTTGAAGGAGACCTCGCCGGAGACGACCATGGAGAATCATATCTTTTTTATGAAAGAGGATGATTTCGCTTATGAGACGTTTCAGGAGCTGAAGGCATCGTTTAAGATGAGCGTATGGATAGAGGCGGACGGGAAAAGGCATAAGCATGGGCATTACGAAAGCCGGGAATACAAAATTTCCGAAATCGTACAGAGTGAAGAGCTTCACAGAAAGATGGACACGATTATCGTGGAAGAGCTTCATCTGACCAAGCTGGCGCTGATGATGTTTTCCGTGTGAGACAAATATCTGATACAGGAGAGGGAGAAGATTGAAAAATAAAATTTTTCAATCGCGAGATTTGTGTCTGCGCGCACTTG
>ENA-OUQP01001571-OUQP01001571.1-human-gut-metagenome-genome-assembly--contig:-NODE-1571-length-14928-cov-16.809252_pt1 | contig 14928 bp, 10 predicted proteins | sample MGYA00237951_ERZ548836 | MGnify/ENA primary metagenome ERZ548836 (study PRJEB26490, sample SAMN05194702) | human gut metagenome | biome: terrestrial biome; feature: human-associated habitat...
CTATCGCCCCTCATTTCTATTTTATCTTGTTTGTACCCCTTGTACACCGATGTTTCTGTATAATTTTCCTTTTGGATATCAAATACCTTTGATATTTTTTGATAACTCTTTCCTTTTCTATGTCCTGTTCCGCTAGAGCGTAGTTCTTGTAAATTTCTTAAAAACTTAATATGGTCTTGATAGCCTGTAAGTTGTTTCTCTTGAAACCATACTTCCAACTTTGATATACTCCCCACAAGTTTCTCATATGTACCCGTCAAATGTGAAACAATTTCTTTTTCATTTAATGAATCTAACAACACCTTCACCAAAGATAGCACTAACATATCCATTTCAACAATCGAATTGTTGATTGGAATACGAAGCCCTTCAAAATTGTACCGATCCTGCTCATCAAGTTCTAGAAACAAGGGCCATCCTGCTTTTTCAGCAAATTGACGATTTGTCTTTACATAAGTATTTTTGAAAACGAAATCCTGTGATTGGGAACTGGCCGGTAATGCCATAAAGTCTCTCTTAAACTTTGTTGCACTTAGTTTTGCATCAAGAGCCTTATTAAATCCTCTCCAATAATGCTGCTCTTGTTCACTTGGCAAGTTCCTACCCAAATCACCAAGATAAGCCGAAACATAACCCGTATTTTGGTTATCAATATACAATGACCATAACGTACCACATCGTATAATTCCATCATCAACTTTATATTTTTCCGGGTTTGAATAGTACTTACTTAAAACAGCGGAGTCAAAGAATATGGGTGTCAGATAATGTGGGGCATCAGGGTTAGCTCCAAAATAATTACTCAATTTACTCGGATCACAAGTATAGTGTAATTCTCTACCATTGTCATCAACACCAACAATAAACTCAATATACTGCTTCTTTTCATTGTATGGCCAAATATTGCAGTCTTTTAGTTCGCATCCAAAGAGTACTTTTTTCCCGAATAAAATAGAAAAGTTTTCTTCCTGAATTCCATTGTGTCCTCTACCTATATTCACCGTGTAAAAAACAGTATTGTCATCATTTCGATAATCGAAGCTATCCGTTGGGAAAATATCTTCTACAATATCGGTGCATCTGCTATCAATATGTATAATGAGTGCCATATTCTTTATTGCAAGATAGCTTTTGAGATACCTCTTATGTATGCTAACCAAATTATCATCAGAGATTTTTACAACAGAAGTATCGCTCTCCAAGTCTACGTACTCTTTAGACTGCGAGTTATAATACAGGTTAAAAAGGAATCTAAATTCTTCCACAATTTCTATATTATCTCTTGCCAAGTCATTATAATCTCTTTTGATAACTAATGGCTCTATACTCGCATTATTTCCCCACTTATAATACGCGGCTTCTCCAGAATCCCATGCTCCATAAACAGTAACTCCTGGGCGCAATAAGCCGTAAGCATCGTAGGTATCTGTTTTTAATTGTTCTTCTGTCCTATCAGCTGGAACAAGGTAGCTTTGAAAAAATATATCCCACTTGTCATCTTTTCTTCCTCCATATACAGGTACGAATATTCCTTTATCCCAATCGTTTTCAATCCATTCTCTAATTAAGACTTGATAAATATAGCTCTTATCCAACGTAAAGTTTCCTCCCATTCCACCTACTAATTGTAATTAAATTTTACTGTACATTCTGTGAGTCGTCAATCCTCCCACATCAACTTTTCTTTGATACATATCGTTCGCCAACTTTTCGGGGAATAGTACGAGCAAGCACGGCATTTGGTACACCAAACGCCCACTTGTTGGGGGAACCCCCAATCCCCGGACACAAGCGGGAGATGTCATAATTTGCCTTATGAGAAGATCGGTAAAAACGAGCCGGTTTGCATTGCCGACGAAGTGCCGTTTGAGATTCCGGAGAGTTGGGAGTGGGTGAGATTAGGAAATCTTACTTACAATCATGGGCAGAAAAAGCCATCCTCCGAATTTTGCTATATCGATATAGGCTCGATTGATAATCAACATCAACGATTAAACGAAAAAGAAACCATTGTGGCTCCAGAAAACGCGGCATCACGAGCAAGAAAAATTGTAAAAACCGGTGACATATTATACTCTACGGTACGTCCGTATCTGCACAATATGTGCATTATAGATAGAGAATTTACAAAAGAACCTATTGCCAGTACCGGTTTTGCCGTCCTAAAATGTTGTGCAGATTATTCTAATGCGTTTTTGTTCTACTACATGATGTCTCCCGATTTTGACAATTATGCCAACGACAGCGACAACTCAAAAGGTGTAGCATATCCAGCAATCAATGACGAGCGATTAAGTAACGCGTTGATTCCTGTGCCACCCGTTATGGAACAATACAGAATTTTGAATCAATTATCAAAAGTTCTTCCGATTGTTCAGGTTTATGATGGGGCGTATCGCAATCTTGAAAATCTGAGTACTACGTTCCCGATACAGCTAAAGAAATCTATTCTCCAATATGCCGTACAAGGCAAGCTCGTTCCCCAAGACCCCACGGATGAACCTGCATCCGCCCTTTTAGAGTGCATCCGTGCAGAAAAAGAACAACTCATCAAATCCGGCAAGGTCAAGCGTGACAAGCACGAATCCGTCATTTTTAGGCGGGATAATTCTTATTATGAGAGAGTAGACGGAATAGAACGCTGTATCGACGATGAAATACCGTTTGAGGTCCCGGATGGGTGGGAATGGGTAAGGTTGGGAAATATAGGCGAGTGGGGATCAGGTGCTACGCCAAGTCGTACAAAATCAGAATATTATAATGGAACGATTCCATGGTTAAAAACTGGTGATTTGAATGATGGATACATAACTTATATCCCTGAAACCATTACTAATCTTGCCCTTACTGAAACATCGGTTAAGTTGAACCCAGTCGGTTCAGTTCTTATTGCAATGTACGGTGCTACAATAGGAAAGCTTGGAATACTACAACTTCCGGCAACGACGAATCAAGCTTGTTGTGCTTGTGTTCCGTTTATAGGTGTTTACAACAAATTCCTTTTTTACTTTTTGATGTCTCAGAAAACAGCATTTATTAAGCTCGGTGAGGGCGGAGCGCAGCCTAATATATCGAAAGAAAAAATAGTAGCCACTTTAATGCCACTACCGCCAAATTCTGAACAATACCGCATCGTTGAAAAAATCGATGACATTTTGAGCAAAATTCATACAATGCGATAATGATTTTGTACAATCATGGTGAAAGGAGGTCTTTCACCATGATTGTAGAATTTGAAAGACATTTAAGAGGTACAAACCTTGCAGAAAACACCGTTAAATCGTATCTGTTTGCAGTAAGACAATTTTACGAAAGATATGATTCCGTGACAAAACGCAGCTTAAAAGAGCATAAGGCGTGGCTCATAGAGCAGTACAAGCCCAAAACCGTAAATTTGCGTATACGGGCCATCAACTGCTATTTGGAGAGTATTGGGAAAAGTGCGTGGGCGTTATCTTCCGTAAAAGTGCAACAGAAAGCCTTTTTAGAAAACGTCATCAGTGAAGCGGATTATACATACTTTAAGAACTGCTTAAAGCGTGATGACAATTTGCTTTGGTATTTCGTTATTCGTTTTTTAGCTGCCACCGGTGCGCGCGTCAGCGAACTGGTACAAATCAAAGTCGAGCATATCAAGTTAGGGCATCTTGATTTGTATTCAAAAGGTGGAAAACTGCGCCGCATTTATATTCCGAAAACACTGCAAGAGGAAGCCCTCGCATGGCTAAATGAAATCCACCGAGACAGCGGTTTTATCTTTTTAAACCGCTTTGGTGAGCGGATTACCACCAGAGGAATCTCCGGTCAACTCAAAAAATTAGCAGTGCAGTATGGCATTGACCCTGCCGTAGTTTATCCGCACTCTTTCCGCCACCGCTTTGCAAAAAGTTTTTTGGATAGATGCAGTGATATTGCCTTTCTCGCTGATCTGATGGGGCATGAAAGTATTGAAACTACGCGCATTTATCTACGCAAGACCGCAACAGAGCAACGACTGCTTGTTGATAATATCGTGAATTGGTAAATGTAAACGCCACACGCTCTATTGCACGGAGTGTGTGGCGTTTACTTATAACGATGAAATAAGTGATTGAATTGTTTGAACTTCTTGAATAATTCGTTTTTGCTCTTTTAGGGGTGGTAGCGGTAGTATAATCTTTTTGAAAATGTCAAAAGGTGGGATATTCTTTATTGCAGAGCCCTTACTACTTTCTCGTGCAGTTTCCTTTACCACATAGTCAAAATAAATGAGAAAGTAATCAACATTTATCTGTGATGTTATCCGCATTCGCATAAGCGCTTGATTGATAATTCCGATTTCCGCAGAGGATGGCAGAATATAGGTTTCTCCAATGGTTCCTGCACAACTAACAATTATATCATTAGGTAAAACTGTAAAACCTTTCATTTTCTCATTGTAGTATTCCATTGGAATATAGTATGTTCCCAGTGTACAGTCTTTTTGAATAGCATTTTTCTGCTCATATACTTTAATGCTTGACTTACTTTTAGGAACAAACATACTTTTGGTTAAACTACTGCCAAAAGGGCCTTTTCGATACTCTCCGATATTTTGCAGGCGTACAACTTCCCAGTTCTCCGGAATTTCAAACGGTATTTCATCGTCGATACAGCGTTCTATTCCATCTACTCTCTCATAATAAGAATTATCCCGCCTAAAAATGAGGGATTCATGCTTATCACGCTTAATTTTGCCGGATTTGATGAGGTGTTCTTTCTCTGCACGGATGCGTTCTAAAAGGGCGAATGCAGGTTCATCCGTGGGGTCTTGTGGAACGAGCTTGCCTTGGACAGCATATTGCAAAATGGATTTCTTTAGTTGCTCAGGAAAAGAAGAATTGAGCGCTTCACTTATCTGATCGAGTTCATTGTATTTCTTTATATCAGGCAAAAGTTCTTCTACTTTTTTTACAATTCGATTCTGTTCGGAAACAGGCGGAAGTGGAATGGGTAGATTCATTAGCTTCTCACGCGAAATATTGTAAAAAGCTTGTCCCGATTTATGCGTGATATTCCTACAATTATCTCTGTGAGTTTTTGTTGCAAAAGCATATAGCAGATATTTCGATAAAACATCATTGCTTAGATGTGGAACAAGCATCAAAACAAATCCACCGACTACTACATTTTCATAATCACATTCAACCAAAGCAATTTTACCAATATGTTCAAGGCTACTTACTGCTGGTGTAATCATATAATTTTTCTTTAGTAGTAATGCAGACTTAACATACTCAGCGGAAATAAAAACATCATCATTCTTCAAATTATAGCTTTCATTGTCAATGTTTCCGCCTCTTAAGACACGAACCATGTTATCTGACTTTGTTAAAAGCTGTTCTTTTTTATAAGACAACCCGGTCATGTTCGAAAACAAGTCACCAACTCTGCACCACTCCCAACTCTCCGGAATCTCAAACGGCACTTCATCGGCAATACAAACAGGCTCGTTTTTGCCGATCTTCTCATAAGGCAAATTATCGGCTCCACGGAAAATTACAGAGGGGTTCTTCTCTTTCTTGATTTTTCCCTCTTTGATAAGTTTTTCTTTCTCCGCACGGATGCGTTCCAGCAGGACAGAAGCCGGTTCATCGTTGGGGTCTTGCGGAACCAGCTTGCCCTGCACCGCCATCTGCAAGATTGAATTTTTAAGTTGCTGCCCGGTCATAACTTCTCCTTACACATTTTGCAGTCGGTTCAAAAGGTCGGCTGTCAGCTGCGGTTCTTCCAGCAGTGAGATGCCAAAGCATTTTTTACCGGCATCTTTTAGCGAGGCTCCAATGTGATATGCTATCGTTCCATCCAAAATCAAGAAGCGATCATGGAACACCTGCGTTCTTGTCACTTCCAATGTCGGATACTGCGCATTAAACTGGGCAACATCCTGATTTGTCAGCCGCGTACTTGCGTAAGTATAGCACTTTACGCGCACATTGGGCTGTTTCTTGGCAAGCAAATTCAGCGTATTGACGTCCACATAACCGTCTATCAGAACGATTTCTCTTTCTGCCTTTTGAATCAACGAAACCAGCAGACTGAACGCATCATAAATCTGCCCATCAAAGAAGATTTTCTGCTGCGACTCGGCATGGTCGTCGATGTACCGGAACACTTTGTCAAAGCGCTCGTCCGTGTTTTTTTGATATTCAAGCTGTTTCAGTTCAATATTGCTGATACGCTCAAACAAAAGCGCATTATTGGCAATAAAGCGGCGCATCTCCACAAATGTGTTCATAATGCGAATCGACATTTGAACCGCGACATCGCTGCGCAGTACGCCGGACAGCATGGCAATTCCCTGTTCCGTAAAGGCATACGGCAGATACCGACGACCACCGCGCCCGTTTGAGGTCACAAGTTGTGACCTCAAAGCTACATATTCTTCCGCCGTCAGTTGAAAACGGAAGTTTCCCGGGAAGCGCTCAATGTTTCTGCTTACCGCTTGATTGAACACTTTTGTTTCCACCTGATACAAAGCCGCCAAATCACTGTCCAGCATGACCTGCTGGCCGCGAATCACATAGACAAGACTGCGTAAATCGGTTTCATTCATAACCGCAGGAATCAGCGATTTTTCTGCTTTTGCCTGTATCTCGCTCATGTTTGTACTCCTATTTTGAGGTTCCAAATCGGAACCTCAAATCAATCTTGTGCGTCCAAATCAATGCCGAGGATTTCCGTAATCTGCGCAAGAATCCTGTCAATATCGGCATTCAGGCTGGCACGCTTTTCCTGATACTGCTGAATCAATTCTTTCGGCGGGAGGATTTCTTCTTCCTCATGCGGGTAGCCACAAAGGTCAATGTTATAGTTGCGGTCTTTGATTTCCTGCAAGGTATACTTCTTTGCCTTATCAAAGCCGTCCTGCTGAATCGGCGCACGGTCATGCCACCATGCAACCGCCGGGGCAAAATGCTCCAGCTTCATGGGTTTGGTTTTGCTGAAATGCTTGTACCCCTCCGGCATATCCAAGCGGTAAAACCACGTTTCCGCTGTCGGGCCGGTGCGGTCAAAGAACAAAATATTGGTCGTGATGGATGTATACGGAGAGAATACGCTGCCCGGCATACGGATGATCGTATGCACATTAAATTCCGAGAACAACTTTGTTTTGATGGCAACCTTTGCGTTATCCGTACCGAACAGAAAACCGTCCGGCAGAATAACGGCAGCTCGTCCGTTTTCCTTCAAGCGGTACATAATGACCGACATAAAGAGGTCTGCCGTTTCGCTGCTGGCGAGGTCAGATGGGAAATGGTTCTTTACCTCCGCCTTTTCCGAGCCGCCGTAGGGTGGATTCATCAGAATCACATCGACCTGATCGTCCTCGGTATAGTCCAGCACATCACGCAACAGAGTGTTGTCGTGGAACACCTGCGGCACGTCCAAATCATGCAACAGCATATTTGTGATGCAAAGCATATAGGGAAACTGCTTTTTCTCGATGCCGTAAATAGAGTTGGCGTACTTTTCTTCGTCTTCTGTGGTTTTGACTTTTTTCTTCAGTTCTTTCAGCCAGCTTGTGATGAATCCGCCCGTGCCGCAGGCAAAGTCTGCCATCGTTTCCCCGATTTGCGGGTCGATCATCTGCGCCATAAAATCTGTTACTGCGCGGGGCGTGTAAAATTCACCAGCCGAGCCAGCGCTTTGCAATTCCTTTAGAATTGTCTCGTAAATTTCGCCAAAGGCGTGGCTTTCCTCATAATCGGTGAGGTCGAGTTCGTCAATTACGCCAATGACCTGTCGCAGAAGCACCCCGTCTTTCATATAGTTGTTGGCATCTGCAAAAGTCGTCTGCACAATGGCTTTTTTGATGGGTGTGGACGCATCGACTGGTAGATTTTTCAGCGTCGGAAACAGCGTATTATTGACAAAATCCAACAGCGTATCGCCAGTCATACTCTGTCCATTTTCATCATGCGCCCATTTGCGCCAACGGCAAGGCTCCGGAATAATTGACTGATAGTTATCGTCCGACCATTCCCAGTCCTGCTCCTTTGCGTCATACACTTTCAAGAAGAGCATCCACGCGATCTGCTCAATGCGTTGCGCATCGCCGTTGATACCGGCATCATTGCGCATGATGTCGCGCACTCTCTTTACAAAGTTAGACATATTTCCCATTTGTTATGCTGCTCCTCCATCGTAGATTGCCTGTTCCAACTCCTTGACCGCTTTCAGGTAGCCATCCTTGCCGCCAAAGTAAGAGGCTATCTTCTGCGGTTTGCCCATCTGCATAAAGGGGTCAAGCCGCAGTATTTCTGTCTTTTCTATTTCGTAGATGCCGGTATTCATGTACTTATCCAGCAGGGCTTCCAAAACCGTTCTTGCCGCGCCGCTGTACTTGTTGAGGAAATCTTTTTTCTTCACATTTTCGGCTCGTTCGCGGCGGGTCAAGGGCTTCTTGTCAAAAGCGACATGGCAGATAAAGTCAAAATCATCCACATCGGACATACCTTGGTCGGCCTTTATCGCTTCAAGGTCGATGCCCTGATTGCGCAAAAGTTCCCGGATGGTTTCCTTTTTATCCTCTGCCGACCACTGGCGAATAAAGTTATCCAGCGAAGCGTATGCGCCACGGATATTTTCCTTTGTGTAGTCGATGATGCTTTCCTGTTTCAGCAGTTTACCGCTTGCATCGTATACGGAGACGGTCTTGTAAATCACTTCCACGCGGCAGCCGTTTTTATCCACAATCGGCTTCGGATTTTTCGGATCAACCGGCGGGTCAAGGGTGCCCGGGCCGGGCTTAGGCGGCGTCTGTGGGGTATCTTTGTTGGGGTCGTAGTCATCGTTCATTTCGATAGGGCCATCCCATTCCGGGTCAGCAAACAGGCGGCTGACATTGCGGAAGTCCATGACAACGAAATGCGTTTTTCCCTCTTTCTCTCTTAAACGAGTACCACGACCAATAATCTGCTTGAACTCCGTCATCGAGCCGATCATTTCATCCAAAACAATCAGCTTTGTCATTTTGCAGTCCGAGCCTGTGGAGAGCAACTTCGAGGTGGTCGCAATCACAGGATACTTTGCGGAAACGGAAATAAAGTAGTCCAGCTTGCTCTTGCCGTAGGTGTCGCTGCCGGTGATGCGCACCACATAGTCGGGATTCTGCTTTACCATGTCAGCGTTCTGATTCACCAGTGCAACGCGCATTCGCTCTGCTGCGTCCTCTGTTGCGCAGAACACGATAGTCTTTGCCATGCGGTCTGTGCTTTTCAGGTAGCGCGTGATTTCAGCGGCAACCTGTTCGATACGGTCTTGTATGATAATGTTGTAATCGTAGTCGCTGTTGGTGTAGATTCTATCCTCGATTTCGTTGCCGTAAATATCGCGCTGCCCCTTGCGCGGACGCCAGCCCTCACCGATGTCGGTCATAATATTGATGACCTTGAACGGCGCAAGGAAACCGTCCTCGATGCCCTCTTTCAGGCTGTATGTATAAATCGGCTCACCGAAATAATCTATATTGGAAATGTACTTTGTTTCTTTGGGCGTCGCGGTCATGCCGATTTGCGTTGCCGAGGAAAAGTATTCCAAAATTTTGCGCCAGTTGCTTTCTTTTTTCGCAGAACCACGGTGACACTCGTCCACGATAATCAGGTCAAAGAAATCCGAACGGAACAACTGCGACAGTTTGGCGAGTGCATTATCGCCTTCTTCCTCTTGATCATCGTTATTGCCCGCAAGCTGCTGATACAGCGAGAAATAGACTTGATACGAAGTAATGGTGCTGAGGTCATCTTTGGCAAAGTTCACCTTATGAATGACTTTTTCCAGCGGGGCAAAGTCCTGCTGAATCGACTGGTCAACAAGGTTGTTGCGGTCAGCCAAGTACAGAATTTTCTTCTTCATACCGCTTTTCAGCAAGCGGTATACAATTTGGAACGCTGTGTAGGTTTTGCCTGTGCCGGTGGCCATAACCAACAGAATACGGTTTTGCCCTCTTGCGATAGCGTCCACTGTGCGATTGATGGCAATGCGCTGGTAGTAGCGGGGCGGGTAGGTGCTTTGGCTGCTGTAATACGGCTGCGCTATGATTTTCTCTTGTTCGGGGGTCAGTCCTGCACCGCCGTTTGCGCCAGCCTTGTAGCGCTGAATCAATTCCTGCTCAGTGGGGAATTCGTCAAGGCCAAACTCGCGCTCTTTGCCCGTCAGGAAGTCATGCTCCATAAAGCCGTCACCGTTTGAGCTGTACGCAAACGGCACATCCAGCATTTGGGCATACGTCATAGCCTGCTGTAAGCCATATGAAACTGCGTGATTGTTGTCTTTGGCTTCCACAATGGCAATCGGGTTATTGGTACTCACATAAAGCACATAGTCCGCACGCTTCGGCTTCTCACGAATGACAAGGTTGCCTTTAAGGTTGATGCGACCATCTGTCACTTTGGTTTCCATCGTGATGTGCTGAATATTCCACTGTGCTGTAATGGCAGGGGTAATGTAGTGGAGTTTAATATCCTCCTCCGACATCTGCTTTTTTGAGATCACATCCATACAGACAGCCTCCTTTATGCGGATTTTGCGGCAACTTCCCGATAGCAAATATTATCTGAAGTTGTGGGCAAAAAGTTTCAACTTCTTGTGTTAGGGCATACTTTCTCTAAATATCACTATATCATAAATCCGGCAGCACATCAACCGCAGGTTGCTGCGCTGTGAAAGTTTTTAGGTGATTTTTCTTTGATAATTGAAGTCTTAGGGTACACCCTAACAAGGACATTTTGCAGGCATGACAGCAAAATGACATGCCTGCTCATACTGTGCCACCCTGTTGTGGCACAGTACGCAGCCACCTAAAGTTTGCATACATTTTCTTTTCAAATCGCTTATCAGCAGCCAAACAATTTGCAGTAAAAGGGTCTTAGGGTTCACCCTAACAAGGGCGTTTTGATATTGTGATATCACAATGCCGTGCTTGCTCGTACTGTACCGCCTCACTACAGCACAGTACGAAGCCATCTGAAAAAGCATTTTTCCATCAAGAAGGCAAGATGCCCTGTTCCTAAAGATAGGGGCATCTTGCCTTCTTCCTTTATGCTTCGGGCAGTGCCCATAGCCACTGTTTACTGATTTTAGTTGAGGTCACACCTAATTCATATCGCGCATTGCGCAAGGTCTTGGGGCGTATCCCTGCCTGTTGTGCGGCTGCTTCAATCTCTGTTTGCGGCAGCGGGCCGTCCGCCAATACTTCTTTCAGAAAGCTCTGCGCCTCGCGCAGCTTATGCCCTCGGCTGCTGCCGGAAAGCAGTTCGTCCACACTGATGTCATACGGTCCTGCCCATTGAAAGCCCTGCTCTGGGTCAAGACGAAAGGCAACAGCCCCGCCCTCCGGGGCCAGTGAGCTTTTTGCCGGGCAGACAACACGCAATGTGGGGTCATCTTTGATACGCCCTACTACCAGCACACTCCTTGCAGCCGCCTGAAAATCAATAGACCCTAACCCGCGATAGCTGGATTTCTCGCCGCTGTTCTTGTTCATGTGCCCAATCAGAAGAATGGCACATCCATACTTTTCAGCCAGCTTTGCAATTCTGTACATCAGTGGTCTGATTTCATTTGCACGGTGCATATCTACACTTGCGCCGATATACCCTTGAATTGGATCCAACACTACCAGCCGTGCGCCGGTTTGTTCTATTGCCTGTTCCAGCCGGTCATCGTCCAGTGTCAGCGCCCTGTCGAAATCGTCAATTACCATCACCCTTGCACAATCTGCGCCCGCTACCACAAGGCGCGGCTTGATGGTATCGGATAGACCGTCCTCTGCCGTCTGATAAATGACATTGACCGGCTCCATTGGCGGCGCTCCCTCCCACACAGGCTTGCCGGTTGTCAGCGCTGCGATGATTTGCAGCGCCAGTGTGGTTTTTCCCTCGCCGGGGTCGCCCTGTAAAATTGTGATTTTCCCCAGCGGGATAAACGGATACAGCAGCCATTTTACTGCCTCTATCGGAATTGTATCCATAGAGATCAGCTTTACATGATTTCTTTGCATAAGCCCCACTTTCTCCTTCAAAAATGGCGGCTGCTGTGGTAGAATATCAGTGGTGCCTGATAGTTACACACAGCAGCCGCTGTTGGTACTGTCTTTCATCGGGAGCGTTTACCCCTGCACGGGTAAACGCTCTTTTTGTTGTTCAACTTTTTTCCTCGGCATTGAAATAGCCGATTTCTTCCCAAACCTTGCGGTCAGGGCAGTAATAGTTATACTCATTTGATCCGTCCAGCTTGATTGCATAGCCAAACTTGAATGCGCCCTGCTGTAAGCCAACTCTTACATACTGCGTGTCCTTGTGCATAGCTTTTGCAATTTCCGTTATAGGCACATTTCTGCCGGTAAAAGCCGGCATTGCCGTATAGGTCTGCCTCTCAACCATTTCTTACACCTCCCTCTGCTTGTGATTGCCTTTCAGCAATTTCATTATACGTAGCATTATTGCATATGTCAATATTGTATACGCAAATTATTTGCGTATAAATTTTCAAACATGCTTGATTTCTTCGCATGTATATGGTAGTATTAAGGCGAGGTGAGAAGCCATGAATCTTACAAATGAACAAATCGGGCAGCGAATCAAGGCTGTCCGCTCAGAAAAGAATCTGACACAAACCCAGCTTGCACAGCTTTTAGGGAAAAGTCTGCGCACCGTGCAAAGCTACGAAAGCGGCGAAAGCCGGATTTTACTGGATACTGTAGCCACTATCGCACACGCTTTAGGCGTAACGCCCGCATATCTGCTGGGCGTAAGCGAGCCGCAAATCAAGCTGAATACCCTTGCCGATGTGGTTACTGTACTTTATGAGTTAAACAAGAAGCAAGAACTTCACTTCGACATTGACATTACCCACGAGCGCTGTGATGACGGCAATTTTACCGCTTCACTGAAATTCCGCGCCACAGACCCGGATGCCACTCTGAACGAAACGCTCTGCTTTTTGCTGGAACAGTTTTCTTTTGAACGCTCTTGGAGTGAGGAGTACTGGCATGACCCCAGCCGTCTTACCGGCTTCACAAATGAAAAAATCGCACAATATGCCAACAAACCATTGACCGACAAACCCTTGTACACTGCCGATTTAAGCAAATACGACATGGCAGAATTAAAGAATATGACCAAGGAACAGTTGGACAGCCTGAAATAATGTTGATAAGAGGTCATTCCTCTTTATCATAGAATGTGCCTGAGCGAAAGGAAGTTTGATAATAACATGAGATTACCCAATGGCTACGGCAGCGTAGTCAAAATGTCCGGAAAACGCAGAAAACCTTACATGGTACGCAAAACCATCGGCTGGCATTTAGACGAGACCAAAGGCAGGCAGATTCAGGATTTTCAGATTATCGGCTATGCCGAAACCCGCGCCGAGGGTCTGAGAATGCTGGCTGAATACAATCAGAATCCCTATGATGTTAATGTTGCTAAAGTTACCTTTTCCGAGGTCTACGAGCGCTGGTCAAAGTATAAGTATCCCATCATATCCGACTCCAATGCAAAGGGCTACACGGCTTCCTACAAGGTCTGTGGTATCTTGTATGACAAGCCTTTCCGCGAGATCAAACTCTGTGATTTGCAGCTTGTAGTTGACACCTGTGGCAAAAATTATCCCACACTCAAAAAGTTAAAGGGCTTATTCAATCAAGTGTACGAATACGCCATGAAGAACGACATCTGCAACAAAGATTATTCGCAGTATGTTGATCTGACAGGCTACCGTAACAAGAACCCCAACAAGCGCGACCGTAACATCTTCAGCAAAGACGAGTTGGCAAGACTTTGGGCGCACGAGGCTAATCCTTACTGCCAAATCATTTTGATGCTGAATTACAATGCCTGCCGCATCTCGGAATTTCTCGATTTGAAGAAAGAGAATGTCCACCTGAAAGAACAGTACTTTGATGTAGTTGCTGCCAAAACCGAAAACGGCGTCCGCAAAGTGCCGATTGCCGACAAACTGCTGCCATTCTACGAAGCGTGGTTCGAGCGCTCTCCTTGCGAATATCTGCTCTGCACTACCGAGGGGCAGCACCTTGACTACTTCAACTACTGCGACACCTATTGGGATCCGCTGATGGAAGAATACGACATGAAGCACACGCCCCACGACACACGCCATACCTGCATTTCCATGATGGCCGATGCCGGGGTTGCTCCTACCATTCAAAAGAAGATTGCCGGTCATTCCGGCGCTATGAGCCTGACAGAGCGCGTGTACACCCACTTGGACATTCAGACACTCATTGATGGCATCAACATGATTTGTCCAGTGTAAGGCTTTCTTTTTTACAAATAAAAAGCAGGAGACATTCTCCTTGCGGAAAACATCTCCTGCGATAAGACTTATGGCGCTGTGGAAGTCTGCTGCATATTCGCTTATTGTGTGCTGCTTTTTCAGCAAGCTCCAAAGCGATTTGCTGCATTCCACGGCTTCAAACGATTCCAACTTTCCGCACACAGTCGTGCAAAAAAGTTGTGAAGCGTTCTGAAAAGTTCGCAAGTAGTGCTGATAATCAGCGCTTGCTGAACTGGGGAGCGCGGCGAGCTGCTTTGAGACCGTACTTCTTACGTTCCTTCATACGAGGATCGCGGGTCAGGAAGCCAGCCTTCTTCAGGACTGCACGGTTCTCATCGCTCTGCTGCAGCAGGGCGCGGCTCAGGCCGTGGCGGATCGCGCCAGCCTGACCGGAAACACCGCCGCCGGAAACGCGGACGACGACGTCATACTTGCCCTCCAGGCCCAGCAGGACCAGCGGAGAACGGACGATCAGCTTCAGGGTCTCCAGACCGAAGTAGCTGTCGATGTCGCGATCGTTGATGGTGATCTTGCCGGTGCCGGTGTAAACGCGAACGCGGGCAACGGAATCCTTACGACGACCAGTGCCGTAGAAATAAGGTTTGGTTT
>ENA-OUQP01001606-OUQP01001606.1-human-gut-metagenome-genome-assembly--contig:-NODE-1606-length-14708-cov-3.591824_pt1 | contig 14708 bp, 14 predicted proteins | sample MGYA00237951_ERZ548836 | MGnify/ENA primary metagenome ERZ548836 (study PRJEB26490, sample SAMN05194702) | human gut metagenome | biome: terrestrial biome; feature: human-associated habitat; material...
GTGCTGGACCCGGGAAAATACGGGCTGAAAACGAAAGAGAGTGGGATGAAAGCAGGCGGGGAGAGCATGCTTTGTCAGGCGGATGAAAAGACAGAGTGGATCGAAGTGCTGCCGGAGCATTTTGTGCGGTGCAGAAAAGAGGTGGGGGCATGAAAAAGACATGCATTTATATAGGAAGAAAACTGATTATTTTTCTACTCAGTATTTTTCTGCTTTCCCTGATTACTTTTTACATTGCCCGGCTGGCCCCGGGAGATCCGCTGGTTTCCTACTACGGGGACCGGGTTGAAAAAATGAGCCCGGAGGAAAGGGATCAGGCAGAGGAAAAATTAGGCCTCAAGGAGCCGATTTCCGTCCAGTATGTGAAGTGGCTGAAGCGGGTGGCCCACGGGGATTTCGGCATTTCCTGGAAATATAAGACGGACGTTCTCGAAGTCATCAAGGGCCGCCTGGGAAATACGCTGCTTCTTGGCGGCATCGGTTTTGTGCTGACCTTTGTGCTGGCTCTGCTTCTGGGGATTTTCTGCGCCTGGAAGGAGGGGAGCCTCTGTGACCGGCTGATCTGCCGGGTGGGAACGATCACGAGCTGTATTCCGGAGTTCTGGCTTTCCCTCATGCTGATCCTGATTTTCGCTGTGGAGCTTCACTGGCTGCCCAGCAGCGGCGCTTATACCATTGGGAAAAAGAACGATATCGGGGATCGGATCCTGCATCTCATCCTTCCCATGAGCATTGTGGTGCTGGATCATCTCTGGTATTACGCCTATATGATAAGAAATAAAATCCTGGAGGAAGTGCGGACGGATTATGTGCTCCTGGCCAAATCCAAGGGCCTGAACCGGAAAAAGATTCTTTTCGGGCATTGTCTTCGGAATGTGATTCCCACTTATCTGAGCCTTATGGCAATCTCTGTGCCCCATGTGCTGGGCGGAACTTACATTATCGAGTCGGTGTTTTCCTATCCGGGCATCGGAACTCTTTCCTACGAAAGTGCGCGGTACGGGGATTATAATCTTCTCATGGTGCTGTGCATTTTCTCCGGAATCCTGGTGATCTTCTGCAATATGATTGCCCAGACCATCAACGAGCGCATCGATCCCCGGATCCGGGCGGAAGAGGCGATGAAGGATACAAAGGAGGATGAAGAGAATGCGTGAGGCAGATGCTTTTGAGATTGTCGGAATGAGAAAAATGGAAGAGAGTCCCGTCTCCGCCAGGAAAAAGGGAGCAAAAATGCCGGTGATTTCCCTCGTGGTTTTAGGGCTGATTGTGGCGGGCTGTCTGATTCTGCCTTTTGTAATAGGAAAAGATCCTTCTTATATGGATCTCATGAACGCGAACCAGGCGCCGAGCCAGCAGTTTTTGTTTGGAACGGACACGATGGGTCGGGATATTTTCACGATGATCTGGTCCGGAGGACGGATTTCACTGTTTATTGGCTGTGTTTCCACGCTGATCTCCACGGTGATTGCAATTCTCTTCGGGGGCTTAAGCGGTATCGCGCCTCAGTGGGCAGATACGCTGCTCATGCGGTTTACGGAAATTTTCTTAAGCATTCCGAATCTTTTGCTGGTGATCCTTCTCCAGGCGATCCTGGGGAAGGCAAATGTGCTTTCCGTTTCGCTGGTCATCGGCGCCACGAGCTGGGCCAGCATTGCAAAAGTAGTCCGGACCGAGGTGCGCCAGATCCGGAGCAGCGATTATGTGACGGCGTCACGGTGCATGGGAGGAAGCTTTTTTCATGTGCTCGGGCGGCATCTCACGCCGAATTTTCTGCCGGCGATCCAGTTTATGGTGGTTATGAATGTGAGGAGCGCGATCGTGGCGGAGTCCACACTGAGTTTCATGGGCATGGGGCTGCCCCTGGAGACGGTGTCCTGGGGCAGCATGCTGTCGCTGGCGGAGAAGGCGCTGCTGACCGGATCCTGGTGGATGATAATTGTTCCAGGAGGGTTCCTGGTTGTGACACTTATGGCTATGACGGAGGTGGGGCAGTTTCTTCAGAAGGAACTTAATCAGAAAGAAAGTAATCTTTGATAATATGGGGGCTTTGGAAGCCACCATGGGAATTGCAGGGGGAAAACCATCGGAGTTGCGCTAGTCCTGGTTTTCCCCCTGTACCCCCTTTCCAGGGCACGCTAGAAAATAGGGTGCTTACGTCATACAAGATGTGTGTGAAATGACAGATGGTTGATGTCTCATGGTGGAAGAAGGGGCTTACGTCAGACTACTATTGTGTGAAATGACAGATGAATGGTGTCTTATAGTGGAAGAAGGGTGCTTATGTTATACAGGAACTGCGTGAAATGCCGGATGACTGGTGTCTCATAGTGGAAGAAAAGGGCTTACGTCATACTACTATTGCGCGAAATAACGGATAAATGGTGTCCCATAGTGGAAGATGAGCAGCTATACATGCAGAAAACTATAGCATCCGTCACAATCTGCCAGAGAATGTGACGCACATCCATATCACCATGAGAAACGAATCTCCCGTCATTTCACGCAGTTCTTGTATGACGTAAGCCCCTTATTTTCTAAAGCGGGCCCAGATGGGGGAGTTTGAGGGGGCCAGACAAAAGACCAAAAAACACCGTCCCCAATGGCTCCAAATAGAAATGATAAAATTTCTCAAAAATAGTTCTTGACAACTAACAAAGGTTAGAATATACTAACCTCTGTAAAAGATAATCCTTATCAACAACGCAAAAAAACAAAGAAAAGAGGTAAAAATGATGCCGTTATCCATGGCAAAAGAAGGCGAACCCGTCGTTATCAAAAAGGTAGGCGGAAAAGATGAGACGAGACAGTTTCTGGAAAATCTCGGCTTTGTGGCAGGCGGCACAGTTACCGTCGTATCTGAGATCAATGGAAACCTTATCGTCAATGTAAAGGAGTCCCGCGTAGCGATCGGCAAAGATATGGCCAACAAAATTATGGTTTGATTCATAGCAAATCCGTGAGATACTGCACAATCCCGTGGAGCCGCTATAAAAAATCAAATAGAAAAGAGGAGAAAAACTATGAAAACCCTGAAAAATGTTGCCGTAGGGCAGACAGTCACCGTCAAAAAACTGACCGGTGAAGGTCCCGTTAAGAGACGGATCATGGACATGGGAATCACCAAAGGTGTGGAGATTTACGTCAGAAAAGTGGCGCCCCTTGGAGACCCGGTTGAAGTAACTGTAAGAGGATACGAGCTGTCCTTAAGAAAAGCAGATGCTGAAATGATTGAGGTAGAGTAAATTTTTTTGCCTGCGTGTTAGAAGATTCTAACAAAAGTTAGTAAAGGCGAATAAAAAGAAAAGGAGCGAAAAAATGTCAGTAAAGATTGCATTGGCAGGTAACCCGAACTGCGGTAAAACCACATTATTTAATGCGCTGACAGGATCCAACCAGTTTGTTGGTAACTGGCCCGGCGTAACCGTAGAGAAAAAAGAAGGTAAACTGAAAGGTCATAAAGATGTCATCATCATGGACCTTCCGGGAATCTATTCCCTCTCTCCCTACACCCTTGAGGAAGTTGTAGCCAGAAACTATCTGATTAACGAGAGACCGGATGCTATCATCAACATCGTTGATGGTACCAACATTGAGCGTAACCTGTATCTGTCCACACAGATTATGGAGCTTGGTATCCCCGTAATCATGGCCATCAACATGATGGACCTGGTTGAGAAATCCGGCGATAAGATACATATCGACAAACTGAAAAAGAAACTGGGCTGCGAGGTTGTAGAGATCTCCGCACTGAAAGGAACCGGCATTCAGAAAGCAGCTGAGAAAGCAGTTACCCTGGCTGAGTCCAAAAAGAATGTAACTCCGGTTCATGAGTTCCAGGAAGATGTGGAAGCCGCTATCCACGCAGTAGAGGAGCGCCTTGGTTCTTCCGTTCCGGAATCCCAGAAACGTTTCTTCGCAATCAAACTTCTGGAGAAGGACGACAAGATCATCGAGCAGATGACCAACGTTCCGGATGTTTCCAGAGAGATCAAAGCACTGGAGGACAAATTTGATGATGATACCGAGAGTATTATCACCAATGAGCGTTATGTTTATATTTCCTCCATCATCGGCGTTTGCTGCACCAAGAATAAGACCAAGAAGCTGACCACTTCCGATAAGATCGACCGCGTGGTTACCAACCGTTGGCTGGCATTGCCGATCTTCGCAGTAGTTATGTGGCTGGTTTACTATGTATCTGTAACTACCGTCGGCGGCTGGGCAACTGACTGGGCAAACGATGGAGTGTTCGGTGATGGCTGGCACCTCTTCGGAATCGGAACTTCCTCCTACGAAGATGCAGCAGCTGATTACAGCCGTGCAGACCAGATCGTAGCAGCTGTTGATGAAGACGGCAATGTAACATCTGTAGATATTGTTGATGACGAAGATAAAGTCATCGAGACTGTAAAGATCAGCGACAGCGTTGTAGCAGACGCAGAAAAGGTCGTTGAGGCTGGAGAGCCGGATCCCGCTGAGTACGGCGTATGGGTACCGGGTGTTCCGGTTATCATTGAGAGCGGACTGGATGCCATCGGCTGTGCTGGCTGGCTGAAGGGGCTGATCCTTGACGGTATCGTAGCCGGTGTCGGAGCTGTTTTAGGTTTCGTTCCGCAGATGCTGGTACTGTTTATTTTCCTGGCTTTCCTTGAGGCCTGCGGTTACATGGCCCGTGTCGCATTTATCATGGACCGTATCTTCCGTAAATTTGGTCTTTCCGGTAAATCCTTCATCCCGATGCTGATCGGTACCGGTTGTGGAGTCCCGGGTATCATGGCTTCCCGTACGATCGAGAACGACAGAGACCGTAAGATGACGATCATGACCACCACCTTTATCCCCTGTGGCGCAAAACTACCGATCATCGCACTGATTGCAGGCGCTCTGTTTAACGGCGCCTCCTGGGTGGCTCCGAGTGCATATTTTGTAGGTATCGCAGCAATCATCTGCTCCGGTATCATCTTAAAGAAAACAAAACTCTTCGCTGGAGATCCGGCTCCCTTCGTTATGGAGCTTCCGGCATACCATATGCCCACAGTCAGCAACGTGCTGAGAAGCATGTGGGAGCGTGCATGGTCCTTCATCAAAAAGGCCGGCACCATCATCCTTCTTTCCACCATCGTTCTGTGGTTCCTGATGAACTTCGGTTGGGTTGACGGTTCCTTCGGAATGCTGGAGGCTGAGCAGCTGAATGACAGTATCCTTTCCAAAATTGGTAGCTTCATCGCACCGATCTTCACCCCGCTTGGATGGGGCGACTGGAAGATGGCAGTTGCAGCAGTTACCGGTCTGATCGCAAAAGAAAACGTAGTAGGTACCTTTGGTGTTCTCTTTGGCTTCGCAGAGGTTGCTGAAGACGGTAACGAAGTATGGGGCCAGCTGGCAGGCAGCATGACTCAGATTGCAGCTTATTCCTTCCTGGTATTCAACCTGCTGTGTGCTCCCTGCTTCGCAGCTATGGGTGCTATCAAACGTGAGATGAACAATACCAGATGGTTCTGGACAGCAATCGGTTATCAGTGTGGTCTGGCTTATGTGGTTTCCCTTTGCATCTACCAGCTCGGTACTCTGTTCACAGGCGGCGGATTCGGCATCGGCACGGTTGTAGCCATCCTTCTTGTGATCGGCTTCATCTATCTGCTGGTTAGACCGTACAAAGAGAGCACAACTCTTAACGTTGGTGTAAAAGCAACAAAATAAAAATTATCAGGGTCCGAAAGTGAGGTGTCCTGTAAAATGGGAACAGTAGTTGTCGGTGTAATATTAGTAGGCATCGTAGCTCTGATTGTACGGAGTATGATTCGCGACAAGAAGAGCGGTAAGTCCCTGCAGTGCGGCGGAGAATGCAAGAACTGCGGAGGCCACTGCGGAAAATAAAAACGCAGCCTTTGGAGGTGTGAGAAATTGCCAAAGAATTCCGGAACAAGGAAACTGAAAGATCAGGGAGATTACAAGAGAACACAGATGCAGAAGGATCTGATCATCCAGAAGCTGAAGGAACAGGGACTTCGCATCACCAAGCAGAGGCTCATCCTTCTGGATATCGTTTTGGAGGAAGACTGCTCCTGCTGTAAGGAGATCTATTATAAGGCCTCTCAGAAGGACGACAAGATCGGCTCCGCCACCGTGTATCGAATGATCAATACCCTGGAGGAGATCGGAGCGATCAGCAGAAAGAACATGTACAGAGTTGACTGCAGTCCGGAATGCAGAAAGGAAAATGCCTGCACCATTGAACTGGAGGACAACACAGTCATTGAACTGAATGAAGAAAAATGGAATCAGATCATCTGCACAGGACTGGCAGCCTGCGGCATCACCGCAGACGGCCAGAAGGTCCGGAGCATTACCGCAAATATGCCGGCCTGTGTGGAAGCCTGATCGGTTTCCGAGGCAAAGCTGCCGCAAAGTTGACGAAAGTCGATTTTGCGGTAGTTTTTTTTGTTTTCGTTCAGAGTCAGGCAGATTTTCTGACAAAAGTGTGAGTCATGCTTGCATGAACGAACACTTTTGACTGAAAATCTATTTGGCGGATACGCCACACCGACGAAATGCGAGGCATTTTGGAGGTGCGCTTGACTTTTTTGAAAAAACATATTTTCTAATCCCCAAAAGGATGTTACAATAAGCTATAGTGAGATCAATGTCCGGTTACGGCCGGGAAATGGGAAAAGCTATGAACGATGTACTGATTATCGGAATTGCCGGCGGCTCAGGAAGCGGCAAGACAACTCTGACGAATCAGATCGCGTCACTGTTCCAGGAACATGTGACGGTTTTGAAACATGACAACTACTACAAGGCTCATGACGATATGACCTTTGAGGAGCGGAAAAATCTGAACTACGATCATCCGAACGCTTTTGATACCGAGCTGATGATTGAGCATCTGAAGGAATTGAGGGCAGGACATCCGGTTCAGTGTCCGGTCTATGATTACAAAGTCCACAACAGGAGCAGGGACACGATCACCGTAGCGCCCAGCAAAGTGATCATCGTGGAAGGAATCCTGATCTTTGAAAATAAAGAGCTCTGTGATATGATGGATGTGCGTGTCTTCGTGGACACCGATTCCGATATCCGTCTGATCCGCCGTCTCCAGAGAGACGTTCTCGAGCGGGCCAGAAGCCTGGAATCCGTCATCAACCAGTATATGAATACGGTGAAACCGATGCATGAGCAGTTTGTGGAGCCCAGCAAGAAAAACGCGAATATTATTATTCCGGAAGGCGGTTATAATAAGACTGCCATGGAGATGCTCCAGAACCACATCAACAGCCATCTGAAACGGACGGCAGACTTATAATGGTAACGGCCGGCGAGATGCCGGATTGTTTATAAACAAAAAGGAGGAATTTAAAAAATGAAGAAAAAGGTATTAGCAGCAGTTTTATCTTTGTCCATGATCCTTTCCACAGGAGTAGTCGCTATGGCTGACGAGACAAAGGATCCGTCAGAAGTAAAGGTTGGAGTTATCACTGATGTCGGCGGCGTAAACGACGGCTCCTTCAACCAGTCTGCATGGGAAGGTCTGCAGAGAGCTCAGGAAGAGCTGGGAATCACTACAAGCTACCTGGAGTCCAGCACCGATTCCGATTACATCCCGAACCTGGAGACCTTCATCGACGAAGAGTATGACCTGATCATCTGTATCGGATACCAGCTGGCTGACGCAATGCGTGAAGAGGCTGAGGCTAATCCGGATCAGAAATTCGCCATCGTTGACGATTCCAGCTGTGCAGATCTGGACAACGTTACCTGCCTGATGTTCGAGCAGGCTCAGGCTTCCTACCTGGTAGGTTATGTAGCTGGCCTGACCACCAAGACCAACACCATCGGTTTCGTTCTGGGTATGTCCACCGGCGTTATGAACGAGTTCGGTTACGGCTACTGTGCAGGTGCTCTCGATGCTAATCCGGATGTTACCATCCTTCAGAACAACGCAAACAGCTTCGCAGATACCGCAGCAGGTAAGACCGCAGCCAACAACATGATCGCTGACGGCGCTGACGTGATTTTCCACGCAGCAGGCGGAACCGGTCTTGGCGTGATCGACGCTTGTAAAGAGGCTGGCATCTGGGCCATTGGTGTTGACTCTGACCAGAGCGCTGTTGCTCCGGACACCATCCTGACTTCCGCTATGAAACGTGTAGACAACGTTTGCTACGACGAGGCACAGGCTGTTCTCGAGGGCAAATATGAGCCGGGTGTCCAGACCTTCTCCCTTGCTGACGGCGGTGTGGATATCGCTCCGACCGTTGACAACATTGATGCAGAGGTTCTGAAAAAGGTAGAAGAAGTAAAAGAGAAGATCGTTTCCGGTGAAGTAGAAGTTGCAAAGGACAAAGAGACCTTTGAAGCAAAATACGGCGATGTATATCAGCTGGATGAGTGATCAAGACGTTTAAACGACTGATCTGGGCAGAGGGGCTTTGAAAAGGGCACTCTGCCCCTTTTCCGTAAAAGGAAACAAGAAACAGGAGAGATTTTAGATGAGAGACATTAGTATGGAACGGGTAAATGAGACAAGAGAAAAAATGCTGGAGACAGTAAAAAGTCCCACTCTGACGCATGAGCAGAAGGTAGCCACGATGGCAAACCTGGCAGATTCCCTGCTTGAGGTTGTGGACCTTCCGGAAGGCCTTCATGAGCTGATGGACCAGCCCATTGAGTCAAAGTGCATCTGCGATCTGGCAGAGGGACACGCACCGCTCCGTCCCCGGTATATTATCCCGGATTATGCGAAATTTATGAGAGAGGGAAGCAAATTCCTGCAGCTGGATCCGCCGAAGGATCTTTTTGAGGCGCTGAATTCCCTTCTGATTTTTTATAAACATGTGCCCAGCGTGACAAATTTCCCGGTATATCTGGGAGCACTGGACGAACTGCTGGATCCTTTTGTACAGGATATGGATGAAGAACTGGCGAAGAAAATGATCCGTCTGTTCCTGATCCATGTAGACCGCACGGTTCTGGATTCCTTCTCCCATGCCAACGTGGGACCGAGGGATACCAAGGCGGGAAGGATCATCCTGGAGGTGGAAGCAGAGCTGGAACAGGCTGTACCGAACATCACGATGAAATATGATGAGGACATCACTTCCGATGAGTTTGCGCTCATGGGCATCAATACCACCCTCCACAGTGCGAAACCGAGCTTTGCAAACCACAAGATGTTCAAGAGCGAGCTGGGCGAGGATTATGTGATCGCCAGCTGCTACAACGGACTGAAGCTCGGCGGCGGTTCCTATACGCTCTGCCGTCTGCTCCTGGGCAATATCGCAAAACGTGCCTCCAGCGTGGAAGATTTCAAGAAAAATCAGCTTCCCTACGTCTGCCAGGTGATGGCCGATTATATGGATGCAAGAATCCGTTTCGAGGTGGAAGAGAGCGGTTTCTTTGAGAATAACTTCCTGGCAAAAGAGGGCTTCATCCACAGAGACCGGTTCACAGCCATGTTTGGTATGGTAGGTTTGGCCGAGTGCGTCAACCGGCTGATGGAACTCCAGGGCAAGACCGGCAGATACGGCCACGACGAGGAAGCAGACGCTCTGGGCGTGGAGATCATGGATCAGATCGACGCTTTCAACAAGGCCCATGTGAACCCCTACTGCGAGGCTACGGACGGCCATTTCCTTCTTCATGCCCAGGTAGGCATCGACAGCGATATGGGAATTTCCCCGGGAACCCGTATCCCCATCGGGGAGGAGCCGGAGGAGCTCATCGACCATCTGCGTCACTGCGAGAAATTCCACAAATATTTCCCGTCAGGAACAGGAGACATTTTCCCCATCGATACCACGGTACACAAGAACCACGACTTCCTTCTGGATGTCATCAAAGGCTCTTTCCGCGAGGGAATCCGCTACCTGTCCTTCTATGCGGCAGACAGTGATGTGATCCGTATCACCGGTTATCTGGTGAAAAAATCTGAGATCGAGAAACTGGAGCGGGGCGAAAACGTCCTTCAGGACACCACGGCCCTCGGCATGGGAGCCAAACACAACAGCCGCATCCTCCAGAGAAAAGTGCGGTAAGCTCATGGAACAGAAAGAAACAGGCATGGCCGCGGCGGAAAGCTGCGGCCGGGTGCCGGTAAATAAGATCATTCCCTTCAGTGCAGTGGACGGACCGGGAAACCGGACGGCCATCTTTCTGCAGGGCTGTAATTTTGACTGCCGCTACTGTCATAATCCGGAGACCCGAAATCTCTGCCGAAGCTGCGGGACCTGCGTGGAAAAATGTCCCAAAGGAGCCCTTTTCTTCGGGGAGGACAAGAAGGTTCATTTTCATCCGGAAAAATGCTGCGGTTGTGATACCTGCATCCATGTCTGTCCCTTCGGATGCAGCCCCAGGATCCGTATGATGAATGCGGAGGAGGTCTTTGCTGAGGTGAAAAAACAGCAGCCTTACATCCGGGGGATCACTGTGTCCGGCGGGGAATGTACCCTGTACCCGGATTTTTTGCGGGAGCTTTTCACCATCGCGAGAAAAGCCGGTTTGGGGACACTGATTGACAGCAACGGAACTTTGGATTTTGAAAAATATCCGGAGCTTCTTGCAGTGACAGACGGAGTGATGCTGGATATCAAAGGCTGGGATCTTGAAGACCATTTAAGGGTCACGGGCGTGTCCAACGAGATGGTATTAAAGAACGCAGAGTATCTGGCAGCTTCCGGCAAGCTTTTTGAGGTGCGAACAGTGGTGGTACCGGAGCTTTTTGACTGTGAGAAGACAGTCCGTGAAACAGCCCGCCTGGCTGCGTCTCATCTGGCGCAGGGAAATATCCGTTATAAGATCATTGCCTACCGGCCCATGGGAGTCCGGGAGGCATACTCACATTACTGTGTGCCGGATAAAGCATTTTTAAACGGCCTGGCTGATCTGGCTCGTCAGGAAGGAATGACGGACGTGCTGATCGTCTAATATGTAACTATTCAGAGCCAAGCAGATTTTCAGTAAAAAGTGTGAGTCATGCTTGCATGAATGAGCACTTTCTACTGGAAATCTATTTGGCGAGAAGCCACAACGAGATGAAGCACAGCGGAATCGAGGTGCGGCTCTGAATAGTTATCTAAAATAAGGAGGAAATAGACGTGGAAAGGCAGAGCAACGTTGATAAAAACACTGTGGCCATTCAGATGACGGACATTGTCAAGAAATTCGGCGACTTTACCGCCAACGACCACATTCATTTGACTGTCCACAAGGGAGAGGTCCATGCGATCCTGGGAGAAAACGGCGCAGGAAAAAGTACGCTGATGAATATTCTTTACGGTCTGTACCAGCCCACATCCGGAACCATCGCCATCGATGGAAAAAAGGTGGTCATCGACAGCCCGCAGAAGGCCATCGATATGGGAATCGGTATGGTACACCAGCATTTCATGCTGATCCAGCCCTTTACCGTAACCGAAAATATTGTTCTCGGCATGGAGCCGAAAAAAGGAATCACCGTGGATATCAAATCCGCGAGAAACCGCATCATGGAGCTTTCCGAGCGCTACAACCTGAAGGTGGACCCGGATGCGAAGATCGAGGATATCTCTGTAGGTATGCAGCAGCGAGTGGAGATCCTGAAAGTCCTCTACCGGGGAGCCAAGCATCTGATCCTGGATGAGCCGACGGCTTCCCTGACCCCGCAGGAGATCACCGAGCTCATCGAGATCATTCACAACCTGACCGCAGACGGCAAGAGCGTAATCCTCATCACCCATAAGCTGAAAGAGATCAAGGCCGCCGCCGATTACTGCACGATCATCCGTCAGGGTAAATACATCAACACCGTGGATGTGGACGAGGTCAACGAGAACCAGCTGGCTTCCATGATGGTCGGCCGTGACGTGGAATTCAAGGTTGAGAAAAAGGAGCAGAAGCCGGGAGAGATCGTTCTGGAGGTCAAGGACCTGCACGCGAAGGATTACCGTAACGTGGAGATCCTGAAAGGACTGAATCTGAACGTCCGCCGGGGCGAGATCGTAGGTCTGGCTGGCGTGGACGGAAACGGACAGAGCGAGCTTGTGGAGATCCTCACAGGTCTTCGAAAAGGCGAATCCGGTCAGGTGAATGTCCTGGGCGAGGATCTTTTCGGAAGCACACCGAGAAAAATCTTCGAGCATGGCGTGACCAGCATCCCCGAGGACCGCCAGAAACACGGCCTGGTTCTTGATTTTACCGTGTCTGAGAACCTGATTCTTCAGAATTTCGGCAAGGAGCCCTATTCCAAAAAGGGAATCCTGAAAAAAGATGTGATCCGCAAACATGCCACCGAGCTCATCAAGAAGTTCGATATCCGTCCCAGCGGTTGTGAAAACCGTCTGGCAGGCCAGCTCTCCGGAGGAAACCAGCAGAAGGTCATCATCGCCCGTGAGGTGACAAACGACGGAGAACTCCTTATCGCCGTGAACCCCACCCGTGGATTGGATGTCGGAGCCATTGAGTTCGTGCATAAATATATTGTGGAACAGCGTAATAAAAACAAGGCAGTACTGCTGGTGTCTTTTGAACTGGATGAGATCATGAGCCTTTCCGACCGGATCGAGGTCATCTTCGGCGGTCAGATCGTCGGAAGCGTGCCGGGCAAGGATGCAGATGAGAACCAGCTGGGCTTCATGATGGCAGGAGGTACAAAACATGAGCAGGAAAGATAAGATTTTAAGTGGGAATGCACTCTACACATTCATTGCCATAATCATCGGCTTCGTGGCAGGAGCCGTGCTTCTGGCCGTGGCCGGCATCAATCCGGGCGTTGCTTACGGAAAACTGTTAAACGGCGTTTTCGGTCAGGTGAAATATGTCACCTGGAGCGTTGTGTATGCAGCGCCGCTGATCCTCACCGGACTGAGCGTTGCCTTCTCTTTCCGGACCGGCGTTTTCAACATCGGAGCTGAGGGACAGTTCGTTGTGGGTTCCATCGCAGCCTGCGTGGTCGGTATTGTCTTTCATCTGCCGGCCCCGCTTCACATTTTTCTCTGCATTGTGGCAGCTGTGGCAGCGGGAGCTCTCTGGGGCGTTATCGTCGGTTTCCTGAAGGTAAAACGAGGCATCAATGAAGTGCTTTCCTATATCATGTTCAACTGGATCGCCTTCTACCTTTCCAACTACATCGTAAACCTGAAAGCCATCCGGAGAGTCGGAGGCGGTGAGGCCAGCCAAGACGTGGCAGATACGGCCCGCATCCTCGCGCCGGAATTTGTCAAGACAGCTACCCGCTGTACCGCAGCCAACTGGGGTATCGTCATCGCTGTTGCAGCAGCCATCCTCGTATGGTTCATCATCAGCAAGACGACTCTGGGTTATCAGCTCCGGGCAGTCGGTTTCAGCAAGAGCGCCGCTGAGTACGGCGGAATCAACACCAACAAGATGTTCCTGACCGCTATGGCGATCTCCGGAGCACTGGCAGGCCTGGGCGGCGCTGTTCAAACCCTTGGTATGGCCGGCCGTGTGAGCCAGTTTGCCAGCCAGGAGCAGTACGGTTTCCAGGGAATCACCGTAGCGCTGGTCGGTTCCTCCCATCCGGTGGGCTGCATCTTCGCAGGTCTTTTCTACGGAGCCATGAAATACGGCGGCGGTAAGTTAAGCCTGGTAAACGCACCGGCGGAGGTTGTTGATATCATCATGGGTATCATCATCTTCTTCATCGCCATCTCTCACATTTTCAAAGTGATCTTTAACCGGAAAAAAGGAGGAAAATAAAAATGAATGTAATCATTAAAGATCTTGGTCTTCTGATCAATGCAATGCTGATCGCCACGCCTCCTCTTCTTCTGGCAGCCCTGGGCTCCTGCTTTTCCGAGCGCAGCGGCGTGGTAAATATCGGAATCGAGGGTATGATGACCATCGGCGCTTTCATCGGCGCAGTTGCCGCTTACTACAGCGGAAACGGCTGGCTCGGTTTTTTCTGCGGCGGTCTTGCGGGAGCGGCCTTCGGCGTGCTTCATGCGGTTGCCTGCGTTACCTTTGGCGCGGACCAGACGATTTCCGGTACGGCCATCAACTTCATCGCGCCGGGACTTGCGGTCTTCCTCTGCAAGGCCATGTTTGAGAACTCTTCCGATTCACCGGCCCTTGACACTGCCAGCAAACTGCCGAAAATGTTCAACGGCGTATTTCCGGCCGGTTCCTTCGGTTACAACGTGCTTTCCACCTATTCCGCAGCTTATTTGAGCTTCGTGGTCGTTCTGGTGGTATGGTTCGTTTTCTACAAGACCCGTTTCGGTATGAGACTCCGGGCGGTAGGCGAGCATCCCCAGGCCTGTGAGACTCTGGGAATCAACGTGTTCCGCATCCGTTACATCTGCGTGATCCTCTCCGGATTCCTCTCCGGACTTGGCGGAGCCTATGTGACCCTGGCAACCGTAAGCCAGTTCCGCCCGAGCGTTATCGTAGGACAGGGCTTCATCGCTATTTCTGCCGTTATTTTCGGTAAATTCAAACCCCAGGGAACTTTCAAGGCCTGCCTGCTGTTCGGCTTCTGTAACGGCGTGAAATCCCTGCTGGGAGCAAGCAATGTCGTTTCCCCGTATCTGATCTCCATGATCCCCTATGTGGTAACGATCCTGGCGCTGGTATTCTTCGTAGGAAACTCCAGAGTTCCGGCAGCCAACGGAAAACCGTATGTGAAGTCCAAATAATTATGAGGTAAAAGAATGGAAAGTTGATGGTACCCCAGTTAAAGATGCTACTGGCAACACCTATGTTTACAC
>ENA-OUQP01001610-OUQP01001610.1-human-gut-metagenome-genome-assembly--contig:-NODE-1610-length-14648-cov-4.766806_pt1 | contig 14648 bp, 9 predicted proteins | sample MGYA00237951_ERZ548836 | MGnify/ENA primary metagenome ERZ548836 (study PRJEB26490, sample SAMN05194702) | human gut metagenome | biome: terrestrial biome; feature: human-associated habitat; material...
ATGTACAGCCAGATCCCACTTGCCCTGGTAGACCAGGTCGTTCCATTCGGGGATCAGGTTGTTCAGCGGGCAGCCGCTTGCCATGCCGCCAATCATCATGCCAGCCTGGCAGAACGGTACGCCGCAATCCATGCAGCGGGCACCCTGCGCCTGCTGTTCATCCTGCGGCAGCGGGATGTGAAATTCGTTAAAGTTCTGAATGCGTTCTTCGGGCGGCAGCTCCGTGCTGGTCTGCCGGGCAATTTCCATAAATCCTGTCGGTTTTCCCATCGTTTGCGCCTCCCTTATTTGTTAGAAGCATTCTTCATTGCATAGAACGCTTCGATCTGTGCCTGCTCGCTGTCCTCGCCCTTTTCTTCCATCTGGGCAATCAGGCGCAGCATCTTGTCATAGTCATGGGGCAGGACCTTTTTGAACTTGGGCAGATACTCGCCAAAGTTGTCCAGGATTTCCTTGCCGCGGGGGGAGCCGGTAGCTTCCACATGCTCGCGGATCAAATCCTTCAGCAGCGAAACATCATACTTGTGTTCCACCGGCTCCAGGCTGACCATGTCTTTATTGACGCGGGTGTAGAAATCCCAGTCCTCATCCAGCACATAGGCGATGCCGCCGCTCATGCCGGCTGCAAAGTTTTTGCCGGTCTTGCCCAGCACCACCACGGTGCCGCCGGTCATATATTCGCAGCCGTGGTCGCCGACGCCCTCCACAACAGCGGTAGCACCGGAGTTGCGCACGCAGAAACGCTCGCCAGCCACACCGTTGATGAACGCCTTACCAGCGGTTGCACCGTACAGGGCAACGTTGCCAATGACAATGTTCTCGCTGCGGTCATAGGTGACATCCTTGGGCGGGTAAACGATCAGCTTGCCGCCGGAAAGGCCCTTGCCCATATAGTCGTTGGAATCGCCAACCAGTTCCAAGGTCAGGCCAGCGGGGATAAAGGCACCAAAGCTCTGGCCGCCGTACCCGTTGCAGATCACATGGAAGGTATCTTCCGGCAGGGTGTTGCCAAACTTGCGGGTGATCTCGCTGCCAAAAATCGTGCCGAACGCGCGGTCGGTGTTGCCAACTTCCAGTTCAACGGTCATCGGCTTGGGCTCTGCCATGTCAAAGCTCTTCTTGAACTTCTTCATCAGCACGCGCATATCCGGCGTTTTTTCCAGGCCGAAGTTGTAAACATCCTTGGCGTTGAAGTGTACGCTGCTGTTTTCCACCAGCGGGTTTTTCAACAGGGCAGTCAGGTCCATCTCGCTTGCGCGGGAACCAGCCGGGGCATCCTTGACTTTCAGCAGGTCGGTGCGGCCAACCAGTTCATCCACGGTATGCACGCCCAGGCGGGCCATGTATTCGCGCAGATCCTCGGCCATAAAACGCATAAAGTTGATGATGTATTCCGGCTTGCCCTTAAAGCGCTTGCGCAGCTCGGGGTTCTGGGTGCAGATGCCCATGGGGCAGGTATCCAGGTTGCACACGCGCATCATCACGCAGCCCATGGCAACCAGCGGGCCGGTGCCAAAGCCGAACTCTTCAGCGCCCAGCATGGCGGCAATGGCCACATCGCGGCCGCTCATCAGCTTGCTGTCGGCTTCAATGCGCACGCGGGAACGCAGGCCGTTCATGATCAGGCTCTGGTGTGCTTCGGCAAGGCCCAGCTCCCACGGCAGGCCGGCATTGTGGATGGAGTTGCGCGGTGCAGCGCCGGTACCGCCGTCAAAACCAGAAATCAAAATCACTTCGGCGCCGGCCTTGGCAACGCCGGCGGCAATGGTGCCAACACCGGCTTCGCTGACCAGCTTGACGTTGATGGCAGCCTTGCGGTTGGAGCATTTCAGGTCATAGATCAGCTGGGCCAGGTCCTCAATGGAGTAGATATCATGGTGCGGCGGGGGAGAGATCAGGCCCACGCCGGTGGTGGAGTGGCGGGTCTTGGCGACCCAGGGGTAAACCTTGCCGCCGGGCAGCTGGCCGCCCTCGCCGGGCTTTGCGCCCTGTGCCATCTTGATCTGAATCTCGCTGGCGGAAACCAGATACTTGCTGGTCACGCCAAAACGGGCGGATGCTACCTGTTTGATGGCGCTGTTGCGCTCGGTGCCAAAACGGTCTTCGGCTTCGCCGCCCTCGCCGGTGTTGCTCTTGCCGCCGATGCGGTTCATGGCAACGGCCATGCACTCGTGGGCTTCCTCAGAAAGGGCGCCATAGCTCATGGCAGCGGTCTTGAAGCGGTGTACGATGGAATCCACGCTTTCCACTTCGTCCAGCGGGATACCGGCGTCAGGATAATTGAAGTCCAGCAGGCTGCGCAGGTGCATGGCATCGCCGCCCTCGGCGTTCACGGCATCGGTATAAGCCTTGAACTTGTTGTAATCGCCGGTCCAGCAGGCCTGCTGCAGCAGGTGGATGGTCAGCGGGTTGTACAGATGATCTTCGGCCAGCTTGCCGCTGCGGAACTTGTGCTCGCCCAGGCTGGTCAGCTCCATGCTGATATCCAGGCCCAGAGGGTCAAATGCCTGTTTGTGGCGAGCTTCCAGGTCGTTCTGGATGTCGCGGATGGTAATGCCGCCCACACGGCTGACGGTGTTGGTAAAGTACTTATCCACTACCTCGTTGCTCAGACCCAGCGCTTCAAAAATCTGGCTGCCCTGGTAGGACTGGATGGTGGAAATGCCCATCTTGGAGGCAATCTTGACGATGCCGGCCAGAACGGCTTTATTGTAGTCGTTCACGGCGGCATAGTAATCTTTGTCCAGCAGACCCTCATTGATCAGCTCGCCGATGGTCTCCTGTGCCAGATAGGGGTTGATGGCGCAGGCACCGTAGCCCAGCAGGGTGGCAAAATCATGAACCTTGCGGGGCTCACCGCTTTCTAGGATCAAGGCCATGGCGGTGCGCTTGCGGGTACGAACCAGATACTTGGAAACTGCGCCCACAGCCAGAAGGCTGGGGATGGCGACATGGTACTCATCAATTTCGCGGTCAGACAAAATCAGGATGTTGGCACCATCGCGGTAGGCGCGGTCCACATCAACGAACAGGCGGTCAATGGCCTTTTCCAGGTCGGTGTTCTTATAGTAGCAGATGGAGATGGTTTCCACCTTAAAGCCGGGAACCTTCATGGCCTTGATCTTCATCAGGTCGGTTTCGGTCAAAATGGGGTTGGTGATTTTCAGCACCTTGCAGTTCTCGGCGTCCTCTTCCAACAGGTTGCCCTGTGCGCCAACGTATACGGTGGTGGAGGTCACGACTTTCTCGCGCAGGGCGTCGATGGGCGGGTTGGTGACCTGGGCAAACATCTGCTTAAAATACTCAAACAGCGGGGGATGGGTGTGGCTCAAAACGGCCAGCGGGGTATCGCTGCCCATGGCACCGGCAGGCTCTGCGCCGTTCTTTGCCATCGGCAGGATCATGGTGGAAACATCCTCGTACTGGTAGCCGAATGCTTTCTGCAGCCGCACCAGCTCGTCATGCTCGTGGCTGGGCACACGCTCGTTGGGAATCTTCAAATCGGCCAGGTTGACCAGGTTGCGGTCCAGCCATTCGCCGTAAGGCTCGCGGCTGGCGTAATCGGCTTTCAGGCTTTCGTCGTCCACCAGCTCACCCCTGGCGGTATCCACCAACAGCATTTTGCCGGGGCGCAGGCGGTCCTTGCGCACGATTTCTTCGGCGGGAATATCCAACACGCCGACCTCACTGGAAAGGATCAGGCGGCCGTCTTTGGTGATATAGTAGCGGCTGGGGCGCAGACCGTTGCGATCCAGCACAGCGCCCATCACATCGCCGTCACTGAACAGGATGGAAGCGGGGCCGTCCCACGGTTCCAGCATGGTGGCGTAATACTGATAGAACGCACGCTTTTTGGGGTCCATACTATGGTTGTTTTCCCACGGTTCGGGGATAGTGACCATAACAGCCAGCGGCAGCTCCATGCCGTTCATAACCATAAACTCCAGCGTGTTATCCAGCATGGCGGAGTCGGAACCACCCTGGTTCACAATGGGCAGAACCTTGGTCATATCCTCTTTCAGGTAGTTGGAACCAATGGTTTCCTCGCGGGCCAGCATGGTATCTACGTTGCCGCGGATGGTGTTGATCTCGCCGTTATGCAGGATAAAGCGGTTGGGGTGGGCGCGGTTCCAGCTGGGTGCCGTGTTGGTAGAAAAACGGCTGTGCACCATGCCGATGGCAGATTCATAATCTTCGCTCTGCAAATCGGGATAGAACAGGCGCAGTTCTTTAACCAGAAACATGCCCTTGTACACAATGGTGCGGCTGGAAAGACTGCACACATAAGTATCCTGGCTGGACTGTTCAAACACGCGGCGGGCAACATAAAGCTTGCGGTCAAAGTCAATGCCGGGCTTTACGCGGGCCGGGCGTTCCACAAATGCCTGCCAGATGCTGGGCATGCAGGAACGTGCCTTGTGGCCCAAAATTTCCGGGCAGGTGGGCACTTCGCGCCAGCCAAGGAAGTTGAGCCCCTCTTTTTTGCAGATGATCTCAAACAGCTTTTTGTCCTGGTTGCGGTTCAACTCTTCCTGTGGGAAAAAGAACATGCCAATGCCGTAGTCACGCTCGTTGCCCAGCGTAATGCCGGCTTCTTCGGCAGCTTTTTTGAAGAACTTGTGGCCGATCTGCAGCAGGATACCGACACCATCGCCGGTTTTGCCTTCGGCATCCTTACCGGCACGGTGTTCCAGGTGCTCCACGATCTGCAAAGCATCGTCGATCGTTTTGTGGGTTTTGCGGCCCTTGATATCCACAACTGCACCAATGCCGCAGTTGTCATGTTCAAACCGCGGATCATACAGCCCGGCGGGGGCCTTGCGCTCTGTAAAGTTTTCCATCCGTTTTTGCTCCTTCCCGTAATTCCCTGCGGGGCCGGGCGGGAACGCACATTTCCCAACCTGGCATAGATACGAAAAAAGACGTTCCCCAACGGGTACACTAACCCGTTTGTGGGAACGTCTTTGTTCTTAGCAGTACTATACCACACCAATAGGGAAATGGCAATCATCAAACAAAAGATTTTTATGAAATTAACGCAAAAACCTTATTTGCTTTGCTTTGCAAGAACTAAACTTAATAAAATTAAGCTGCGGCAATAACTGCCGGGCAAAGCGGTGTGTTATTTGCCGTTTGCAGCCTGCTGCTCTTTCAAAACAGCCAGGATCTCGGTCAGCAGCTCCTCCTGTGTCGGGGCCTTAGGGGCTTCCGGCTCGGCGGGCTTTTCTTCTTCATGCTTGCCCAGGTCCATGAGCTTGTTCATGGCTTTCAGCATACAGAACAGAACGAATGCCAGAATGATAAAGTTAATGACGGCAGAGATGAATGCACCGATGCCCAGGTTGATGTCAAACGGCAGGTGCAGCACAACATCACTGAAATCTGTCTGGAACAAAATGCCAATGATGGGGTTGATGATGTTGTCCGTCAAAGAAGTGACCAGCGTGGAGAATGCGCCGCCGATGAGAACACCGATGTCCATGTCCATCATGTTGCCTTTCAGGGCAAAAGCTTTGAACTCTTCCAGGAACTTTTTCATAATGTGTTTCCTCCTGTATGGATGAATTTTTCAGGGCCATGCCCCACACAGGCTGCAAACGGGGCATGGGGCCCGGATTCCAAAATAAAAAAGTTACTTCAGCAGCTTGGCTACAGCGTCTGCTGCGCCGTCCAGATAGTCCCCGGCAAAGGTTTCAATCATGCCGGCGTCCGCCTCTTTGGCAAATTCGGGGTTCAGCGGCATTTTGGCCAGCACGGGCAGGTGGTACTTCTTGCCGGTCTCGTCCACATGGCTGTCGCCAAACACGTTGATATGCTTGCCGCAGTCCGGGCAAAGCACATAGCTCATGTTTTCCACAATGCCAAGGATGGGAACCTTCATCATTTCGGCCATCTGCACAGCCTTGCCAACGATCATGCCGACCAGCTCCTGCGGGCTGGATACAATAATGATGCCGTCTACCGGCAGGGTCTGGAACACGGTCAGCGGCACATCGCCGGTTCCCGGAGGCATATCGACAAACAAAAAGTCAACGTCGTCCCAGATCACTTCCTGCCAGAACTGCTTGACTGCACCGGCAATCACGGGGCCGCGCCACACAACGGGGGCTTCCTCATCTTCCAGCAGCAGGTTGATGGACATGATCTTGATGCCGGTGTGGCTTTCCACCGGGTTGATGCCGTCCTCGGTGCCCATGGCCGGGCCATGAACGCCGAACAATTTGGGGATGGAAGGGCCGGTAATGTCAGCATCCAGCACGCCGACCTTGTAGCCTTTGCGGCGCATGGAAACAGCCATCATGGCGCTGGTCATGCTTTTGCCAACGCCGCCCTTGCCGGAAACAACGCCGATCACTTTTTTGATGTGGCTTTTTGCGTGCGGCGGTTCATGCTGCGGCGCACGGCTGGAACAGTCAGCGTGGCAGTTGCTGCAATCGTGGGTACATGCTTCACTCATGTGGGTATAGCTCCTTTTATCTGTGCCGGGCGGGGCGCTGCAACTGCCACGCTTCGGCACCGTTCTCCGTTTTGCGGCATGGGCCGCACTTTATTAGTGTACCGCGTCAGAGCACAAAATGCAAGTACTATCAAAACGAATAGCACGCCAAACCAGCAAAAATGTCCGAATTGTATGGGTGATACTTCTTCATAAAACCCTGCCATAAACCGCAGCAATGCAGAATATACTGGCTTTATACGGGCAAAGGGGGCGGCAAAAACGGCACTGCGGGGGAAAACCTATCTGAAAAATGCAGCACTGCTGACAGTGGCGGGCTTTGCGCTGCGGGCGCTGGGCATGGTGTTCCGGGTGTTTGTGGCTGCGCGCCTGGGGCCGGAGGGTATGGGCCTGTACCAGCTGATCTTATCCGTCTATATGGTGTTTGTTTCGCTGGCTTCGGCGGGCATCAATGTGGCGTCCACACGGCTGGGTGCGCAGTGCCTGACCCGTGGGCGCGGCATGGCCCCGACGCTGCGCAGCCTTGCGGTAACAGCGGCCGTATTGGGCACCGCCGCCATGCTGGCGCAGCTGGCGCTGGCGGACCCTTTGGCCCGCTTTGCCCTGCATGATTCCCGCGCGGAGCTGGGGCTGTGTACGCTGGCCCCCAGCCTGCCGTTTATTGCGGCGGCCGGGGCGCTGCGGGGGTGCTTTTTGGCGCGGCGAAGGGTGGAACCGAATATCATTGCCCAACTGGTGGAGCAGACCGTGCGGATGGCCGTGGCCGCATTGGCGCTGGTAAAGCTGGCCCACTGGGGCGCGGCTTACGCTTGCTGTGCGGTGCTCATCGGCAATACTGTCAGTGAGGCGGTTTCCTGCGGCATTATGGCGCTGTTTGCCCGGCAGGAACCGAGCTTCCGCCCATGCGCCGATGACCCGCCCCGCGGCTATACCAGCCGGGAGCTGTGGGAAATTGTGCTGCCCGTGACCGGCAGCCGGTTGGTGGCCAGCGTTTTGCAGGCAGGGGAAAGCGTGCTGATCCCCGCCTGTCTTGCCGCTTACCTTGGCACCCGCGCCGAAGCCGTGGCGCAGTATGGTTCCTTAAAAGGCATGGCACTGCCGCTTATCTTTTTTCCGTTCTCGGTGCTGGCGGCACTTTCCGGCCTGCTGATGCCGGAGATCACCCGTGCCCACACCGCCCGGGATACCGCTGCCCTGCGCCGCCTTGTGCGGCTTGCCATGGGGTTGACGGGTGGGTTCTCGCTGTTGGTGGGGGCCGCGCTGGTGCTGTTTGGCAAGGATGCCGCCATTTTGCTCTATCACGATGCCCAGGCGGGCCGCTATGTGCAGGTACTAGGCTTTGTGGCGCCCTTTATGTACCTGGAAAGCATGGTGGATGCGATCTTAAAAGGCATGGGGGAGCAGCTGGCGACCTTCCGCTATTCGGTACTGGATTCCATTTTGCGCATTGCAGGCATTTTGTGGCTGATGCCGCAATACGGCATGCCGGGCTTTCTGGCGGTCATGACAGCCTCTAACCTGCTGACCTGCGGGCTGAATACGGGGAGAATGGTGAGGCAATTAAGGAGGGAGGAAGTCGGAACTGAGAGGGAAATGAGGAATTCGAAATGAGGAATTAGAAATTGGGCGGAGAGGAGACGGGAAAAAATAAATAATAATGAATAATGGTGGCGGATCGCGGTGTGCCGCTCAGAAAATATTGGGGTTGTTATGTGTTGGAAACAGGCGGCAGATAATAGAACGCTCTGGAGAGTATTCTGTAGGGCGGGATGCCCTCATCCCGCCGGGGAGAAGCATAAAACATTTGCCGCAAACGAACCCTGCTGCACTGCACACGGCAAATTTGCCTCAAACTTGTAAATCATCTGTAGGGGACGGCGTCTGCTGCCCCGTTGACGGGCCTGAAAATCACGACTCTTTTATTGGTGATATGAGCGGCTTTGCTTTGCAAACTAGGCAAGTTTATGGCATATCCGGCAATATTTCGGAACGCTCAAAACCGTTCCCTATAAAATCACAAAAATCACCCCGCCGCGGGAAACTTCTGCCCCAACGGCGGGGTGGCTCTGCATTATATATTTTATATCGGAACAAAGCGGCATAGCGTCCGCTTTTCCATCACAGCGTCTGCCCGCTGACCAGCCCGTTCCACAGGCGGTAATAAATGCCTTTCTCTGCCAGCAATTCCTCGTGGCGGCCCTCTTCCTCAATGCCGGATTTGCCCAGCACCAGAATGCGGTCAGCGTTTTTGATGGTGGTCAGGCGGTGGGCAATCGTCAGCGTGGTGCGGCCCTTGGCCAGCTTATCCAGGCTTTGCCCAACCAGAATCTCACTCTCGTTGTCCAGCGCGCTTGTAGCTTCGTCCAGCAGCAGGATGGGCGGGTTCTTCAAAAATACCCGCGCAATGCTGATGCGCTGTTTCTGCCCGCCGGAAAGCTTGACCCCGCGTTCGCCTACATAGGTATCATACCCGTCTTTCAGCTCCCGCACAAAGCCATCAGCACCGGCCAGCCTGGCGGCGGCAATGATCTCCTCCCGCGTGGCACCCGGCTTGCCGTAAGCGATGTTTTCGGCCACCGTGCCGCTGAACAGGTAAACATCCTGCTGCACCACGCCAACGGCATTGCGCAGGCTGCTCAGGGTAACATGGCGGATGTCCTGCCCGTCAATCAAAATCTCGCCGCCGGTCACATCATAAAAGCGAGGGATCAGGTTGCACAGGGTGGTTTTGCCGCCGCCGGAAGGCCCAACCAGCGCCAGATTCTCGCCGGGGCGGATGTTCAGGTTTACATGACGCAGCACCTTGTTGTGGTCGTCCGGGTATTCAAAGCTCACATCGCGGAACTCAATGCCGCCTTTTTCCACCTGCAGCGGTTTGGCGTCGGGGGCGTCAGTGATCTCAACGGGGGTATCGATAATGTCAAAAAAGCGCTCAATGCCGGTCACGCCGCGCTGGAACTGCTCGGCAAACTCCACAATGCGGCGGATGGTGGCAATCAGAGTGGAAACATACAGCACATAGGCAACCAAATCGCCAGCGCTGATGGTGCCATATACCAGCGAAAGGCCGCCTGCCACAATGACCACCAGATACATCAACCCGTCAAACAGCCGGGTGGAGGTGTTGAACGCGGCCATGGCATGGTAGGTTTTCTTCTTGATGGTCTGGAACGCGGTGTTGCCCTGCTCGAACTTTTTGTTCTCTTCCTCTTCCGCGGCGAACGCCTTCACAACCCGCTGGCCCAGCAGGCTGTCCTCAATCGAAGCGTTCAGCTCGCCGATCTGGAACCGCTGGCGGCGGAACGCGGCGCGAAGCTTCAGGTTCAACTTGATGGATACAACCGCCATCAAGGGCACGCAGGCAAACACCACCAAAGTCAGCGGTACGCTGGCCCCGCACAGGATGATGAACGAAGCCGCAATTTTGATGCCCGCAATAAAAAATTCTTCCGGGCAGTGGTGGGCGAATTCGGTCACATCAAACAGGTCGTTGGTAATGCGGCCCATGATCTGCCCAACTTTGGTATTGGAATAATAGGTGTGGCTCAACCGCTGCAGGTGGGCAAAGGCATCCCTCCGCATATCGGTCTCAATGTAAACGCCCATGATGTGGCCGGTGCCGGACATAAAATACTGTGCGGCACCATCAATCAGCCGCAAAATGAGATACAGCAGGGCGAGCTTTAACACCGCATCAACCGTCAGCACAATGCCGGGATCGGTGGCGGCGTTGGTTAGGTAGCTCATAATTTTAGGCAGCACGATATCACACAAAGTGGTCAGTGCGGCACAGAACAAATCAAAAATCAAAATGCGTTTGTATCGCATCAGGTAAGGGGCAAACCGGCGGATCAGCGCCGGGGTGCCAATGTGCTGCTGGCTGAGGTCATTCATAAGATTAAGTTCCTCTTCTTTTCAAAAAATCAGGGTTATTCCTGCGGAGCTTCCGGTTCCTGTGCAGGAACCTCGGTGGGGGCTTCGCTGGCAGGCTCGGTTTCCTGCGGCGGCTCCGGGTCAGGGGCCGGTTCCGCGGTAATTACCGGCTCCGGTGCACCCGTCGGTTCGGGCTCCGGCGTAATGACAGGTTCTTGCGTAGGCTCCGGGGTAGTTATCGGCTCTGGTGTGACAACAGGTTCCGGCGTCTGGGTAACTGCCGGTGTCGGTGAAGGGGGTGACGTGGGCGAAGCTGTCGGCGTTGCGGTGGGCAACGGTTCAATGGGCGCTGTTTTGATGTAGCCGCAGCGCTGGCAGGTGTAGGTCATCACCCCGGCTACACCGGGCTGGGGCTGCAAGGTGATAACGCCCTTGTCATAGTCATGCCCCAGGGCGGGCAGTTCTTTTTCTTTTACCTCGCCGCAGATGGTGCACTTGACTTTTACGGTGCCGTATTCCAAACAGGTGGGCTCAATGCGGGTATCCTTTACTTCCACAAATTCATGTTCGTGTTCGTCTGGCTTAAAGTGTGCTGTCACAATCACGCCGTTGGCGTCCGCATTGCTGGGCACGGTAAAGCTCAGGGAAGAACTGCTGGAGGCCGCCCCCAGCGACGCCGTCCACCCGGCAAACTTCCAGCCTGCATCGGGTACGGCTTTCACGGTGGAGCAGGTGCCGCCCTTTTTCACTTTCTGGCTGGTGGAACCGCTGATGCTGCCGCCGGATGTGGCCACAAATTCCACCGGCACTTTAGCGCCGCGCACGGCGATCGGATCCGAGGAGATTAACCCCAGCGGTACGCCGTCCGGCTCCGGGATGACGACGGTGCTTTCGGGGCGGCGGTCCTGTGTGACGTAAGCGTGGGTGCGCACATAAGTAAAATAGGCAGTGACAGCCTCTTTGGAAAGATGCACCCCGTCCGAAAGGGTATAGTCCTTTTTAGCCCAGCCGGTGGCGTCATCCCGCAGCACTTCGGCGGTGTTCAAAAATTTGTAGCCGTTCTCCTCGCACATCGTCACAAGGGCGGCGTTGTACGCATCTACCTGGGTCATGGTCAGGTTGGTGTTGTCCCGCTGCTGGTCCAGCGGGGGAATGGCGCTGACGATAATATCCGCATAGGGCCACGCTTTGGTGATGGCGGCCAGCCCCTCCCGGTACTGCGCAATGAACTTGGTGGCATCCGTGGAGCTGCCACCAAGGTTGTTGGAGCCGAAACCAATGATAATGCGTTTGGGCTGCAACTTGGCAACGGCATCCGGAATGGTGTACAGGGTGCTGTCCCCCTTGAACTTTTCGCATTTCAGGGTGGTGATGGAACCGGCCCCCATGCTGACCACGCCAATGTTGTTTTTCAGCGTGGAAAACGCCGTTCCGGTGTCATCAGCGTACATGGTGTAGCGCACGGTGTTGGAATCCCCAATGAACAGGGTGTCGTCCACATAACTGTGCCCGGCATCTGCTGTCTGCGGCAGAATAGTGGGCACGGTGGTATCTGTTGCGGCGGGGGTGGCGGTGGCCTGAACAACGGCGGCAGTTGGGGCAACCGTGGCGGATGTTTCCGGCGTGGCGGTATGATCGGGCAGAATATCCTGCGGCTTGCTGCAGGCACACAGCGCAGCACACAGCGCCGCCGCAGCCAAAATTTTACCCCAATTCGGGCATTTCATGCGCTCATCTCCTTTTTTATATTCTTTTATGATACACCGAACCAAGCACCACTGTAAAGCGCTGAGTTGTAAAAAATGCGGCTAAAAAATGTGGCTATAGCATCGGCAACATACAATAACTGGTTGTTATATAAGAAAAAAGGTTGTAAAGAGTAAGGGAATATGATATAATATTGAAAAATGATGATGAAAAGATGAGGAACCCTTTATGGCCTCCAATCCCGAATTTGTTCAGTATATTGCGGACCAGCTTGCCCCGGCCGGGCAGGTAACCTACCACAAAATGTTTGGCGATTATGGCGTGTATCTGGACGGCAAAATGTTTGCCCTGGTGTGTGATGACCAGCTGTTCATCAAAATTACCAAAGAGGGGGCAGCCCTTGCTCCGCAGCTGCCCAAAGCCCCGCCGTATGATGGTGCAAAAGACTATTTTCTGTACGAGGATGTGGATGACCGGGAACACATGATTGCATTTGTGCAGGCCACCTGCCGCGAACTGCCCATGCCAAAGCCCAAAAAGAAGAAAGGAGCGACCTGACCGATGCCGTTTGACTATAAAAAGGAGTATAAGGAATTTTATCTCCCGCCCCAAAAGCCGCAGCTGCTGGAAGTGCCGCCCATGAACTATGTGGCGGTGCGCGGCCATGGTGACCCCAACGCGCAGGATGGAGAATATCAGGCGGCCATTGGTATGCTGTATGCGGTTGCCTTTACCATAAAAATGAGCTACAAAGGTACCCACCAGATCCCCGGCTATTTTGAATATGTGGTGCCGCCGCTGGAGGGCCTTTGGCGGCAGGAGGGGCAAAGCCGGGTCGATTACGCCCATAAGGAAACATTCTCTTGGATCGCCATGATTCGCCTGCCGGAGTTTGTAACCAAACAGGAGTTCGATTGGGCCGTGGCCGAAGCTGCCGCCAAGAAAAAGCTGGATCTCAGCAAAGTGGAGTACTTTACTTATGATGAGGGCCTGTGCGTGCAGTGCATGCACCTTGGCAACTATGATACCGAGCCCGCAACGCTCAACGCAATGGAGCAGTTTGCGGCGGAGCAGCACTATAAAATTGACTGCACCTCCGCTCGCCTGCACCACGAAATTTACCTCAGCGATCCCCGCCGCACTGCCCCGGAAAAATGCAAGACCGTTATCCGGGAACCAGTCTGCAAGGTGGAGTAAAGATCACCGGAAAGAGAACAAAATCAAAATAAAGACTGCCGTACCACCTGATCAATACAGGGGGAAGGCAGTCTTTTGCAGTTACCGTGAAAAAACCGGCAAATATCAGCGCAGAGCTGCTGACCAGCGTGACGGAGAATGCCAGAGTGAAGGCGGAGATTCTATGCAAGGCGTCTGGTAATGCGTTGGAGCAGTTGCTCAATATCGACTATAACCGGGGCAAACTCAATGTGTTTTCCGGAACGAGCTGCGATGTAGAAGGCGGCATCCAGCCTTTTATGGCGATGAGCAGGTGCACCGCATTTGAAATCGAGCCGGACGATATTGACGAGCTGAAAGAAAAGATGGACGCGGTATGGCAGTTGCTATCCTCCTTCTGCCAGGGGTGTGCAGCAGTATCCTCCGGCTTGTTTGATTCTTGCGAACGTCTTTTGCTTTCGGTCAAAAAAAGAAGGAACTAAGCCAGAATGCCTTAAGTAATCATAATTTCCCTTTTCAAAGCAGAATTTAATTACTCTATTAACAGCTTCTGGCATTAAGCCTTTTCCCCAATAATCTTTACTTAATACATATCCTATTTCTCTTCCAACTGAATTCTCATACTCATCACTCAACGAAAGACTAAGCGTTTCAAGTCCCAATGAACCTATTACTTTATGATTTTCTTTCAATTCTAAAGCAAAGGTCATCTTCCCTTTAATAAACATTTCCAAAATTGCTTTTGATTCTTGAATTGATGTATGTGGATTCCATCCGGCCATTTGACCTACTCCATCAACTTTTGCATACTCAAAAAGATCTTCTAAATTCATCTCACTCCATTCTCTAATGATTAGTCTATCTGTTTCAAGCACAACATCTGTTAAATCAACATTTGCATTCATAAATCTATTGATTCTTAAAAAAATTAGAAAGTTTAAGGAAGTAAAAAATCTGGCCTGCTTTTCTCTTAAAGCACCAAAAAAGCCGTTTTAAATCCACAAGTGTGTACTAAAGTGTGTACCACACAACAAAAATACCGCAGATACAAACGTACCTGCGGTATTTTTGTTGGTGGACTCGAAGGGGATCGAACCCTCGACCTCTCGGATGCGAACCGAACGCTCTCCCAGCTGAGCTACGAGCCCATGTTGTTGGCTTAATTACTATACCGCAGCAGGGGAAAATTGTCAAGCTGGTTTTGAAAAAAGTACGCAGATGTTGGTCAGCCTGAAAAAGCGGCCGGAGAACGCCGGGAAAACGTAATCCCGGAAGTAGGCAAAGGCCTTTATCATGCTTACCCGGTCAAGAATATTGTGCCGGATGCAAAGCAGAGGTATGAAAACATGCTGCGGCATTTGCGGGCATAAAACAATTTAGGGCAACACCGCACAATTCCCGCCTGACGGCTTAAGCACCGCTCCGGCGGCTGCGG
>ENA-OUQP01001611-OUQP01001611.1-human-gut-metagenome-genome-assembly--contig:-NODE-1611-length-14618-cov-4.295131_pt1 | contig 14618 bp, 8 predicted proteins | sample MGYA00237951_ERZ548836 | MGnify/ENA primary metagenome ERZ548836 (study PRJEB26490, sample SAMN05194702) | human gut metagenome | biome: terrestrial biome; feature: human-associated habitat; material...
GCTCTTTGCAGCTATCAATAACTTCAGAATATGTAATTTGATTTTTTTCTAAAAACAATCGCAAAATCTCCAATTCATCTGGTCTGACACCGCTTAATATCGTCTTTGACAAATATTCCAGTGTTGTCTTTTCCTGTTCTGACAACCGAAACAGCTGCTCATTTTTCTCCATTTGTTCTGCAAAAGAATAATAAGTTTTGTATTCCTTAATAATTACAAGAGGATCCATCTCCGCGTTTTCATAAAAATCCAAAAGGATTGGACGTCTTCCGAGACGGTTTTTCAGATTAACGTATCCTTCTTTCATCAATTCTTTCAAGGTGCTTGGTTTGATACAGTCAATCGCATGAAAAATCTTTTCTTTTGCTATTTCATCAAAATGAATGGTAGATGCTCCCGGAATGGTACTATTTCCACTGATAACATATTTCCGAATCACATCCGCATTATAGGTATTGTCTCCGGATAAAGCGACTGGAATCATAAAATTATTGTTGTAATTTCCGATAAAATCCAGAATCACTACATATTCTTTTCCTTCCGCCTTACGCAGCCCCCGTCCCAATTGTTGGATAAATACAATGGGCGATTGTGTAGGCCGAAGCATAATGACTTGATTGACTTCAACAATATCAATGCCCTCATTTAAAATATCTACAGAGAAAATATAATCCAAGGGCTGTAATTCATCCGTTGCATCCTCTTCCCTCATAGCTAAACGTTCAAATGCCGTTTCTCGAAGCTTTTGCGGCGTTTCATTACTAAGTGCAAGCGTTCTATAACCGCGTTCATTGAACATTCTCGATAATGTTTCACATTCTTTATTTCTACTACAGAAAATCAATCCCTTCACACGTTCTCCGCTATAGCTATAATATTGCGCCTGCTCAATGATATGGTCTACGCGTTCTTCACTTGTAAGAAGATTAAAATCTTTTTCTGTAAGGTTCTTTCCTTTAGATGTTTTATCATCTATCAATGCAATATCACTGATTCCAAAATAATGAAATGGACACAGCAAGTGCTCTTCCATTGCTTTCTGTAATCGAATTTCATGTGCTATTTGATGATGGAAAAGTTCATAGACATTTCGCCCTTCTATATGATTATCCCGTTTATCCGGCGTAGCTGTCATACCTAAAAATAACTGTGGTTCAAAATAGTTCATTACTTTCTGATAGGTATTCGCTGGACTATGGTGTGCTTCATCGAGAATGATACAATCAAATGCATCTTTTTCATATTGGAACAAATGTTGATCTCTATTTAGCGTCTCTACCATAGCAAATACAAAATCGCAGTCATATTCGTGTTTTCCATCGCCTACGATACCCATGGAAACGGAATTATTAAACACCCGCTCAAAAGACTTCTTGGCTTGTTTGGCTAACTGCGCCCGGTGAACAAGAAATAATACTCTCTTGAAACCTAATTCACGCATTGCAAATGCTGATGCATATGTTTTTCCAGTTCCCGTAGCCGAAATCAATAATGCTCTTTTCTCACCCTTTTCAATGATTTTTCGAAGATTAACAATGAATTCTTCCTGCATGGAATTCGGCTTTAATTTATATTTTTCAAAAGACGGAATCCTGTCTTTTTTAGCCTCTTCTCGTTGATGTTTGATGATCTCGTAGCGTGCTTTGTAAATTTCATAAAAGGTTTCAAAATCCAAAGCATACTCTGAATTCCAAAACGAATTGAATTCTTTTACAATCTCACTTGCTACTTCACCCTGCACGGTCGATATAATCTTTGTATTCCACTCTATGTTGCTGGTAAGCGCTGCACTTGTCATATTGGAACTGCCAAGGATAATTCTATAAACCTCTTCTTTTTTGAAAATGTATCCTTTGGTATGAAATCCATTATCGGCAGCTTCCACATCATACATTTTTAGCGTAATATTTTTCAATTCATTCAGTTTTGCCAACGCTCTTGGCTCACTAAAATCTAAGTAGTTCGTTGTAAGAATTTGCCCCGGGATTCTCTTTCGCTCGAGTTCTTTTAACGTCTGCAGGAGGGGCGTAATTCCTCCCATTGTGATAAATGCCACACTAATCTGGAATTGTTCACAGCGAAGTAACTCTTCTTCAATAGAAGAAATAACTTTTTTACCCTCTTCTGGATTGTTTGATATAAAACTCGGTTTATATTCCAGATTTGAAGCAAGATTTCCATTGATATAGGCTGCTTCCAACCCTTGATTTATGTTTTGTATTATTTCTTCTTTCACCGTTTCATCCTCTCTGTTCTAACTTTAAATTGTAACGTATTTGACTTTACAATTCAAATTTTTTCATCATTTTCCAGTTTTTACCATGCTTTATAACGTCTCCTGATACGCCCGATCAATCAGCTTCTTTGCCTTCTGAAAATCTTCTGCCGTCTTGATTGACACTTCTAGCTCCCCCGTTCCGTAATGTCCAATCCCGCGGGTATCTCTTGTGAATCCTTCTTCCAGTTCAACAGTGTCCGGGGCGAGTTTCATTCGGAGCAGGATCTGTTTGTTATAAATTTCAATGCAGAAAATGTTCTGCACTTTCTTATAGGCCAAATACAGCTTCAATTGGTTTGGAACAAGATCGTCTCCCAGCGATTCGATGTAGTCACAAAGCGCCGTATATAATGTTTTGAAATGGCTGCTTGCTGATGCCAGCTTCTCTAAATGTGTTTTCTGTGTGTATGTACTACTTGTTGTTGAAATGGTTGATGTTTCCGTTACTGGCTTTACCACCGGAGTATTCAAATGCTCAAACAGTAGCAAATCATCTCCGTATTTCCGATATTTCACCAACTTGATATTCCTCTGCATCTGATTCACTGCATGCACGTCGTATTTCGTAAAATCATTTGCAATACAAATCACACAAGGCACCGACCAATCAATCTGGTCTGCTACTTCCATACCCAATTTTTCAATCACAAGCAGTTTGAAATCCGCTTTGTGATCCAGAAGCCAATCCAGATAGAATAATCCCTGATTAATTACGTTCTCGCTCGAGCTTCTCTTATACTCAAAAATCACTGGGCTATTATTTTCATCAATTCCGATGCTGTCCATTCTTCCGGATGTGATCATATATTCACTTTTCAGAAAACGAACGCCGAAAAATGTCTCCATGTTCTGCTCTATCGTTGTTTGCAGTTGTTTCTCCAATACTACCGTGGAAGAGGTGCGCTCTTTCACAACCGTTCCGACCTCAAAAAGTTTTATTTCCGACACTGCAGTTTCTCCTTCCCTGTAGCAAGATATATGTTCATTATATCGTACCTTCTTACAAAATACTATTGTAAAACATTCTTTCCGCAGGCATTCCCATCAAAAAAGGCCGCAGCTCCGCAAAGCTGTGACCTTTTCCCAATATTACCAATATGCTATTTCCGATACACCGTCTTCCCCCGTGCAACGACTTCCTGAATCTCCAGTCCCTGATCCAGTACGCAAAGATCTGCATCAAACCCTTCCTGGATTTTTCCTTTTCCTTTCAGTGACAGGATCTCTGCCGGGTTTGCCGTAATCGTCGAAATTGCGGTTTCCAGCGGAATTCCCGCTTTCTCCACGCATTCTTTTACTTCTTTCAGCAAACAGCTCGACTGGCCCATGCCCATCCGCAGGAATTCTCCCTTCTCATTAAAGATCGGCAGACTGCCCTGACCGTCGGATGAGATGGTGATGTGTTTCGGGTTCACGCCTGCATCCAGCATGCGGCGGATTCCTTTGCACACGCGGACTTCATCACAGACAGTTTCCCAGTAATCGATCTCTTCATTTCCGGTGAAATCGACCGCACCGCCATTTACGGCGTATTCAATTGCCTTCTGGAACAGCTTCTCGTTCCGGTTGACATGGGTCGGGAGGAACTGGCTGGCCGGGATTTCGGTTTCGCTGATGACGCGTTCGATCAGCTCCATACATCTTGCACCGTCGCCAAGGTGGACATTGATCACTCCCGCTTTCCCGGAAAGAACACCGCCGAGGCGCGTGTCTGCTGCCAGCCGTGCGAATTCTTCGAAGGTCGGCTGTGAGGATCGGTGGTCCGAGATGGCGATTTCGCCGGTTCCGATGATTTCTTCGATCATCATGATATCTTTTGTAATTCCATCCGTCAGTGTGCGCACCGGAACCTGGTAGCTGCCGGTGTAGCACCAGGCGGACATGCCCTGCTCCCGGAGGCCTTTTGTTTTTGCCACGAGCGCGCACATGTCACGGCCAATGCCGTCAGTTCCGAGGCAGCCGACAACGGTTGTCACACCGAACTTGTTCAGGCCTTCCATCGTCGCCTCCGGGGTGCGGTTGGCAAAGCCGCCCTCACCGCCTCCGCCGAGCACGTGAACATGGCAGTCAACAAAGCCAGGTGTCAGGACAAGTCCGGTTCCGTCTACGGTCTCCGCGCCAGAGAGCAGGCCGTCTGCCGTTATCGTGCCGGCATCTGCGATCTTGACAATTTTATCATACACAGTAAGAACGTCTTTTCTTCCGAGGTATTCCGGCGCATAGACGTCTATGTTCTGAAATAATATCATTTTCTCTCACTCCTCTTAAAATCCAATGGCAACCGCAATCAGAATCGTAATGACTGCTCCAATCATCAGTATCCCTAAGAATTTCCACATGAATTTGATCCAGTTCGACCACTCGATTTTTGCAATCGCCAGGGAGCCGATCAGGCAGCCGGAGGTCGGGACGATCAGGTTTGTGAAGGCATCACCGAGCTGGAACGCAAGGACGGATGTCTGGCGGGATACGCCGAGAAGGTCCGCGAGCGGTGCCATGATCGGCATGGTGATCGCCGCCTGGCCGGAGCCGGATACGACGAAAAAGTTGAAGACCGACTGGAACACATACATCAGCACGGCTGCGGCTGCGCCGGAAAGACCGGCCAGGGCCTGTGAAATGCCGTACATAATGGTGTTGATAACGGTCGGGGTGGTCGGATCAGAACCGCCGAGCACCTGCATGATGCCCTGTGCCATCGCAACAACGAGTGCTGCGCCGATCAGGTCTTTTGCGCCGTCTTTGAAGGAAACGGCAATGTCATTTACTTTCATATTGTTCAGATGGAAAATGACACCAATGACACCTGCCACAATTCCCATGATGAAGAACTGGGTTGCGATTTCGGCCATGTAATAGCCTTTTGCCATAACGCCCCAGATGACCCAGACAACGGTAACGGCCAGTGTTACCAGAACTAAGATATGGCCGACGCCGAAGGAATGGCCCTCGTCGATGCCTGTTTTTTCGTTCTGATCACGGAAATACTGGTCGCTTTCGTAAGCAACGGAAATTTCCGGGGTCTTTTTGACTTTTGCTGCATAGAACATGGTCATGCCGCAGCCAAGAGCGGTGAATACGACCCACATCACCATACGGAAACCTGCGCCGGAGAAGACGTCAACGCCGGCGATTCCCTGTGCGATTCCGACGGAAAACGGGTTCATCCAGGAAGATCCGAAGCCGATCTGTGTTGCCACGTACGTAACAAGCACGGCAATGACGGTGTCGTATCCGACAGCGACGAACAGCGGGCAGAGGATCATGGTGAACGGAAGGGCCTCTTCTCCCATTCCGAACACGGCTCCGCCGAGGGAAAACAGGACGAAAAGGACCGGGATCAGCAGTTTTTCGGCTCCTTTTGCTTTACGGATCAGGCCGATCAGACCGGCTTCAACGGCTCCGGTGCGGATCATGATACCGAAAGCGCCGCCGACTACCATCAGAAATGCGATGATTTCGATGGCGGAGCTGCTGATAATTCCGTTATACATATAATTGAAAAATCCGGTTCCACCGTCGCCGCTGAACAATGCAACACCTTCTGTGACCGGTTTTCCTGCAGCATCGGTCAGATACTGGAAGCTTCCGTCTTTGATGACGGTACGGGTCTTTTCTACCCCGTTCATCAGGTATGTGACATCCTCCGTCTCGTAATAGCCTTTCGGGACGAGGAAGGTCATGACGGCCGCGATAACTACCACAAAAAAGATGATAATGTAGGTATCCGGCACGTTAAATCCCCTGTTGAATGATTTCAGGCCTTCGCCTTTCTTTTTGCTCATATTTTGAGATTTCCTCCATTTGATATTCTATTCTCGTTTTTAACGCGCATGGATTAGTGTACCATAGATCATAGAGGAAAGTCACTGAAAAAATCAAAAAAGTAACAGAAAAATTTTCCATTCGGATTTTTCTGCCTGCTGTGTGCAATGTCATGCATAACATGATTGTATAGAAAGACAAACAATTCCTTTTAGGGTTTCCTGCTTCCCGTCTCTTATGCTATACTTGGAAAGTTGTTCTAACAGTAATACAAATCTAATACAGAAAACGAGCTTTTCAAATGAATTCGTTCAAACCAATGCTACTCACTTCTCTGAAGTCCTATGACCGCGCGCAGTTTGCCAAAGATGTGACTGCCGGTATCATCGTTGCGATCATTGCACTTCCTCTTTCTATTGCACTGGCTCTTGCTTCCGGCGTGGGACCGGAGGCTGGTATTTTCACCGCGATTGTGGCGGGCTTTGTGATTTCCGCGCTCGGCGGAAGCTGTGTCCAGATTGCCGGTCCGACGGCCGCGTTTGCCACGATTGTTGCCGGTATTGTCGCGCGGGACGGCCTCGAGGGGCTGATGACGGCGACCATTCTTGCCGGTGTCTTCCTTATTATCATGGGCTTCTGTCATTTTGGAAGTCTGATCAAGTTTATTCCTTATACGATTACAACGGGTTTTACTTCCGGTATTGCGGTGACAATCGTGATCGGACAGTTAAAGGATTTCTGCGGCGTTACGTATCCTGACGGGGTAAAGCCGATTGAAACGATGGAAAAACTGAAGGCATTTGCGGAGAATTTTTCCATGATTTCACCGGATGCTCTGATTGTCGGCGGGGTCAGCCTTGCTATTCTGATCGTGTCTCCGCTTATTTTCAAGAAAATCCCAGGATCGCTGATTGCTGTTATTGTCGGTATTCTGATGGTTCAGTTTCTGCCGCTGCACGTTTCTACGATTGGAAATCTGTACACAATCAGCAATGCGCTTCCGACGCTTCATCTGCCGGTTTTTGACATGAAACTGATTCAGTCGGCGATTCCAAATGCGTTTACGATCGCGGTGCTTGCGGCGATTGAGTCGCTTCTCTCCTGTGTTGTTGCGGACGGCATGATCAACAGCAAGCATCGTTCGGATACAGAGCTGATTGCACAGGGTGCCGGAAATATTGCTTCTGCGCTTTTCGGCGGTATTCCGGCTACGGGAGCGATTGCCAGAACGGCGGCAAATATCAAAAACGGCGGACGCACGCCGGTTGCGGGTATAGTGCATTCCATTACGCTCGTCATCGTTCTTGTTGTGCTGATGCCGTTTGCGGGCATGATTCCGATGCCGACGATTGCCGCGATTCTGTTCCTTGTTGCCTACAATATGTGCCAGTGGAGAACCTTCGTGCATCTTGTACGCACGGCTCCGAAGAGTGATATTATCGTTCTTTTTACTACGTTTGTGCTGACCGTTGTGTTTGACCTCGTTGTCGCAATCGAGATCGGCATGGTTCTGGCCTGCCTGCTTTTCATCAAGCGGATGAGCGAGGAAACACACGCCGACAGCTGGGTCTATGTAGACGATGATTCCCCGGCGGTGGATGAACATCTGCAGAAGCTGCCGCTGGAAATCCGTGTATACGAGATCACAGGACCGCTCTTCTTTGGCGCGGCGGATGCGATTGAGCACATCGTGGTAAAGGATTTCACAAAATGTCTCGTTCTCCGGATGCGGAGCGTACCGGCGATCGACAGTACAGCCATGAATGCACTCCAGAATCTGACGAAGCTCTGCGAATCGAAAGGGATCACCCTCGTCTTCTCTCATGTGAATGAGCAGCCGATGAAGGTGATGAAAAAATCCGGCTTTGTGGAGCTTGTCGGGGAAGAAAATTTCTGTTCGAATATTTCGGATGCATTAAAGCATGCGGAGGAGCTGATTTCGAGATAAAAAAGGCCGCCGTGCTGAGTACTGACCTATGCTTTTCCGTTGATCACGCAGTTAATCTTTTTCTCATCGTAAAACATCAGTATCAGTCCGCCTGCGCCGCAGAATACAGCTGCACCGAATGCCGCAATCCGGTATCCGGCTCCACTGCCGTTTCCAATGGTGGAGACCGCCGTAAAGATCAGCATGGAAAGGCTCTGCCCCAGCTTGAAGGCGAAAGTTCTGGCTGCGTAGAACATTCCCTCGCGGCTGCTTCCCGAGGTAACCGCATCGCTCTGTGCAATATCTGCGACAACCGCCTGCGGCAGAATACCGAAAATCGCCATGGGAAGTGCTGCCGCGACTGTCAGAATCAGACCCTGTACGGCTTCCGGAATGAACGGGATGTTTCCCATAAAGCCTGTGTAAAAATATGCAAGGCTAAAAATAGCAAAGGCAAACAGAATCATCTTTTTCTTGCCCAGTTTCGGTGTCAGCTTGTTGACCGGAACGTAAAAGACAAGCGACAGTGCGGTCATTCCCACAAAATACAGTGTTGTCATCGTCTCCGAGAGTTTCAGCAGGCTGGTAACGAAAAACGGAAGGCCCGTCTGGAACATGGTAAGTGCGATCCAGTAAAAGATATCGGATCCCACGAATTTTCGGAATTCTCCGTTTCGAAAGGTTGCCGCAAGGGAACGGAAGGCGGAATCCTTCGAAGGAACGGTATCTACGTAATCTTTTTCCCGAATACAGAATACCGGCACGAGCATGCATACGAAAGCTGCCAGCGCCATGGCTGTGAAGGTGACCCGGATCGCATTTACTCTTCCAAAGGAAGGAATCAACGCACCCCAGATCGTCGGTGCCAGATAGGCCACGGCTGTTCCTGCGATAAAGGTAAAGGAAATGATGGTGGATATGTTCAGGCGTTCCTGCTGTGTGTGGCCAAGCTCCGGAATCAGAGCATTGTATGGGGTACAATATGCCGTGATCGAAAGATAGTATGCCAGAATCATCACAAATAAGAACGCAGCATTGATCCAGCTGTTTTCATTCGCCGGTGACCAGAACACCAGCACCGTGGAAAGTGCCAGCGGCAGAGCCGCGCCTTTTAAAAACGGGATCCGCCGTCCATTTTTCGAAGTACACCGGTCTGACCAGGACGCAATCATCGGGTCAGTGAATGCATCGAAAATTCTTCCGAAAGCTGTAATTCCTCCAATAATGGTAAAAACCCCGAAAATCACCAGCCCCTGCGGAATGAATACCGTCTGTCCCTGGCTGATTGCGGTTTCATCCGGCTGATAAAAGTACACCAGCCAGTTCGATATGATACCAGACAGCAGCGCCCATCCAAACTGGCCTGCTGCGAACTGCCATATCTTTGCCGTTGTTAATTTTTTCATTTTGCTTCCCCCTGTTTTGTCTTCTCCTGTTTTTATACCGTCCAAATTTTTACATTTTTTCCAGAAAAGGCGATTCCAAGTTTGATGACTTCCGTAACCCCTTCCTGCCGCATTTCTGCATCGTATCGCTGTGTTTCAATCTGGTTTAATGCTTCTTTCGCTAATTTTTTCAGTGTGTCTTCTGTAATCCCCTTTTTCCATTTTAGTTCCATCAGAATGCCAGGATACCGGAGTTCTCGCGGGAACAGGCTGATATCGTACCGTCCCTCTCCGAATTCCCGGTTGGATGTGATTTTATACTGTTGATCCAGCAATGCAATCAGTCCCAGTACCAGTCCATGGTAAAAACCTTCTGCGCCCGCATCGTAAAAACTGATCGACTTGTCCATATACTCTGCAATCGCACTCTGCAGTTTTTTCACATCATTCGTATACAGGCTTTCCGCAATCCGGTCTGCTGTCGTTCTGGTTACTGCTCCAATCTGCAGCAGATGGGATAAAATCTCTGCTTTGTAAACTGCCGCAATCTCCCAGTTGGGAATGGATACCTCACACAGATACGATCCGTCTGTCTGCAACTCCTTTTTTGGTGTTTTCAGATATCCAGCAACCAGAAGCAGACTGTAAATACTGGAGGGTTCTTCCAGCAGAGACCGGTAAACTACATTTTGATCGATTCTCGCAACCACTCGCTCTCCCTGCAGCAATGCATACAATTTCTCTATGACATCCTCTGTCGCTGCCTTCAGAACTTCTTCCAGAATTTCATTCTTTCCGGTGTTTACCCAATATGCCTTTGGAATACACCCCTGTGCAATATAGTTGACCACGGACCAGGGATTGTAAACTTCTTCTGCGCCAAAAAGATATCCGTCATACCAGGTTTTAAGCTCTGCTTCTTTTTCGAGAGCACCGTAATCCCGCAGCATTTTATGGACTTCTGCACGGGTAAATCCAAAGTATTTATCGTATGTCTCATCCAGAATGGAATTTACCGTCGGATTATTCAGACCACTGAATATACTTTCCTGTGCAATCCGCAGAATTCCAGTTAAAAAACCGTACGACAGATGCCGGTTGTCTTTGAATGCGCCGGAAAAGAAATTCCACATAAATCCAACAATTTCTTCATAAAACTTTTTCGAATAGCCTTCCTGAATCGGTGCATCATATTCATCGATCATAATGATCGGTGCTTTTCCATAATGTTCATGAAGCATTTTGGAAAGTTTCTGCAGAGACGAAGAAAGTTCTACTTCATTTGCCTGACCTGCCAGTATTTTCCGAAAATAATCCTTCTCGTATGATTCCAGTTTCTCACTCATCCCCAATTCCTTATGTCTGCCGAACTCTTCCTGTACCAGCTCTGCAATTTTTGCAAAAGTCAGTTCCCAGGACGCAAATTTTATATCTTTAAACGTCAGAAAAATAACCGGATATTTTCCCTGATGCTCTCGGTATTCTTCTCCACATTTCCAGATTTCTTTGTCCCGGAAATACTGGCTGGTATCTGTATCGGAAATTTCAAAGAAAACGCGAAGCATATCCATATTCAACGTCTTTCCAAATCGTCTCGGCCGCGTAAACAGTGATACCAGTGGTTTTCGATCCAGAAATTCTTTGATCATTCCTGTCTTGTCCACATAATAATATTCCGACTGTGCCCGTACGTAATCCGATATTCCGATCGGGAGTGGCTTTCTTGCTTCTTTTTTCTCTTTTTTTACATACTTTCCTGACAGTACTCTGCCATCCACTGGTTTTTCTGCCTCATCCGGAATGCGCCAGCTTTTTCCTTCTTTTACGGCTCCTGGAATTTTACCTGTTTTGCAGAAAGTTGTTACAGTGCGTTCCGTAACGCCCCATAGCTTTGCCATTTCCTTGCATGTTTTCATTCGTTTCTTCCTTTCCAGTGTGCTTCTTTCCGATTATTATATCTTATTTTCAGAAATATATCAATTGTTGTATTTTCATTTTTCCGAATATTATCGTTGTTTTGCTTTATTTTCAAAGAAGGCAGCGTTTTTCTCCGCTGCCTTCTTTGAAGATTATTTTTCAGTTTTCCACATCATTTTTCATCTGTGCCTTCGCTTTTCTTGCAATTCCCTGTGTTCCGTTCAGGATGCTTGCGCGGGTGACTTTGTCGTTGCCGTATTTCTGGCGGATTGCGTCGAGGGCGGCATCGAGTTTACGGCTTTTCTCCTTCTTTTCGGGATCTTCGAAGAGGGAGAGCTGTTCGAAATCGTCTTCGGTAAGGCCGGTTACGGAGACACCGATCAGGCGGAGGGGCTCTCCTTTCCAGGATTCGCGGAAGAGCTGTTTGGCGCAGCGGTAGATTTCATCTGTGATATCGGTCGCATTTGGAAGTTTTGTCTGGTGTGAGCGGTTTCGGAAATCGAGGGTGCGGAAGGTTATGGAAACGGAGGTGCATTTTTTCTTTTTCCGACGCATGCGGGCGGCCACGATGTCACACTGGGCGAGAAGAATCGGGTCGACCTGTTCGATAGAGACGATGTCCTCGTTAAAGGTCGTCTCTGCGCTGAAGCCTTTCGCCTCATCGGGCTGTGCTTTTACGGGGGAATCGTCGATGCCGCGGGCGTACTGGTACAGCTGATGGCCGTTTTTATTGCCAATCAGGGTCTGAATATCAGTTTCCCATGCATGTGCCAGATCTCCGATCGTGCGGATTCCGGCCTCGGTCAGCTTCTTTTCGGACGCTTTGCCGAGAAACAAAAGCTCGCGTACCGGAAGAGGCCACATCTTCGCAGGGATTTCTTCTGGAAACAGGGTATGCACTTTGTTCGGTTTTTCGAAATCGGACGCCATTTTGGCCAGGAGTTTATTGGTGGAAATGCCGACATTTACCGTAAATCCCAGCTCGTCGGAAATCCGGTCTTTAATTTCATGTGCTGCCGCGATCGGATCCGGGTACAAAAGAGAGGTTCCCGTCATATCAAGGAACACTTCGTCAATCGAGAAAGACTCCATGACCGGAGTGTAGGATGCGCAGATTTTCTTGAAGGCCCGGGAGCACTTGACATAAAGATCGAAATCACTGGGAACAATAACCATATTCGGGCATTTCCGCAGTGCCATTGCCACAGGCTCGCCGGTCTGGACACCGCATTTTTTCGCCGGAATCGACTTTGCTACAACGATACCCGTCCTTTTTGCCGGGTCACCGCCGATGCAGGCGGGAATGTCCCGCAGATCCGGCAGCCCCTCTTTCATCCGCCGCGCGGACTCCCAGGATAAAAAGGCGCTGTTGACATCTACATGGAAAATCAGGCGGTCTGCCGGCTTCTTTGTTTTATTCATCGATAAAATGAATCCGTTCTGGTTTAAAGCGGTCCTGCTGCTCTCTGTGCTCGGCAGGATAGCCAAGAGCAAACAGCGCAAAGACATGAACTTCTTCCGGCAGTCCCAGCAGAACTCTTACTTTTTCCATATTTTCTTCATTTGGTGCAATGCCGAACCATACGCCGCCAAGACCAAGCGCATCCGTTTCCAGCCAGATATTTTCCTGGGCAATCGACATATCGATCTGCGCAAATGCTGGAGCGACAAGACCTTCCAGGCGATATGCCGATACCAGCACAACCGGAGCTTTTGCCGCGCAGCCGGTGTACGGTGTCATTTTAGAAAGCGCCTCAATTTTTTTCTTATCCGTTACCACATAAAATTCCCACGGCTGCTGGTTGCACGCGCTTGGAGCCTGCATGCCTGCTTTTAAGATCTGCATAATTTTTTCTTTTTCAACCGGCTTGTCTTCATATTTTCTAACACTGATTCTGCGAAAAATACTGTTCATTTCAAAATCCTCCTTGGTTTCTTATGGGATGTCTCTTTGCAGACTATTATAGCATTTTTCCTAAAAAAACTCCAGAATCCCTGTCGTCTCATTTTTATCTATGTTTTATTTTTCACAAAAAATAACTCCGAGAAAGACATTTCTACAATGTATTATGTCTTTTTCGGAGTTATTCCTGTTTGCCTGTCTGCTATAACACTTAATCTATATTGGATGATGTTGCCCAGCTGTCCAAATCCGGCTTATAATTTTCATCAACATATGAGCCGTCTTCATTACTGTAATCATCTGTATAGTCCTGATCATAATCAGAATACTCTGTATCTTCAAAGCTCTGACCGCTCTGCTGTGTCTGACTTTCCCCTGTCTCTTCTATGGTTGTGATACCAAGATACGGAAATGCTTCTGACATGATATTCTTCGCAAGTTCAAGAACCAATGAACTATTATCCTGTGCATCCACATTTGCTTCATCAATTACCACATAGATAACAACTTCCGGATTCTCCTGTGGAGCATATCCGATATAAGAAAGAAGATATTTCCCATCTTTACGTGGAAGTTTCTGCGCCGTACCGGTCTTCGCTCCGATATCATATCCTTCCACCTGGGCTCTCTTACCTGTACCATACTGCATTACCGCCTGTAAATATGTTTTTACTAATTCAGATGTTTCTGTCGAAACTGTCTTACGGAGCAATACGGGATTCTTCGTTTCAATCACATTTCCATTCTCATCCTGGATCTGCTTTACAACATGCGGTTCATAATAATACCCACCATTGATCAGAGAACTGAACCCTGCTGCCAGCTGAGTCATTGTCACATTAAAGTTCTGTCCGAAAGCATTCGTTGCAAGATCAACCGGTGTCATCGTATCAGTTGTATACAGAAGACTTGCTGTTGATGCTTCTGCCGGAAGGTCAATTCCCGTATATTCTCCAAATCCGAAGATATGCTGATATCTGATAAAATTATCAATTCCGATTTTTTCCGCCATTTCCATCAATGCAACGTTACAGGAATTGGCAACCGCATCCATTGTGCTTTCTGTTCCATGTCCAGAACGAAGATGACATCCGATATCATTATCTCCCACATGAAGATAACCACCACAATAATAAGATTCATCTCCGGTAAGAGTGCCTGTCTCCAATCCGGCTGCAACAGTGAATGGTTTCATCGTAGACCCCGGTTCAAATGCATCACTGACACAGAAATTTCTCCAGATACTACTCAATATATTCAATTGATCCTTCTCATCTATCGCATTCCATTTTTCTTCGGAATAAATACTGGACAGATCTCTTGGTTTATTCAAATCAAAATTAGGGTAAGAGGCCTCAGCCAAAATCTCTCCGGTATTCGGATTCATGATCATAACCGCTGTATTCTTGCTCCCGGTCACTCCACTTCCTTCTTCTCCGGCAT
>ENA-OUQP01001618-OUQP01001618.1-human-gut-metagenome-genome-assembly--contig:-NODE-1618-length-14564-cov-7.986353_pt1 | contig 14564 bp, 9 predicted proteins | sample MGYA00237951_ERZ548836 | MGnify/ENA primary metagenome ERZ548836 (study PRJEB26490, sample SAMN05194702) | human gut metagenome | biome: terrestrial biome; feature: human-associated habitat; material...
TTCCATCCCCCGCCCAACTGCCTGCGGCAGTCGGGTCCCACCCTCCGGACACTTGCTTGGGGAACACCCCGCCGTCCCTCCAGGCAGGTCTTCTGATATAAAAATCCCCCTGCCGTTATACAGCAGAGGGGAGAAAGAAGATCAGAGTGTTTACAGCTTCTTGCCGGTCAGGAGCTCATACGCTTCCTCGTACTTGGCAATGGTCTTGTCGATGACATCCTGAGGCAGATCGTAGTTGCTGTCGGGATTGGCCTTGAGCCAGTTGCGGACGAACTGCTTATCGAAAGAGGGCTGACCGTGGCCGGCCTCATAGCCCTCCAGCGGCCAGAAGCGGCTGGAATCGGGGGTGAGCATCTCATCGCCCAGCACCACGTTGCCGTTCTCATCCAGACCAAACTCGAACTTGGTATCGGCAATGATGATGCCGCGGCTCAGGGCATACGCGGCGCACTTCTTGTACAGGGCAATGGTGTAATCCCGCAGCTTGGTGGCGTAGTCCTCGCCATGGCCGGGGAACTGCTTTTCCAGCACCTCAATGCTCTTTTCGTAGCTGATGTTCTCATCGTGGTCGCCGATCTCAGCCTTGGTGGAAGGAGTGTAGATGGGCTCGGGCAGCTGCTGGGATTCCTGCAGGCCCTCGGGCAGGCGGATGCCGCAGACGGTGCCGTTCTGCTGGTAGCTGGCCCAGCCGCTGCCGGTGATGTAGCCGCGCACGATGCACTCGATGGGCAGCATGGTCAGCTTGCGGCACTTCATGCACTTGCCCTCGAACTGGGGCTGCTGGAAGAACTCCGGCATATCCTTCGTGTCCACGCTCAGCATGTGGTTGGGCAGCACATCGCGGGTGTAGTCGAACCAGAACTTGCTCATCTGGGTCAGCACCTTGCCCTTGTTGGTCACTTTATTTTTCAGGATCACATCAAATGCAGAGATACGATCGGTGGCAACCATAATGAGGCTGTCGCCATTGTCATAGATCTCGCGGACTTTGCCTTCCTTGATGGGCTTGAATTCAGTCATAGCAAACACTCCATTTTTCCTGATAGCTCTTTCATCAACGTCCTCGCCCGCTCCAGCATTGCGAAGCAATGAAGGGCAGGGTGAGCCGTTTTCCGTTTACCTATTCAGTCTATCACACTTACTGTCCGTTTGGAAGAAACAGATTTCAAGGAAAATCGCCCGCAATTTTCGATTTCTTCGTGAAAAGTGTCAAAAATCAGCAACATTTTTCGTCGAATTGACGGCTAAAGTCGTACTTTCCCGGTTGACAGCGGCTCAGAACATGGTATCATTGAATCATCAGAATTCAACTGCATCAGGAGGTAAGACCTATGGGCAAATTCCCGAAAGACTTTTTGTGGGGCGGTGCCACTGCCGCCAACCAGTGCGAGGGCGCTTACAACGAGGGCGGGCGCGGCCTGTCCAGTGTGGACATGGTGCCCTTTGGCCCCGACCGCTTCCCCGTGGCGCTGGGCCAGCTGAAGATGCTGGACTGCGATGCCGAGCACTTCTACCCCTCCCACGAAGCCATTGACATGTACCACCACTTCAAGGAGGACATCAAGCTCTTTGCCGAGATGGGCTTCCGCTGCTACCGCCTGTCCATTGCCTGGACCCGCATCCTGCCCAACGGCGATGACGCGCAGCCCAACGAAGAGGGTCTGCGCTTCTATGAGGAGCTCTTTGATGAGTGCCACAAGTACGGCATTGAGCCGCTGGTGACCCTGTGCCACTTTGATACCCCCATTGCCCTGATCAAAAAGTACGGCGGCTGGAAAGACCGCCGGATGGTGGATGCCTACGCTCACTACTGTGAGGTGCTGTTCCAGCGCTTCCGGGGCAAGGTCAAGTACTGGCTGACCTTCAACGAGATCAACATGCTGCTCCACATGCCCTTTATGGGAGCCGGTCTGCTCTTTGCGCCCGGCGAGAACGTGCAGCAGGTCAAGTATCAGGCCGCTCACCACGAGCTGGTGGCCAGCGCAAAGGCCGTCAAGCTGGCCCATGCCATCATGCCCGATGCCATGGTGGGCTGTATGCTGGCCGCCGGTCAGTTCTACCCCCGCACCTGCGCCCCTGCCGATGTGCAGGCTGCTGCCGAGGCTGACCGCGACAACTACTTCTTCATTGATGTCCAGTCCCGCGGCGAATACCCTGTCTGGGCCAAAAAGCGGATGGAACGTGCAGGCATCGCCCTGCAGATGGAGCCGGGCGATGAGCAGCTGCTGAAAGAGGGCACTGTGGACTTCATCTCCTTCAGCTACTATTCCAGCCGCTGCACCACTGTGGACCCCGAACTGATGAACAAGGCCAGCGGCAATGCCATCATGGATGCCGTCAAGAACCCCTACCTCAAGGCCAGCGATTGGGGCTGGGCCATCGACCCGGTGGGGCTGCGCATCACCATGAACAGCCTGTATGACCGCTACCAGAAGCCGCTCTTCATCGTGGAAAACGGTCTGGGTGCGGTGGACAAGGTGGAAGCAGATGGTTCCATCCACGACACCTACCGCATCGACTACCTGCGGGCCCACATCGAGCAGATGGAAAAGGCCATCAACGAGGACGGCCTGCCCCTGCTGGGCTACACCACCTGGGGCCCCATCGACCTGGTCAGTGCTTCCACCGGCGAGATGAAGAAGCGGTACGGCTTCATCTATGTGGACAAGGACAACGAGGGCAAGGGCACGCTGGCCCGCAGCCGGAAAGACAGCTTCTACTGGTATAAAAAGGTCATTGCCTCCGACGGCGAAGATCTGGCCTGAGCCAACTGTGAGGAAAGGAATCATAGCACAAGATGACGACACCCCAAATCATTGCGCACCGCGGTGCATCCTATCTGGCCCCTGAGAACACGCTGGTCGCCTTCCGCAAGGCGATGGAGATCGGCGCGGACGGCGTGGAAATGGATGTACAGAAGACCTACGACAACGAGCTGGTCATCCACCACGACTATATGGTGGATATGCACACCGACATCTCCGGCCAGATCTACGACCTGACCATGGGCGAGCTGAAGACCCTGGATTTTGGCAGCTGGAAAGATGCCATCTACGCCAACGAGAGGATCGCCACGCTGCAGGAAGCGCTGGAGCTCTGCGCCGACATGGAGGGCACGCAGGTGCAGCTGGAACTGAAAAGCCCACTGCAGGACGACCCCGACTTTGTGCCCCGGGTGCTGGATGCGGTCCGCGCCGCCGGGCTCACCGACCGGCTCACCCTCATCTCCTTCCACCACTCCCAGCTGCGGCAGGCAAAGCAGCTGATGCCTGAGCTGAAGGTAGGCGCGCTGACCTACGGCGCTTTCCTCAGCATGGTGCTTCCCCCGCCGGTGATATGGAAGGATCTGGGCCTTGTGAACAGCATGGATGAGCCCTTCAGCGAAGAAAACTGCATCGACCTGCGGAACAATCTCATCTACCGCACTGTGGCCGACAAGGTGGATATGCTCCGCGCCAACTTCCCCGGCGAGACCGTGGAGCAGGTCATCGGCCATCTGGAGGAGCAGGCGGATGTGGCTGCCTACATCAAAACGCTGGATTTCCCCGTGGACATCGTCAGCTGCGAGTACCACACCGCCTACTCCAATCCCGATCTCGTGAACCAGCTCCACGCCATGGGCATCCAAGTCGCGTTCTGGACCGTGGACACCCAGGACGCAGTCCGTTCCCTGCTGCCCCTTGGCCCTGACTGCATCGTCACCAACCGGCCTGACCGCGTGCGGGAATGGGTGAATGCGGAAATGAGGAAATAAAAAGATCACAAAACGTCCCCGTGCAGGATATCAAAACTGCACGGGGACGTTTTCTATGTCAGCACCGCATTATCTGATGTCTGGCATCGGTATGACGGCGCTCTCCTTGCGAGCACGCTCTGCGCAGAAGACGCCCAGATGCCCATTGATCGAATCTTTGATCGTTGTGCAGGAGATGGAAGGCTCCTCACCCTGAAGCACATGAACAAAGTCCTCCACCAGCCGCAGGTCGCCGCCGCCATGAGAGCCTGTCATGCCGCTCTTATCTCCACCGATCTTCAGGTCTACCACTTCCTCGTTCCAGCCCTTCTCGCTGGCGGTATCTATGGTGCGCACAGTGAAAACAGAATCGTCAAACACACCCTTGATCTCACCCTTCGTACCAATGATATGGATATTACGCTCCGGCTTCGCTGTGCCGCCGATCATGTTCAGGGTCGCAGTTGCACCATCCGCAAAATTCATCAACACCGATTGATGATCCACCACCGTATGTTCACAATCCCACACACAGCGTCCATGGATATTGTCTGTCATCAGCGACTTGCGCTTGTCCTCCAGCGTCGGATTCTCAATATTCTCCAGGCAGTCCCATACATAGAACGCCCACCGATCCGGGTGATCCAGATAATGCTTTTTGGCAGAGTACAAACAGGTCTCCTCGCACTGGCAATCCACCAGGCAGCGCTTGCCTGCCCCTGCGGGCTTTTTGGCAGGATCAAACTGGAAGTCACTTCCAAAGCTAGCGATCTGTTTGGGCGAAACGCCGCTCTTCAGCCACATAATGAGATCCATGTCATGGCAGCACTTTGCCAGCAGCATCGGAGCCCCGCATTTTTCCTCGTTGCCCCATTTGCCGCGCACAAAGGAGACGGCCAGATGATGGTAGCTGACATGTTCTGTGGCCTGAATGTTGATAATGTCACCGATCTCCCCGCTCAGCAGTCTCTGCTTGATTGCGACATAGAAGGGCGCATACCGCAGAACGTGGCAGATCATCACCTTCCGCCCGGTCTCTTTTACCACCTTATATAAATAGTTCACTTCCTCCTCGCTGATCGCGAAGGGCTTTTCCAGCAGCATATCATATCCTGCACGCAGGAGCGGAACCGCAGTGGGCACATGCTGGCGGTCCATGGTTCCATTGATCACCGCATCTGCCAGCTTGGGCCTTTCTGCCAGCTCCTCGGCGTTCCTGAAGCACATTTCCTCCCCGAAGCCATGCATCTCCGCAACCTTTTTCCGCCGGATCGGATCCGGATCTGCTACGCCCACGATCTTCAGCTCGTCCGGGTGTTCCAGCGCATACAGGCTGTACAGGATCGCCCGATGGCCCGCGCCCACGATGATGGCTGTGATCTGCTTACTCATAGTTTCTCTCTTCCTTTCTTTTGAATGGATCTCCGATTCCAATTTTGTTTCCAGCATATCTTTTTGTGCCGGAATCGTCAAGGTGAAGGAGCATGACATTTCATCCCGCACCATGACAAAAGGAAGAAAAAACGCATCTTTGTGTATATTGTGCAACAATCACGCTCAAAAATGAGAAAATCTTTTGTGCGTTTTGTATCAAAAAATGTTGCAATTCCAAAAAGAACATGATATGCTTCTGAGTAAGGAAAAACCACTGGGCGGCAGCGTACGAGCTGAACGGAGGTTATGGAAGCACGGGGATCTCCCCCGTCCCATTCCATAAATCAAGGAGGAAAAGATTTTATGAAAGAAAGAAAAATCAGCAGACGCGCCGTATGCAGCGCTATGGTCGCTTCTCTGGCATTGGGTGTTCTGGAGGGCTGTGGCAGCTCTTCCTCTACTACTTCTTCTGCTGCCGGTTCCGGAGCAGCTGCTTCCAACGAGCGTATCACTGTGCGCATCCTGAAATCCAAGGCCGCAAACGAGGTTGCTGCCGAGCAGATGGATGTCTGGAAGGTCCTGGGCGAAAAATTCAATATGGATTTTGAATTTGATAATCCCCCGCAGGACAACTACAACGAGCGCCTGAACCTTGTGATGATGGATGCTCAGCTGCCGGATATCATTATGGATATGCCCACCACCGAGGTGCTGAAATACGGCGAGTCCGGCGTGATCCTGTCCCTGAACGACTACATCGAGAACAACATGCCCAACCTGAAGAAGGAGATCGACAAGCGGGACGGTGTCGAAAAAGCACTGACTTACAGCGACGGCAATATTTATTATATGCCCATGCTGGATGAGAAGGTCTCCGGCAATATGCCCTACATCGTCCGCACCGACTGGCTGGAAAAGCTGGGCATTGAGAGCCCCGTGACCTTGGAGGACTGGGAGAACTACTGGCATCTGGTCAAGACCACCGACCTGAACGGCAACGGCACCAACGATGAGATCCCCTTCAGCTCCTACGATATGACCGGCCTGCGGAACTTCTGCACCGCCTTCGGCTGCCTGGATGACTTCTACACCGACCCGGACGATGGCGGCAAGGTCCACTACGGCCCCATCGACCCCAAGTACAAAAAGGCCGTGACCTGGATGCACGACATGTACGAGAAGGGCTATATCGACCCTGAGATCATCACCATGGACTACGCTTCCTTCGTGCCGAAGCTGGCCCAGAACGCGGTGGCTTCCTTCTACGGCCCGCTGGGCGGTATGCTGGCTGCACAGAACGCCACCATGCCCGCCTCCTTCCCCGGCTTCCATGTTGAGGCCACCGTACCCCCCAAGGGCGATGCACAGATCCACTCCTATATTGATCAGGAGCCGCGTGCCATTGCAGCCGCCACCATCACCGCAAGCTGCAAGAACGTTGACCGCGTGGTCGCTCTGCTGGATTACATGTACAGCGACGAGGGCACCCGGCTGATCAACATGGGTATTGAGGGCACTCACTACACCATGCAGGACGGCAAGCCGATCTTCACCGATTATGTTATGAACAATCCTGACGGCCTGTCTCCCAAAAACGCGATCGGCACCTTCACCTTTGCACAGAGCTCCGGCCCGTTCATTCTGAGCCAGGATGAGGTCACACAGCTGGATGATGAGTCTGTCAACCGCGCAAAACAGGACTGCATCATTCCCTTCCTGGAAGAATCCAAGAAGTATGTGATCCCCGGCTCCACCTCCTTCTCCTCTGAGGATGATGCCGTCCGTCGTGCTGTGATGGCTGATGTGGACACTTACGTTGATGAGATGATCATCAAGTTTGTTTCCGGCCGTGAGCCGCTGTCCAACTGGGACACCTACGTTGAAAAGGTCAATGGCATGGGCATTGCAGAGGTCATCGATATCTACCAGAAGACTCTGAATGGCTGATGCCTCAGCAGGCACCTATTTTTTGATCCAGTAAAATAACGGCCGGGGCAGGAACACCCTGTTCCCGGCCTATTTTTTCCTGGGTTCTTCAGAACGAAAACAGGAGAATACCACCATGAAAACTGCCACCGCAGCAAAACCGATCACACTGCCAACAGCGAACCGCCTTGATCATGCCTGCAAAAAGTTCTGGCGCAGCCGTTATCTGCTTTTGATGCTGCTGCCCGCCCTGATCTGGTATATCGTGTTCATGTACGCGCCCATGTACGGCGCGCAGATCGCCTTCCGTGATTTCTCTCCCGTACTGGGCATCACGGGCAGCAAGTGGGTCGGCTTCAAATATTTCATCCAGTTCTTTAAATCCGAGTATTTTGGCCGTCTGATCAAAAACACGCTTGGCATCAGCCTGTATTCCATTATTGTGGGCTTTCCCATTCCCATCATTCTGGCTCTGCTCATCAACGAAGTCCGCGGTAAATTCTTCAAACGCAGCGTACAGACCGTAGTGTACCTGCCCCATTTCATCTCCGCCGTGGTCGTTGTCAGTATTCTGAGCGCCCTGCTTTCTCCTTCCAGCGGCCTGATCAACCAGCTGATCACTGCCTTTGGCGGTACGCCGATCCATTTTATGGCCGAACCCAAGTATTTCAAGACGATCTATGTTCTTTCTGACATCTGGCAAAGCGCCGGCTACGGTTCCATTGTGTACATGGCGGCACTGACCGGCATTGACCCCTCTCTCTACGAGGCCGCCACCGTTGACGGTGCTTCCAAATGGGACAAGCTGATCCATATCACGCTGCCCGGCCTGCTGCCCACGATCATCATCATGCTGATCCTCCGCATGGGCTCTATTTTCTCGGTCGGCTATGAAAAGATCATGCTGATGTACAACCCTGCAACCTATGAGACTGCCGATGTGATCTCCACTTACGTTTACCGCCGTGCCTTTGAAAGCGGCGATTACAGCTTCTCTGCGGCTGTGGGCCTGTTCAATTCCGTGATCAATTTTACCATTATCGTGCTGTTCAACAAGTTCAGCAAAAAGATCAGTGAGGTGAGCCTGTGGTGATGAAAAAAAATATTGATGCGATGAATCACCCCACGAAAGTGAAGGAAAGCATCGGGGAACGGATCTATACCATTGTTGTGTATCTGCTGCTGATCCTGATCAGCGCAACCATCATTCTGCCGCTTCTGCACATCGTCAGCGGTTCATTCAGTGATCCCATGCAGCTGCTGACAGGCAATGTTTCCTTCTGGCCCAAAGGCTTTACGACCTCCATGTATGAGAAAGTCCTGAAGGATGCCAGCATCTGGACGGGTTATCTGAACACGATCCTGTATACCGTGCTGGGCACCCTGATCAGCGTGACCCTTACCGCCTGCGCCGCCTACCCCCTGTCCCGCAAGGATCTGTTCGGGCGCAATGTCTTTATCAGCCTTTTCATCTTTACCATGTTCTTCAACGGCGGCATGATCCCCACTTACCTGATCATTCAGAAGCTGGGTATGCTGAATAAGATCTGGGCGCTGGTGCTGCCTTCCGCCATCAGTACCTATAACATGATCATCATGCGCACGTTCTTTGAAAACACCATCCCGAATGAGCTGATCGAGGCCGCAGCCCTGGACGGCTGTAACGATATCACGACCTTCTTCCGCATTGTTCTTCCGCTCTCCGGTGCAGTGTTCGCCGTTATGGCGCTGTTCTACGGCGTTGCGCAGTGGAACAGCTGGTTCCCGGCATTGCTGTACATTCGGGATCGTTCTCTGTATCCTTTGCAGATGATCCTGCGTGAGGTCCTGATCCAGAGCGACATCGGCAACATGGCCGGTTCCACCGGTGATGTCGAGGTCATCGGCGACGGTCTGAAATATGCCACCATGGTGGTTTCCACCCTGCCGATCATGTGCCTGTATCCGTTCCTGCAGAAGTACTTTGTTGCCGGTGTTACCATTGGCGCAGTCAAGGGCTGATGGGAGGATATCACGCCATGCGATCACATGACCTTTCCTTGCCTGCGTGGGGCCCCTACACCAAACGTTACAGCGGCATTTCCCATGTTCCTGCGGCCAACGACGGCGTTCGGTTTGACCTGTCCGTTTTTCCGGGAATGTATCGCCGCCGGGTCGATGTGCCCAATGTACGGTTTGAAAGCGGCTTTCACCCCTGGGCTGCGGCTCCGGATCTGAGCTGCTACACGTTCCGCCACGAGCTCCTGTGGAAGGATCAGCTGTATGCAGACATCTCTTTTGCTCCCCTGGGGGAGGATGCCCGGTTGATTCGTGCCGAGCTCCACAACAATACAGATGCTCCGCAGAATCTGGTGCTTCATTATATGGCATCCGCCTGGGATCCCGTTCCGTCCTACCGCGGTTTCTCCCTGCCGGGCTGTGAGGTGTCCCTGCCGGAAAACGCCGCCTTTGTCTGGGCAAAGGATTATGACACCCTGGATTTTTCCATCCATCGTCCCAACGAATGTCTGACCTGGGATGGTCTGCGCCGGGGCGAAGAAGCCGTTCCCGGCTTTGGTCAGGGATACGGCATTGGCATGGGGTTCGGCTGTTCCGAAGGCAAAGGACCTTTTGGGCAGGTCATGCCCAGCGGAAAAGGGGACACCGTTACCTTTACGCTTTCCCTTACCGCGCCCCTGCGTGCCCCCTGTCTCTGTGTACGGTATTGGAATCCGGCAGATGAAAGTTCCGAGTACGATGTCAATGGTCAGGATACGTTACGGCTGCCGCCCTGTCAGAAGCCTTCTATTGCCATCCTGCCGCTGAATGCTTCCATTCCCACCGGGAAATTCACTCTGACCCTGACCGCTGCCGGTGTTGGAGGGGCGAAGCTGGATTGTCTCGCTCTGTGCGAACAGGCGGACGCAGGTAACTTTACCGTTACACTGCGTGGAGATGGCTCCCGGCCTCAGGCCGAACCCGCCGCAGATGAAAACTATCTGACCCTGCAGTATCCCCACATTCAGGAGTGCTACGGGATCCTGTGGGATGATATCACCACCCATATTCGCACGATCGAAAACGATGAACTGGATATCTTTCTGCGTGACACCGTACACGACCATGTAAATGCCACGCTGCGCGGCAACGGAAAAGGGCATTACGTCAATCTCTTTATGGGGCCGATCCCCTTGGAGGCAGGACAGACAAAAGTGATCTATGGAGCGGTCTGTGCTGCGCCGGATGCTTCTGCCGCCGCGCTGCGCTGCCATGAGCTGCTGACTCAGCGCAGTGATTGGGAGCATTTATGGCAGCAGGCTTCTGCCTCCCTTGCAGCACCGCCCGCTTTACCGGCTGCCGAATCGCTTGCCTTGGGCCAACAGTTGATGAACGCAGTTCTCTGCACCAACGTTGTGTATCCGGTGTACACGCGGGGACAGTATATCCGTCACTACACTCCCGGACGCTGGTGGGACTGTGTCTACACATGGGATTCCGGATTCATTGGAATGGGTCTGGCTCAGACCAGCCTGCGCAATGCCTTTGACTGCCTGAACACCTACCTGATGCCCCCGGATTCTGTGGATGCTGCTTTCTTACACCATGGCTCCATGGTGCCAACGCAGTTTTATCTGTACGCCGAGCTGTTGAATCGCACCAGCAGCAGAGAACTTGCCGCCTACTGCTATCCACGCCTGAAGCTGTACTACCGCTTCTTCACCGGGCAGGAAGGCGGCTCCACTACCGCCAACCTGCACAGCGGCCTGCTGCGCCCCTGGGATTATTTCTATAATTCCGGTGGATGGGACGATTATCCCCCACAGCAGGAGGCCCATCGCCGCCGTTTGCAGGCCAGCTGCGCGCCCGTGGTCACAACTGCCCATGCGATACGCTGTGCCAAGATCCTGGCTTACACCGCCCGCCTGCTGGGCGAGACAACCGACGCAGATGCTTTTGATGCCGATGCGCTTCGCTTGGGGCGCTCCCTGCAGACTGCATGGGACGAAGAAAGCGGTTACTTCGGGTACCTCCTGCACGATCCTTCCGGTGATGCTGCGGATATTCTGCGCACCGAGCAGGGGCTGAACTACGATATGGGCATGGATGGCGCTTCGCCGCTGTTTGCAGGTGCCTGTACAGAACCGCAGAAGGAACTTCTGTGGCAGAAGCTGCAGAGCCCGGAACACCTGTGGTGTGCCTGCGGCCTTTCCACTGTGGATCAGAGTGCGCCGTACTATCGGCGTGACGGCTACTGGAACGGCGCTGTATGGATGCCTTATCAGTGGATGTTCTTCAAATCTGCACTGGATGCGGGCCTTGCCGATTTTGCTTACCGCATTGCCGACACCGCTCTTACCCTGTGGCAGAACGAGTGTGCCGAAAGCTACTGTTGTTTTGAACACTTTATGATCGAGAGCCGCCGTGGTGCCGGCTGGCACCAGTTCAGCGGGCTTTCTTCTCCCATTGTACAGTGGTTTTCCGCTTACTACCGCCCCGGCACCCTCACGACCGGTTTTGATGCCTTTGTCCGGCATACGGATTGGGCACCGGACAACAGCGCCTTAAATGCCACACTGGATTTTACCGCAGCGGGCCGCAGCACTGTTCTGGCTGTTCTGCAGCCGGGTTCCAAAGCTGTTACAGCCTCTGTGCCCTGCACCGTGACCACACGCCACGATGGGCTGCTTGAGCTGACCTTTGCATTGGATGCTCCCTGCACCGTGACCATAAGCATCCATCCTTGAATCCACCTGTAAAAAAAACGAACGATGTCTGTCCGGATCGGATGACATCGTTCGTTTTTTTTTTGCGCTGAAATCAGTTGTCTCCCTTGCGAACTGCAGAAGGCGAGAGCTGATACTTCCGCCGGAATGCCTTATAGAATGTATTTGCCGTGGAGAAGCCGCACTGTTCTGCAATATCCGTAATATTCAGATCTGTCGTTCTCAGCAGCTGCATCGCATGATCCAGACGCAATTCTTCCACATACTCTGTATAGCTCTTTCCGGTTTGCTCCTTCAGGAATTGCGAAAGATACTTTTTAGAGATCTTGAACTGCTCTGCCGTCATCGCCGCATTGATCTCCGGATTCTGGAAATTCTGTGCCAGCCAGTCCAGAATATTCTTTTGAAGCGCATCATTGTGGCTATGCTTCAAGAATTGCACATGATTGCAGATCTCCACACAGCAGTCCTGCAACCGGCTCAGCATCTGGCGGGCAGTCAGTTTAGAGTCATAACTGCACAGATAGGCGATATCCGGACAGCGTACCCTTTCCGCCGTGTTCAGCAGAATGCCGCCTGCCGTGTAAAAATCCTGCTTGAAGTTTTCCGGGTCCAGATTATCCACCGAGAACAACTCACTCAGAAGCGAAACCGCTTCTTCCGTGCATCCGGAAAGCAGATACTCCCGAAGCCGCGCTGCATTGGTTGCATTGACCGTGGTACCGCGCTGCGCACTGCTGTTCCCCAAATAGCAGATCTTCTGTGTTGGATCCGCATAGGCCGCCACATTGCGGGCCTTCCAGTAAATATCTGACAGTTGCTCCATTTTCTCAAAAGGATCGCTCAATATCAGGGGGGTTGTCAGATGCAGCGCATCATACAGCTGCTCTGTGCGGAAACACATCTCCCGCAGTTCCTCTGCTTCATCCGTTTCCTGCGTCAGGATCACCAGGATCAGGTCATCTGCCGTTGCCTGTACATAAAATCTCTGCCCGTAAATTTGACGGATCTGCTCTGACACCACCACGGTACGCAGCTCTTCTTTCAGTGAGCACTCGGCGTTTTCCTGAAGAGACGGGATCAGCAGCAGGAAGTTATAGGCTTTCAGTTGCACCGCATCCGTCAGCTGCTGAAGGGTTTCCTGACTCACAGACCCTGTGCGCAGCAAAATTTCCATTTTCCCGTGTTCCAGCTCGCTGCGTGAATGCTCCAGTTCCCGCGCCAGTTCATGCTGGCTGTTTACATTACGGAGAAAGATCTCACTCAGCACTTTCCGTGATGCCAGATCCGATTCGTCCAGCGTGTCCAGCATCGGACGCAGGCTGTTCATATCCTCCAGTGTCATGCAGACGCTGATCAATACACAGCCCAGAACGCCCACGATCAGATACAGACAAATTGCACGCTGTACTGCCAACAGACCCGCTTCGTAGAGCGACGGCGGCATTCCAATGACCGCCGTTGCATTCAGAGATGCCACATATCGCGTTGCCATCAGATAGCGCCTTCCCTGATAGGTCTCCCAACCCGTATCATCACTCGCCAGGGAAAGTGTCGTTCCGTCATAGTTGTTTCCCGCCAGGATCGTTCCGTCATCGGAAATCAGGCAAAAAAGGCCTTCCCCGCGCCATTGCTGCTGCGAAAGAAACATCGAAACGACATCTTTTTCCTTGATCAGCACCGTCATTGCGCCGCAAAGGCGGCCCGCCGTGTTCACATAGGGCTGATATACTGTGACATACGAATTGCCATAGCTGGAATGCATCAGTTTGACAACATGGGCGGGCTTTATCGTCATTACGTCGATCTGATTCTGTGCATCCCATTCCTCCTGAGACACATCCTCATACTCAAGTGCTCCCGGGTAAAAATTGCTATGGCTTTCATACGCGCTCCGGTCATCCAATATGATGCCATTCCGCTCAAATGTAATATAGCTGTATGTGATCACAGAGGAATCGTAGGTCTTATCCTGTAACGATTTGCTTGCTCTCGTCAGTGTCTGATAATCTCCCAGAATACTGTTATCATAACTGCTGGCAAGCAGAGTATACTCCGTTTCGCTGAACAATTTGTTCGTTGTACTGCGGATGTTGCTCAGGCATTGCTCCAACTGGGTGGTGCCGATCGTCAGCATTTCCATCGCGCTGGAGGACTGCGCCTGGATCGTCTGGCGGATCATCAGGCTATACAGAGGAACCACGATCAGCAAGAACCCAACCGGAATACAAAGGTACCTTAAAAGCCTTCGGATCCAGTTTCTGACAAACAGTCTCTTACGCATCTGCAAAAGCTCACTCCAAGCAATGATGATTTCTATGGAACTGTTGGCTGCACCTGTAAGGCGTTTATGGAACCGGTGCATGCAGCACAGCTCCTCCCTCCACAATTTCGCAGCATCTTTCTAATTATTTTACCACAGAAGGATTTTTTCCTCAACATTTTTATTGATTTGTAACAAAAATCCACTTTATCACCATGATTTTCAATGCTTGAAAATCTCTGTCAGATGGTCTATCACTTTGCTCCGCAAACCGTGTTGTCGTTCAAAGCCACCACCCGGGGCCTGATTGTCTGCGGGAACTCGAATCCCTGGCCCTCTGATTAAAAGAATCAAAGGTGCATCATTCGTTAAATCCCAAAAGTACGAATAAACGCAAATTAATTCGTATTATCGCAAGATTCACATTTGCACACACCGCATTATTTGCATACAGTGAAATGCTTTGCAACTGTTATCCAGCTATTCAGGTGTGCAAAAAGTGTGCAAAAGTGTGCAGACGGGCAAAACAAAGCCCAATGGACAAATCAACCACCGGTTTTATGGC
>ENA-OUQP01001620-OUQP01001620.1-human-gut-metagenome-genome-assembly--contig:-NODE-1620-length-14557-cov-7.990829_pt1 | contig 14557 bp, 15 predicted proteins | sample MGYA00237951_ERZ548836 | MGnify/ENA primary metagenome ERZ548836 (study PRJEB26490, sample SAMN05194702) | human gut metagenome | biome: terrestrial biome; feature: human-associated habitat; material...
GGGCAGCAGACCCACGATGTGGGCAGCCTTCTCGGCAGCTTCCTCGGCGTTGGCAACCACGATGGCAGCCACACCGGCCTTGGCAGCAGCCTCGGCAGTACCTGCGCCGGGGACCTTGTCGCCCTTGGCGGCGGAGGTGAACGGAGCGGTAAAGAACAGCTCTGCATCCTCAGCCATGACGCACACATCAGCATTGGCAGCGCTCAGTGCGCTGGTGCCGCCGCACACGCCGGTGACGACTGCGATCTGGGGGATGACACCGGAAACCTTGGCGATGGTGGCGTTCAGCTTGGCGCTGGCGGTCAGAACGTCCAGACCCTCAGCCAGCTTAGCGCCGACAGAGTTGTAGAACGTGACCACCGGGCAGCCGGTCTGAGCAGCCATCTCCAGGACCTTGATGTTCTTCTCAACGTCCTTGACAGAGACAGCCTCGCCGTTCTGGTAAACAGCATAAGCCTGCTGACCAGCCGCATAGCCGCAGGCAGCACTCACTGCGCCGTCCGCAAACAGTGCGGTATACTCCCCGTCATCGAAAAACTTGGCGAGGATTTCTCCTTTGTTACTCTTTGAAGCCATGGTAAGACCTCCTGCTTTTCTATTTTGAGCTTTTTATTTTGAGCTTTCAAAATTAGTATCATTATACCTTATTTTGAGAGCGTTCACAAGGGCTGAAAGGCCCATTTTGCGGAAAAATTTCACAATCTTTTCCAGGATCAGACGGTTTTTGCGCCGTGAAAGCCGAAAAAACGATCACTTTCTCCGTTTTGCGGGGGCATTGCCCCTGCCCACAGGGCCCTTGGGACGGCGGGCGGCAGCCTTGGACTGCAGCGATGCGCTGCGGGTCTGGGCACGGCCTTTGGCAGCGGCGGCACGCAGGCCGTTGACCTCTGCCTTGGTCAGTTCACGGTAGGTGCCGGGCTTGAGCATTCCCAGCTTGACCACGCCCTCGGCGTTGCGCTTCAGGCGGACGACCTCCAGACCAACGGCCTCGCACATGCGGCGGATCTCGCGGTTCTTGCCCTCTTTCAGGGTCATCTCCATCACGGTGCGGCCGGGCTCATCGGTGACGACGTTGATGGCGCAGGGCATGGTCTTGGTGCCATCGTCCAGCACAACGCCGGAGCTCATCTTCAGGATCTGGCTCTCATCGGCCCGAGGCTGCACGGTGACGCGGTACAGCTTGGAGATGCCGCCCGACGGATGGGTGACAGCCTGCGCAAAGGCACCGTCGTTGGTCATCAGCAGCAGGCCCTCGCTGTCCTTGTCCAGGCGGCCCACCGGGTACAGGCGGGCGGGGATATCGCTGACCAGCTCCATAACGGTCTTGCGGCCCAGCTCATCGCTGGCGGTGGTCACATAGCCGCGGGGCTTGTACAGCGCCAGATAGTAGAGCTGCTGGTTCTTCTGGATGTAGATGCGCTCATCATCCACATGCAGCACATCGCGGTTGGGGTCCATCTTGTCGCCCACCTTGACCGGGTGGCCGTTGACCTTGACGCGGCCCTCGGCAATGATCTGCTCGGCCGCGCGGCGGGAGCACAGGCCCTGCTCGCTCATGATCTTCTGAATACGTTCTTCTGCCATTGTTCGTTTACTCCTTGTGCGCCTCCCGGCGCTCAAAATGCACCGCGCTGAAGAGCCCTGCCCTTGCGGGAAAGGTGGTACGCAGTGCCGGATGAGAGTGCGCATTTTCGCGCGTTTGCCTCATCCATCTTGCTTCATTCGGCTGCTCCCCTCAAGGGGAAGCTCATGCGCCTTTTCTTACGCGTTGGGCGCTTCGGGGCCGGTCTCCGCGGGGGCCGCCTTGCCGCCCTTCCTGTCGATGAGGACGCTGACCTTCTCCACCAGTTCGGGGATCATGGTCAGGGCGCGGTCCACGGTGTTGGCCCCGTCGGACAGCTGGATGGTGCGGACACAGCCGTCCTTGATGACAAGGAAGGCCACCGGCTGGATGTTGACGCCCGCGCCGGAACCGCCGCCGAACAGGTCCTTGTTGGCAGCATTCTTGCCGTCAAAGTCCGTGCCTGCGGATGCAAAGCCAAAGCTGACTTTGGACACCGGAAGGATGGTGGTGCCGTCCTCGGTGATGATGGGCTTGCCCACGATGGTGTTGGAATCCACCATCTGACGGACCTTGTCCATCGTGACGTTCATTAAACCCTGGATCGGATGCTCAGCCATAAAATCGGCCTCCTTATTTCAATGAGTGGGAAAAAGCGGGAACGCTTTCTCCGGAACTGCCCCCGCCGCAGCGGACAGGCAGAACACACCATACGGTTATATTATAACCAAATTATAGGAAGACGTCCAGCACTTTTTCGCGCCAGAACTCGTAAAGCACACGCACTGCCGTGAAGACGATGGCATACGCCTGTGCCGACACCCGGAAGGACACCCGGTCCTGCACCGTCGGCTGGGCCGAACCGAAATCCGGAAGCAGCCGCAGCTGCTCAAAATCGAGATAGACGAACCGGTCGAGGAAGCCCAGTGCCGGATAGAGCCAGGCGTTCAGCCTGCCATAGCTGCGGGCAGCTTCGGCGGGGTCCTCGCCCCAGACGCCCAGCACGACGTCGATCTTCGTGATGCGCAGCGACCCGATGATGGCTCTGGTCAGCCGGCCCGCCCCCCGCAGGATGGTGCAGAGGATGTTCAGGGTCAGCCGGGCCTTTTTGCGGGGCGGGGTCTCCGGCCTGGGCTTCTTGTCCGCTTTCTGTCCGGCCGGTTTTTTCTTCTTTTCCTTTTTCGGCTTTTCCGGTGCAGGATACTGGAACACCGGCAGGGTCAGCCCCAGCGCACCGGCCCGGATGGTCAGCACATCGTTCTCCCACTGCACATCCGCGCAGAAGGGGCAGAACAGCAGCACCACCGCCAGGGTCAGGACCACCAGCAGCAGGACGCCGATCCCTTTCAAGAGAACGAGCAGCACCGCTCCTAAAACGCTCAGAACACTCATACCTCTCCCCCGCTTTCTTCGCTGCTGTGGATGGGCGGCAGGTCGTCCAGGCTGGACAGGCCAAAGCATCGCAGAAACACATCCGTCGTCCGGAACGCCACCGGCCGTCCGGGCAGGTCCAGCCGCCCGGCCTCTTCGATGAGGCCTTTTTCCAGCAGGCCGGACACGCTGGACGAGGAGTCCACGCCGCGCACCTGTTCAATGAATGCGCGGGAGACCGGCTGGTTGTAGGCGATGACGGTCAGCGTCTCCATCGCCGCCGGGCCCAGCGGCACCGAGCGCCGGGTATCCAGCACCCGGCGGACCGGTTCGGCAAAGTCGGCCTTGGTGGCCAGCTGCCAATGGGTGTTCAGGTGGAGCAGGCACAGGCCGCTGTCCTCGCGGGCATAGCGGGTGCGCAGCTCTTCCAGCACCGGCTCCACGCTGGAGACCGGCATCTGAAGCGCCTGGGCCAGTTTGTCGGCTCCGATGGGTTCCGCATAGGCAAAGAGCATCGCCTCCACGGCGGCTCGCAGTTTTTTCTGGTTCATTCGTTCTCCTTTGTGCGTTCCAGCCGCCCGCGGCGCATGGTCATCGCACCGTCCGGGCCGAGGGTGACACGCCCGCCGCGCACCAGTTCCAACAGGGCCAGAAAGGTGGCCACATGGGTGCTCCGGCTCTGGCGGCGGGAAAACAGCTGCCCCAGCTTCCGGGCACTGCCCCCGATGAGCTGGCGCAGGATATAGACCACCCGGCTGTTCACCGACACCACCGGCGCGGACACCAGCGGCTCGAACTGCTGCTGGGTGGGCTGCCGGACGACGGCCGCTTTCCGGCCCGCCAGCGCCTGCCAGCAGTCCGCCAGCACCTGCGGCGAGTGGAAGAGGTCGTAGGTGTTGTCCTGCTCCACTTCCAGCGGTCTCCGGACGAAGACCGGGGCCTGCTCCCCTTTTGCGCGCAATGCCCCGGCCATCCGGCGGCACTGGTCGTACTCGATGAGCTGGCCGGTCAGTTCCTGTTTCATCCGCTCGCCCTCTTCGCTGCGGGGCAGCAGCAGATAGCTCTTCATCTCCACCAGATGCGCCGCCATCTCGATGAAGGCGCTGGCCGTCTCCGGGTCGGCTCCGGCGTCCGCCGCCACAGTGCAGGTGTACTGGTCGATGAGTTCCAGAATGGGGATGTTGTGCAGGTCCATCTTGTGCTTCTGCACCAGCGTCAGCAGCAGTTCCAGCGGTCCTTCGAAGTCCGCCAGATGGAACGTCAGCTCTTCTGCCATTCAGATCACCGTCCCGATGGATGCGTAATACATGGAATAGGCGATCTGGTCGATGTAGCCGGTGCCCAGATCCAGCAGGTCCCACACGGCATCGTTCAGCAGGGTGAGCGGGCCGTCCAGAAAGCCGCTCCAGACCACCGCCAGCATGACGATGAGGATCACCCGCTCATATTTCATGATGCCGAAGTAGATGCGCTGGGGCAGCACCGCCAGCAGCACCCGGCTGCCGTCCAGCGGCGGCACCGGGATGAGGTTGAACACCGCCAGACTGACGTCCATCATGACCAGATATTGCAGGAAGCGGGCTGCAAACACGGTTCCGACCGTGACCGGGGCCCAGTAATACAGCAGCTTCCAGACCACCATCGCGAGGTAGGCCAGAAGCAGGTTCGCCACCGGACCTGCCAGCGCCGTAAGCGCCATGCCCGCCTTGGGGTTCTTGAAATTGCGCGGGTCGGTGGAGACCGGCTTTGCCCAGCCCACGCCCGCCAGCACCATGCACAGGGTGCCCATCAGGTCAAAGTGGCGGAACGGGTTCAGCGACAGCCGGCCCTCCCGCTTGGCCGTGGGGTCGCCCAGCAGCCAGGCCGCGAGGACGTGGCCCGCTTCGTGGAACGGGATGGCGACCAGCGTCACCAGCGCCCGGATAAGATAGTACAGTCCGCGTGAGGTCATCGTATTCTCCTAACAGTGGATTATTTTGTCTTATTGTACTATGTTTTTCGATTTCAGACAAGGGCTTGGCCCACAGATAAAAAAGGTTACAGAAATTTCAAAAAAATGCTTGCAATTTCTGCCCGACTCTGGTACAATAGTCAAGCTGATTATTTTGAATTCCTTACTTCACTGCTAGGAGGTGCAAGTATCATGGCTAAGTGTGAATGCTGCGGCAAGGGCGTTACCTTTGGTATCAAGGTCTCCCACTCCCATCGCCGTTCCAACCGTACCTGGAAGCCGAATGTCCGTCGTGTCAAGGCGGTCGTGGAGGGTTCTCCCAAGTATATCTACGCATGCTCCCGTTGCCTGCGCGCTGGCAAAGTTACCCGCGCTGTCTAAGTAGCTGCATCTGCCGGTCACTTTGTCGAGTGACCGGCTTTTTTGTTTTCCAGGAGGAGGTTTTTCAGATGGCTCTGCCCCATGACCCCATCATGCTTTTGAGCATGGTGAACCTGAAGCTGCGCGACTTCTACCCCAGCCTCGACGCACTGTGCGACGACCTGGACGAGGACAAGGCCGCGCTGTGCGCAACGCTCGCTGCCGCCGGGTATAGATACGACCCGGTGCGGAATCAATTCGTATAAATTCAGGAGGATGCTTTCATGATGCAAGGTACCTATTATAAAGAGTGGAGCCGGATGCTCGGCCGCGAAATGGAGTTCAAGGTCTATGGCACGGCCGGTGTGCCGGTGCTGGCCCTGCCCGCCCGCAGGGGCCGTTTCTACGATTGGGAGAACAACGGGATGCCCGAAGCAGTAGCTTCCCTGCTGAGCAGCGGCAAGCTCCAGCTCTTCACCGCCGACGGCATCGACGCCGAGAGCCTGCTGGCCGGGGATTCTGCGCCCCGCCGCCGGGCCGAGATGCAGGAAAAGTATTTCAACTACCTGTCCAGCGAGCTGGCCGCCCGCATCCGGGAACTGAATCAGACCGAGAAAGACCAGCTCATCTGGTGCGTCGGCGTGGACACCGGTGCCTATCAGGCCGTCAACTGCCGCCTGCGCCGCCCGGAGGTGTTCGGCGGTGCCATCGGTCTGTCCGGCCTGTACGACATGAGCCGCTTTCTGGGCAGCGCCGAGGACGACCTTGTGCTCCGCAATGCCCCCCTCGCCTACCTGACCGAGACCGGCCTCGTGGACAAAAAGGCCTTTGCCAAGGCGGAGGAGAACGACCTCATCCTCTGCGCCGGGCAGGGCAGCTACGAGGAAGAGGCACAGGCCGACACCCGCGCCCTCTCCGAGGCCCTGACCGCCGCCGGTCTGCCCGCCCACTGCGAGTTCTGGGGCAGTGATGTCTCCCACGACTGGTACTGGTGGGGCAAGGAGCTGCACCTGTTCGCAGAACGCATCTTTGGAGAAGGAGGAAGTCATGCCTGAATTTGTGATCGGTGCCCGCGGGCACGATTTTGGCCGTCACACCCCGGATGAGCTGTTCGCTTCCATCGGCAAGGCGGGCTTTGCCTGCACCCAGCTGGCCTACACCAAGGCCATTGAGGGCGTGAAGAGCTATGCCGATGTCACCCCGGAACTGGCCGAGGCCACCCGCGCCGCTGCCGCCGCTGCCGGTGTTTCCATCGCGGTGAACGGCACCTATGTCGAGCTGAGCTATGCCGACGAGGACAAGCGCCGCGCCGAGGTCGCCAAGGTGCTGAGCCAGATCCCGGTCGCCAAGGCGCTGCGCGCCGGCTGCATGGGCAGCGAGACCACCAACATGGCCAAGCAGCCCGGCGTCACCCGCAAGGAAGCGCAGGAAGCCCTTCTCCGCAGCCTGGGCGAGATCCTGCCCATCTGTGAGGAGCAGGGGGTGCTGTTCGCCGTGGAGTGCGTCTACTACCACGCCATGAACACCCCGGAGGCCGTCAAGATGGTGCTGGACACCATCGCCAGCCCCAATCTGCGCGTCCTCTGCGATTTCGCCAACTACGTCGGCCCGGAGGACGCTTCGCTGGACGCGCAGCGCCGCATCTGGGACAAGGTGGGCAGCTGGTACGGCGACAAGATCGCCGCCGTCCACTTCAAAGGCCAGAACTTCCGGCCGGATGGCACCCTGTACTCCACCAGCCTGGAGGATTCCTGCGTGGACTATGCAGGCGGCTTCGCCATGCTGAAGCAGATGCCGCAGGCCGCTTTCCCGGTCCTGCGCGAAGAAGCCATCCCCGCCCGCGCCGCCAGCGACATCGCCTTTATGCGGAAGTTCTGCGAATAAGCGCTTGCCTTTCAGGAGTTGTTGATGCTCCCCCAGTCACCTACGGTGACAGCCCCCTCTGAGAGGGGGCCTTTTACAGCTGACCCTTGCGCCAGGGCTCCCTCCATGAGGGAGCTGGCACAGCGACGCTGTGACTGAGGGAGTTTGCAGCAGCTCCTTCTTTTTTGTCTTCTGTGTTCACGAAAAATTCACAATTGAATTTTCATTTCCTACTTGTTCTGTAGGACAAGCTGTGCTACAATGCCTTTGTACGAAAGATACCCCCAAGGGGTAATTTGAAAGGAGTGGTTCCCATGAGCAGCGAGATGGAACCCTGCCCCCGCTGTGCCCTGCACGAAGCGTCCCCTGCCCCCTGCTGCGAAGATGCAGCCGCCGAAACGGCGCAGGCCGAAGCAGAGACCCTGCACGCCTGCTGCTGCCGCCACAAAAAGCGGAGCGAGGAGGAGTACAAGAGCCTCATCCACCGGCTGAACCGCATCGAGGGCCAGATCCGGGGCATCCGCGGCATGGTCGAAAAAGACGTCTATTGTGCCGACATCCTCGTGCAGGTGGCGGCGGCAAACTCTGCGCTGAACGCCTTTTCCAGAGAGCTGCTCAGCCAGCATGTGCGCACCTGCGTCGCGGACGACCTGCGCGCGGGCAGCGACGAAAAGTTGGATGAGCTGCTGAAATTGCTGCCCAAACTCATGAAATGACCCTTTTTCGGACAAGCTGACCCATCGCAAGGAGTGAAGACTATGGAACAATACAACGTTACCGGCATGAGCTGCGCGGCCTGCTCTGCACGGGTAGAAAAGGCCGTAAACGCCGTGCCCGGCGTCACGAGCTGCTCGGTGAGCCTGCTCACCAACTCCATGGGCGTGGAGGGCACCGCGAGTGCTGCCGCCATCGTCAAGGCGGTGCAGGATGCAGGCTACGGCGCCAGCCCTAAAGCAGGCGGGCCCACCGCCGCCCCGGACCCCAGCGCCGACCTCGACGCCCTGGCCGACCACGAGACCCCAAAACTGAAAAAGCGGCTCATCGCCTCCCTGCTCTTTCTGGCGGTGCTGATGTACTTTTCCATGGGGCACATGATGTGGGGCTGGCCGCTCCCCCACTGGTTCGACGGCAACCATGTCGCGATGGGCCTCGTTCAGCTTCTGCTGGCGGGCATCGTGATGGTCATCAACCAGAAGTTCTTCATCAACGGCTTCAAGGGCCTTCTCCACCGCGCCCCCAACATGGATACGCTGGTGGCGCTTGGTTCCTCGGCCAGCTTCCTCTGGAGCACCTACGCCCTCTTCGCCATGACCCGTGCGCAGGTGGATGGCAACGACGCCCTCGTCATGCACTACATGATGGAGTTCTACTTTGAGTCGGCCGCCATGATCCTGACCCTCATCACGGTGGGCAAGATGCTGGAATCCCGCTCCAAAGGCAAGACCACCGACGCGCTCAAGAGCCTGATGAAGCTGGCCCCCAAAACGGCCACTCTCCTGCGGGGCGGCACCGAAGTCAGCGTCCCCATCGCAGAAGTGCGTAAGGGCGATGTTTTTGTCGTCCGCCCCGGTGAGAACATCCCGGTGGACGGCATCGTGCTGGAAGGCAGCAGCGCCGTGAACGAGAGCGCACTGACCGGCGAGAGCATCCCGGTGGACAAGGCCGAGGGCGACAAGGTCTCAGCTGCCACCACCAACCAGTCGGGCTTCCTGCGGTGCGAGGCCACCCGCGTGGGCGAAGATACCACTCTGGCGCAGATCATCCGGATGGTCAGCGACGCCGCCGCCACCAAGGCCCCCATCGCCAAGATCGCCGACACCGTGTCGGGCTTCTTCGTCCCGGCGGTCATCTCCATCGCCGTGGTCACCACCATCGTCTGGCTGCTGCTGGGCCGGGAGTTCGGCTATGCACTGGCCCGCGGCATCTCGGTTCTGGTCATCAGCTGCCCCTGTGCGCTGGGCCTGGCCACACCGGTGGCCATCATGGTCGGCAACGGTCTGGGGGCCAAGAACGGCATCCTGTTCAAGACGGCCGCTTCGCTGGAAGCCGCAGGCCGCACCCAGATCGTGGCGCTGGATAAGACCGGCACCATCACCAGCGGCGAACCCAAAGTCACCGACATCCTGCCCGCCGAGGGCGTGAGCGAGACGGAGCTGCTGACCCTTGCCGCCGCGCTGGAGCGCAGGAGCGAGCATCCGCTGGCCAAGGCCATCCTCGCTTACACCGAATCCCATGCCATCAAGGCCCCGGAAGTCTCCGACTTTGCAGCCCTGCCCGGCAACGGCCTGACTGCAACGCTGGACGGCAAAGAAGTTTACGCAGGCCATGCGTCCTTCCTTGCGACAAAGGCCGCTGTGCCCGCCAGCCTGAAGGCAAAAGCCGCCGCGCTGGCAAGCGAGGGCAAAACGCCGCTCTACTTCGGCGGCGCGGGCCGTCTGCTGGGCGTAGTGGCCGTGGCCGACACCATCAAGGAGGACAGCCCCCGCGCCATCCGTGAATTGCAGAACATGGGCATCCGGGTCGTGATGCTCACCGGCGACAACCAGCGCACCGCCGACGCCATCGGCCGTCAGGCAGGCGTGGATGAGGTCATCGCTGGCGTCCTGCCCGACGGCAAGGAAGCCGTCATTCGCAAGCTGCAAGCCTCCGGCAAGGTTGCCATGGTCGGCGACGGCATCAACGATGCCCCGGCCCTGACCCGCGCCGATACCGGCATCGCCATCGGTGCCGGAACGGACGTCGCCATTGATGCGGCGGACGTGGTGCTGATGAACTCCCGGCTCTCCGATGTGCCCGCCGCCATCCGCCTGAGCCGCGCCACCCTGCGCAACATCCACGAGAATCTGTTCTGGGCCTTCATCTACAACATCATCGGCATCCCGCTGGCCGCCGGTGTGTTCATCCCCTTCGGCCTGACGCTGAACCCCATGTTCGGTGCCGCCGCGATGAGCCTGTCCAGCTTCTGCGTCGTCAGCAACGCGCTGCGCCTGAATCTGTTCGACCTGCACAGCACCAAACACGACCACAAGATCAAGACTTCCGCCCTGCCCGCTGCCGCGCAGCCGCAGGCTGAAGATACGACCGAACCCGTTTCGGAATCCACTGTCAAGGAGGAACGTTTTATGAAAAAGACCCTGCACGTTGAAGGCATGATGTGCTGCCACTGCGAGGCCCGCGTGAAGAAGGCACTGGAAGCTCTGCCCGAAGTCCACGAGGCCGTGGTCAGCCACGAGACCGGCACCGCCGTCGTCACCCTGAGCGCCGACGTCGCCAACGAGACCCTGAAGAAGGCCGTTGAAGACCAGGACTACAAAGTGACCGGCATCGAATAAGCCGTACCTGCCAAAAAGACCTTCTCCGTCCTTGCTTTGCTGCAATGCCCGGAGAAGGTCTTTTTATCTTTTATAATCTCTGCAATCGTTCTGCGCCCTTCGTCTTCAGCCAGCGGAGCGCAGCCCCATCGGCCAGGGCAAGGATGCCCAATGCTGCCATCCATGCGGCCTCAGCCGGCACGAACTGCGCCAGCACCAGCACCCCCACGCCCAGCACAAAGCCAGCGGCCCAGTTGAGGAGCAGTGCCAGCAGAACGCTGGGGTTTTGCTTGATGACAGCCATCTCGCTCGTCCAGTGGAACTGCGGCATCGTCACGCCGAGCATCAGCCCGGCGGCGGCCATGAAAACACCATCCAGGGCAACCATCAGACCCGCCAGCAGGGCCAAAGTCCACGGCGCGCGCAGAAGCACCAGCCCGCAAGCCAGGCAGAGCAGCGCGGGCGGCAGGGTGACCAGCAGATGCAGGTCCAGTTTCGCCCGCAGCACCTGCCATGGTGTCACCGGCAGACTTTGCAGCTGCCACAGCTGTTCCCCTTCCAGCGAGACGGACGGCACGGTGAGGAGGTTCATCCCGGCCACCAGCACCACCGTGAAGGTCAGCAGCACCGCGCCCAGCTCCCGCGCGGGCAGCTGCGCCGCCAACGCCCGCAGTGCGTCCGCCTTGTATCCCATTGCGCCGCTGAGAAGCAGCAGCGCCAGCGAACCCATGGCGCAGTTGAGCAGATAGGACGCGCTGCTGCCCAAATGGAGCAATTCCCGGCGCAGCAGCGTCCGCCGCAGCGAGGAACGGCGGGCCAGCCGCGCCCGCGTCCGTTTCACGGCCCCGCGCCGGGTCGTCATCAGGATCAGATACGGCCCGGAAAGCGCTCTGCCCAGCGCGGCGCAGAGCAGCACGATGCCAACGGTCAGCACCAGCAGCAAAAGCGGTTCCCCGCAGGCGGCACCTCCCAAAAAGCGCCCCGCACCCGTTAGGGCCGTGTTGTTTTCTCCCAGCGCCGCCTGCCCCAGCACCTGTTCAAGCAGAGACATTCCCCGCTGGCAGGCGAGAGCATACACCACCGCAAGCCCCAGTGTTGCCGCAATCGTGACCAGCGTTTTGTGTGCGGCCCGCGCAGTGCAGAGAGCGACCACCCACCCCAGCAGCGCCGCCAGAAGGGTCGCTGCCCCGGCCAGCACCAGCGCCATGGGGACTGCACTCAGCAGCCCGCCCAGCGGAGAAGCCGCATACAGCCCGTACACCACTTCTGCCGGGACCCAGAGCAGCAGCAGATAGAACAGGCACATCGCGTACAGCCCGCTCATTCGAACGGCAAAGAGCATCCACGGCGGGATGGGCATCGCCAGCAGCAGGTCGTTGTCCCTGGCCTGAAACAGGCTCCCATAGCTGGAAAACGCCCCGGCAAACACGCCAACGGCCAGCGCCAGCAGCTCCATCGTCAGAAAGTACAGCGCCTCCTGCCCGGCGGGCAGCAGCAGCTCTCCCAGCGGCCACGCCAGCGAGAAGAAACTGCCCATCACCAGCAGCACGATGCCCCCATACAGCGCTCCGAACGCCAGCCGGCCCGCTCTGGTGCGGTGTCTGCCGGTGCTGGCGCTCCGGACGAGGAAGGCCCCCTGCTCCCGCAGCTGTTTCCGGAACAGGGCGCGGAACAGACGTCTTGTCTCAGTGTCCATCCTGCACCCCTTCCAGCTCCAGAAAGACCGATTCCAGCGAAGCATCGCCCCGCACCTCGGCCATGGAACCAGCCCGCACGAGCCGCCCCTGCCGGAGGATGGCCACCTGGTCGCAGAGCTTTTCGGCCACTTCCAGCACATGGGTGGAAAAGAAGATGGCCCCGCCTGCATCGCAGAAGGCCCGCATGGTCTGCTTGAGCTGGTGGGAGGCCAGCGGGTCCAGCCCCACGAACGGCTCATCCATCAGGATGAGTTTGGGCGCGTGGAGCAGTGCCGCCAGAATGGCCAGCTTCTGCTTCATGCCGTGGGAGTAGGAGCTGATGGGCTGGCCCAGCGCTTCGGTCAGCGCAAAACGCTCGCCGTACACCCGCACCCGCTCGGCGCGGGCGGCCTCACGGACGCCGAACACGTCCGCAATGAAATCCAGATATTGGATACCGGTCATATAGCCATAAAGGGCCGGGTCATCCGGCAGATAGGCCAGCTGACGCTTGGCCGCAAGCGGGTCGTCCCGCATGGAACAGCCATTCACCCGCACCTCGCCGCGGTCCGGCTGCAGGATGCCGCAGCAGCATTTCAGGGTAGTGGTCTTGCCCGCCCCGTTCGGCCCGATGAAGCCGAAGATCTCTCCCGGCCGGATGGTCAGTGTGAGGTCTTCCACCGCCGTTTTCTCGCCGTACTGTTTGGTCAGATGCCGGATCTCCAGCATTCGGATCTCTCCTTTCGGTCTTGACGTGCTCCTGTTTGATAGCCAAATCGTATCATCCGCGGAAGTGCCTGTCAAGCATTTCGGCGCAAGTCGGGATGCAAAAGCGGCACCAGCCCGCAAAGCAATTTTGCTTTACAGACCGGTGCCGCCTTGTTTTCATTTCAGGACTGCGACATTTTTGATGCCGTATCGTGCAAAAAGTTTCAGTGCTGCCGGGCCGATGCGTTCTCCGCTCACCACGATGGGGATCGCCGGCGGGCAGGAGACGGTGGGCATCGCGCAGATGCGGCCCAGCGCCGTTTCAGCGGGGATCAGCTCCTGCGGGGCGAACACTGCCTGCCGCACGGTGCAGACCGGCGCAGCCTCCGCCGCCAGTTCCGTGAAGACATCTGCTTCCGGTTCCGGCAGAGCCGGGACCGACGGCAGAGCCGCGCAGAGCCGTGCCACTGCCGCTGCCAGCCGCTCATAATCCTGCGCCGGGTTTTCGGGGGTGAACATCAGCACCACATACCGGGGGTCGGCATATTCGCACTCGATGCGGTCCTGCCGCAGAGCCTCGGCCAGCGCGGTGCCGGTCATGCCCAGTGCCGCCGCATCCAGCGTGAGTTTGAGCGGCTCACGGGCGGGGTCGTCCACCGCCAGCGGGAACGGACAGCCTGCCGCAGCGGCCTGCTCGTTCAGCACCCGGCGCATTCTGGTCAGCTGCCCGCAGCAGGAGTAGAGCCGCAGCGGATACCCCTCCGAAAGATACCGGTTGCACCGGTCGAGGGATTGCAGGATCAGATAAGACGGGCTTGTGGAGCCGAACAGCGCCAGCGCATTGCGGACTGCCGTTTCCTCCTGCACGGGCGCTTTCGGCCCCAGATGCAGGTAGGCACCGCCGGTGAGGACAGGCAGGGTCTTGTGCCCGGAATCGCAGCACATCGCCGCACCCAGTGCAATGGGGTGGCGGCTGCCGCCCACCAGAAAGTTCAGGTAGGCACCGTGGGCATTGTCCACCAGCAGCGGCACACCGTGCGCATCGCAGACCCTTGCAAGGGCCGCGATGTCCTGCATCCCGCCGAGGTAGTCCGGGCTGGTGAGGTAGACGCCGAAGGGGGGCTTCCCCTGCCCGGCCAGCCGGTCCAGCGCAGCGGCAAGCTGAGCTTCGGTCACGGGGCAGCTGCACAGCGCCCCGGCAGCATCCGGCGCGGGCCAGAGCCACTGGATGTCAAGATCCAGCAGCGCGGCGGCATAGAGCAGCGCTTTGTGGGCGTTGCGGGCCGCCAGCAGCACCGGGCGCTGCCCGGCGGGGGCCGCCTGCATCGCCAGGCAGAGCATGGCCCGGATGCACTGGGACGAGCCCTCGGTGCTGTAATAGGTGTGGGCCGTGCCGAAGAGCCGGGTCGCGTTGGCCTCGCTCTGGGCGATGATGCCATCGGCCTCGTACAACTCATCCGCGCCCCGGATCTCGGTGATGTCCAGCCCTTCAAACCCCAGCAGAGCCTGCCCTTTATGGCCGGGCATGTGAAGGCGGGACGTCCCGGACTTTGCGTAGTTCTGCACAAAGTCCACGATGGGCGTGGTCATGCTCATTCGCAGGCTTCGCCGTCCGCGCAGGCATTGCAGGTGCTGCCCAGTTCGATGGGCACCTCGATGCCCTGTGCGGCCAGCTCCTGGTTCTTGGCCACCTGGATCATGATGGCGCACTCCATCCGCTTGCGGAACAGCTCACAGCCGTACTCGTACACGCCGG
>ENA-OUQP01001627-OUQP01001627.1-human-gut-metagenome-genome-assembly--contig:-NODE-1627-length-14481-cov-19.041938_pt1 | contig 14481 bp, 8 predicted proteins | sample MGYA00237951_ERZ548836 | MGnify/ENA primary metagenome ERZ548836 (study PRJEB26490, sample SAMN05194702) | human gut metagenome | biome: terrestrial biome; feature: human-associated habitat; material...
CTATCTGTAATCTGGCATCCAGTACAGTGACGCCTGGAACACTTATGGGTCTGAATACGAGAATGATGGTGCAGGAGATTGAAGAAAGTGATTATATTATCTCATGGGGTAAAAACTCTGCCAGTGACGATGGTCCGCAGGTGATGTTGCATCGTATTAAGGAAGCTCAGAAGCGAGGAGCAAAATTGATCGTGATAGATCCAAGGCAGGAAGGACTTGGCAAGATTGCAGACTGGTGGATTCCGATTACGCCGGGTTCCGATGGAGCACTTGCCCTTGCGATGCTGAAACTGATTATAGACAGTGGACGTTATGATCATGAATTTATTGAGAAATATACAAGAGGATTTGAAGAGTTTAAAGCTTATCTGGATACACAGACAATGGAGCAGCTTTCAAAATGGTGTGGCATTTCCGTGACAGATATTGAAAAGCTGACAGATATTTTCTGCTCTACTGCAAAGATTCCGCTTGTTGCATATACGGGTCTGGAATATCAGCTCAGTGCAATTCAAAATAACCGTGCAATCTTTGTATTGTGGGCAATTACCGGGAAGTTGGACGCGCCGGGTGCAATCTATCTGAATGCAAAAGGACTGGAGACTCCGAAGCTTTTTGAAATACCAGAAGATGACAAACCAATCGGAGTAGATGAATTTCCGTTATTTTATAAATTCAGTGGTCTGGGACAGTTTTCGCGTTTTCCGAAAGCAGTATTAGAAGACGAGCCATACCCGGTCCGTGGACTTATGATTTTAGGAGGATCGCCGGTATTGTCATTCCCGGATAGTAAAAGTTGGCGTGAAGCATATAAAAAATTAGATTGCCTGATCGTTCTGGATCGTTACTTTACAGAAGATGCCCGATATGCAGATGTAGTTTTTCCGGCCTGTTCGTTATTCGAAGTGCCAAAAGCTGTACCAGGACCAGAAGGGCCACATATTGTGGAACCCCTGATTGAGCCAGTCGGAGAATCTAAAAACGATGTGTTAATTATGGGAGCAATTGCCAAAAAACTTGGATTTGGTGATAAACTTCCACAGACAGAAGAAGAACTTAGAAGCTGGCTTCTTAGTGGAACTGCACCATATGCCGGAGATTTTGGGACAAGTGCAGACCAGAAAAAAGAAAAGCATTATAAGAAATATGAGACAGGTGAGTTAAGAGCAGATGGAAAACCGGGATTCCCGACACCGTCCGGAAAGCTAGAAATTTGTTCTACAATTCTGGAGGAAAATGGATTTGTCCCATATCCAGAGTATAAGGATGTTCGTTCAATTCCGGAACTTGCTGGTAAAGAATATCCATTTACTATGACAAGTGGAGCAAGAAGCAATAACCGTATGGGTGTGTTTGGGGCAAATCTGGATAAAATTGCTGAGATTGAACCGTATCCGTTTGTAGATATCAATGCGGAAGATGCAAAAGAAATTGGTATCGAAGATGGCGACATGGTAAAAGTAATAACGCCGTTCGCAGACGGAACATTTAAAGCGAAAATCCGTGGCATTGCAAGACATGCAATACATATTCCACATGGAGGTGGAAGCGCCTATATGGCAGAACCTTGGAAAAATGGAAATGTCAATGATTTGTGTAGTCTGGACTATGCAGATCCGATGACAGGATTTGTACTTATTAAATCTGTACCATGCCGGGTAGAAAAAGTATAGTAAACAGTAATAATAAAAAATGATAAAAAAGTAACGATAAAAGTATAAGAAAAAGGATTGACTTTTTTTAACATAGGTGATAAAAAGGTACTATGTGAATAAAGAATTTGCTTGATAGAGGTGCGGGATTCATCAGTAATGATCGGCGACAGCTTGGGAAGCTGCCGGACATGAAAGGGGAGACCGCCGAAGAAAATGTAATATCCCAAGTGCATTTTCTGGGGCGTGGCAGAATATGCTGCGAACTGTCACATCGGTGGAGCGCTATCAGAGTATAATAAAGAATAGACCGTAAGGAGAAAGAACGGGATATTTGGACTGATGAATTATACCGTGAGTGCACGACGCAGATGCATTCACGGTTTTTCTATTTAGATTTATAGTTGACATGAAAATGGGAAAATGTTTCATGACAGGTATGAAAAACAGGTATAAGATCTGTGGTAGAAAAGATATAACCAGGCAGAGCTTTATTCCGAAAATATTAAATTACATAAAGGAGTAGAGATTATGTTGAAAAAGAGAAAACTGGCAGCCTGGGGGGCTGTAGTTTGTCTTCTGATGCTGACTATGAGTTCTGTCACAGTTTTTGCAGCAGAAGAGACAACAGAGTATGTGCCAAAGATGTATGCATCTTTTTGGGCGCTGGTGCCACCGGTTGTAGCAATCGTGCTGGCGCTGATCACAAAAGAAGTTTACAGTTCTTTATTTGTAGGAATTGTGATCGGAGGACTTTTCTGGTCAGGATTTTCATTTGAGAATACAGTACTTCATGTATTTCAGGATGGTATTGTAGGGGTTCTGACAGACAGTTATAATATGGGAATTTTAGTATTCCTTGTGATTCTCGGAATCATGGTGTGCATGATGAATAAGGCAGGAGGTTCCGCTGCATTTGGCCGTTGGGCGAGCGTACACATTAAGACAAGAATCGGAGCCCAGCTTGCGACAATCGTGCTTGGAGTTTTGATTTTTATTGATGATTACTTTAACTGCCTGACCGTTGGAAGTGTTATGAGACCAATCACAGATAAGCATCAGGTATCAAGAGCGAAGTTAGCTTACCTGATTGATGCTACGGCAGCCCCGGTATGTATCATTGCACCGATTTCCTCATGGGCGGCGGCAGTTACCGGATTCGTAGAGGGAGAGGACGGATTTTCCATTTTTCTCCGTGCCATTCCATTTAACTATTACGCACTTCTGACAATCCTGACCATGGTTCTTCTTGTTGTGTTAAAGGTTGACTATGGCTCAATGCGTGTCCATGAAGATAATGCATTAAGAGGAGATATCTATACTACACCGGACAGACCGTACGCAGATGCACAGGATGATGTAGTTGAAGAAAAAGGCGGCGTGATTGATCTTGTATTTCCAATTCTTGTACTGATTGGCTGCTGTATTATCGGAATGCTTTACAGTGGAGGATTTTTCAGTGGTGTTAGTTTTGTAGAAGCATTTTCAGCCAGTGATGCGTCAGTCGGACTGATGCTTGGAAGCTTCTTCGCATTTGTGATTACGGTTATTTTCTATGCACTTAGAAGAGTACTGAAGTTTACAGATTCTATGGCATGTATTCCGGACGGATTCAAGGCTATGGTGCCGGCAATCCTGATTCTGACATTTGCATGGACACTGAAAGCTATGACAGACAGTCTTGGTGCGGCAGAGTATGTGGCTGGAGTTATGGAGACGGCTGCGACGGGACTTGTGAATTTCCTCCCGGCAATTATTTTCCTGGTGGGTTGTTTCCTTGCATTTGCGACCGGAACTTCCTGGGGAACATTCGGGATTTTGATTCCAATCGTAGTTGCTGTATTCCAGGGAACAAATGAAACGATGATGATCATCTCTATCTCAGCCTGCATGGCAGGTGCGGTATGCGGTGACCACTGTTCGCCAATCTCTGATACGACGATCATGGCGTCAGCCGGAGCGCAGTGCAATCATGTAAATCACGTATCCACACAGCTTCCATATGCTATGACTGTGGCAGCAGTATCCTTTGTGACTTATGTCATTGCAGGATTTGTACAGAACGCATGGATTTGTCTGCCAATCGGTATTGTGCTGATGACAGGAACACTTTTTGTGATCCGTGCAATTACAGGAAAAGAAGAATAGATGAACTAAAAGAACATTTGCCTTAAGAAATGGATCCGGTTTTTAGGATATTTCTAAAGAGCAGATGTTTTTTTATATAATAGGGAATTGCATTTCCTATTATATAAAAAATCCTCATGTATTCCAAAGGGCTTACAGTTTATTTTATGGAAAAATGTGATATAATAGCCTCAGTGTATGAGAAAGGAGAACATCGGAAAGTTTATGAGTGTAAAAGACTTAACGACGTATGAAGTATTAAAAGACGAAGATTTAAAGGGTATTAAAGCGAAAGGAAAGCTTTTAAAGCATAAGAAAAGTGGCGCGAGAGTTCTGCTTGTTGAGAATGATGACAATAACAAAGTATTCAGCATTGCATTTCGGACACCGCCGTCAGACAGTACAGGAGTTCCGCATATTATGGAGCATTCCGTACTCTGCGGGTCAAAGAATTTCCCGGCAAAGGATCCATTTGTAGAGCTGGTGAAGGGATCTTTGAATACATTTTTAAATGCAATGACGTATCCGGATAAGACTGTTTATCCGGTGGCAAGCTGCAATGATAAGGATTTTCAGAATCTGATGCATGTATATATGGATGCGGTTTTGTATCCGAATATTTACAATCATGATAAGACATTCCGTCAGGAGGGCTGGAGCTACAAGCTGGATGAAAAAGATGGCGAGCTTTCCTACAATGGAGTTGTATACAATGAGATGAAGGGAGCATTTTCCTCACCGGAGGGAGTTCTAGATCGGGTTGTTCTGAATACCTTGTTCCCGGATAACTGCTATGCAAATGAGTCCGGTGGAGATCCGGAGGTGATTCCACAGCTTACTTACGAGCAGTTTCTTGATTTCCATAGAACATATTACCATCCGTCCAACAGTTATATTTATCTGTACGGAGATATGGATATGGAGGAAAAACTTCGCTGGCTTGACGAGGAATACCTGTGTCACTATGACAAAAAGGACGTAAACTCAGAGATTCATTTGCAGAAGCCATTTGATGAGGTACAGGAGAAGATTTTTGAATATTCTATAGCAAGCGATGAATCTACAGAAGAGAATACATTTCTTTCTTATAATAAGGTCATTGGAACAACATTGGACCGAGAACTCTATCAGGCATTTGAAATCCTGGATTACGCACTGTTATCAGCACCGGGAGCACCGCTTAAGAAGGCCCTTACCGATGCCGGAATCGGAAAAGACATTATGGGTTCTTATGACAACGGTGTGTATCAGCCTATTTTCTCTGTCGTTGCGAAAAATGCAGAGGAAAGTCAGAAAGATGAGTTTGTGAAGGTGATTGAAGACGTTCTTAGAGATCAGGTGAAGAATGGCATCAACCAGAAAGCGCTGCTGGCAGGGATCAACTACAACGAATTCCGATACAGAGAAGCTGATTTTGGAAATTATCCAAAAGGACTTATGTATGGACTCCAAGTCATGGACAGCTGGCTTTATGATGAAAACCAGCCGTTTATCCATATTGAGGCGTTAGAGACATTTGAATTTTTAAAGAACAAAGTCGGAACTGGATATTACGAAGAACTGATTCAGAAGTATCTGCTTGACAATACACACGGAGCAATTGTAGTTGTCCGCCCGGAGCAGGGACGTACAGCACGTCTGGATGCACAGCTCCAGGACAAGCTTCAGAAATATAAAGAGTCATTGAGCGATGCAGAGATCGAAAAACTGGTAGCAGACACGAAGGCGCTGGAAGAGTACCAGTCTGAGCCGGAAACGGTAGAAAATCTGGAAAAAATCCCGGTATTGCGCAGAGAAGACATTTCCAGAGAGATAGCCCCATTCTTTAATGAAGAAATGAAGCTGGCGGATGTGCCGGTTGTTTATCATGAGATTGAGACAAATGGAATCGGATATGTGAATGCTATGTTCGATTTATCCGGTGTCAGTGCAGAAGAACTGGCAGATGTTGGAATCCTGCAGTCAGTACTTGGAATTATCGATACAGAGAACTATGAATACAGTGAGTTATTCAATGAGATAAATGTAAATACTGGGGGAATCGGTACATCACTGGAACTGTATAATGATGTAACCCGTGTGAAAGAAAAAGAATTCAAAGCGACATTTGAGATCAAAGGAAAAGCATTATACTCACAACTTGAGAAAACATTTGCCATGATGGCAGAGATCCTTACGGCATCAAAACTAGATGATACGAAACGAATCCGGGAGATTCTCGCTATGTTGAAATCAAGGCTGCTCATGAAGTTCCAGTCTTCTGGACATACGACCGCAGCACTTCGTGCGCTGTCTTATGCATCACCGTCTGCCAAATTCAAAGATATGACAAGCGGAATCGACTTCTACAAACGAGTTGCCTATATAGAGGAACATTTTGACGAGGAAAAAGAGGCGTTATCGCAGAGATTGTACGCACTGACAAAGAAAATCTTCCGTCCGGACAATATGATGATCAGCTATACAGCGGCAAGAGAAGGTCTTGAGGGCATGGAGCCGAGAATCGCAGAACTAGCCGGAAAACTCAATCATGAGAACGTAACAGAGACACCGTGCATCATTCATTGCGAGAAAAAGAATGAAGGATTTAAGACTGCATCAAAAGTTCAGTATGTAGCACGCACCGGTAACTTCATAGATCGTGGCGTAGAATATACAGGAGCACTGCAGATTCTCAAAGTGATATTAAGCTATGATTATCTGTGGCAGAATATCCGTGTCAAAGGCGGAGCTTACGGTTGCATGAGTAGTTTCAACCGCATCGGAGAAGGTTACTTTGTGTCTTACCGTGACCCGAATTTAAAACGTACCATTGATGTATATGAAGGCGTGGTAGATTACCTGGAGAACTTTACTGTCAGTGACCGTGATATGACAAAGTATATCATTGGAACAATCAGCAACATTGATCAGCCAATGACACCGGCAACCAAGGGAGAACGTTCTATGAATCTCTACATGAACAAAGTAAGTGCCGAGATGATCAAAAAAGAACGCGCACAGATTCTGGATGCGACACAGGAAGATATCCGGGCACTCGCCAAGGTGGCAAAAGCAGTACTGGCAGCAGACCAGTTGTGCGTCATTGGCGGAGAAGAGAAAATAGAAGAAGATAAAGAATTATTTGGCGTTGTGACAAGCTTTTAACCAGGGATGTAGCATTTCGTTGAAATGATGTTGGGGTCAAAAGCCCCAACTATGATGCCTACGGATTGTTCCGTGCGTTGCACTTCCACAATCCTCCCAATTATTCGCATATCGTGGGATTGTCATCCCACTTTTAGGCTCATATTGGGGCGGGTCCCAAGGTCTTTCATCCACTTATGAGCAAGCTCATGTGGATTTAGACCTTTTGACCCTGGCATCATTAAAATACTACGTCCCCATCAGTGATTAGGGGTGCCCCTAATTGAGAGGAGATTATATGAAGAATGATTTTAAGTCTGGTTTTGTGACATTGATCGGACGTCCGAATGTGGGGAAATCTACATTGATGAATTACCTGATCGGGCAGAAGATTGCCATTACATCTAACAAACCGCAGACAACACGTAACCGTATTCAGACGGTTCTGACAACGGATGAAGGTCAGATTGTATTTGTTGATACACCAGGGATCCACAAGGCGAAAAACAAGCTCGGCGAGTACATGGTAAATGTGGCTGAGAAGACATTGAATGAAGTGGATGTCGTGCTTTGGCTTGTGGAGCCAACTACATTTATCGGAGCGGGCGAACAGCATATTGCAAAGCAGCTTCAGAGAGTCAAGACACCGGTCATTCTCGTCATCAATAAGGTGGATTCTGTGAAGAGAGAAGAGATTCTGCCGGCAATTGCTGCATACAAAGATATTTATGACTTTGCAGATATTGTTCCGGTATCTGCAAGAAGTGGTGACAATACGGATGAACTTCTGCGCGTCATTATGAAATATCTTCCATATGGACCACAGTTTTATGATGAGGACACAGTGACAGATCAGCCGGAACGTCAGATTGTGGCAGAATTGATCCGTGAGAAAGCATTGCACAGTTTGCAAGATGAAATTCCGCATGGAATCGCGGTTGCGATTGACCGTATGAAAATGCAGAACAAAGTTATGCATATTGATGCAACGATCATCTGTGAGCGTGATTCACACAAGGGGATCATCATCGGAAAACAGGGGAGTATGCTGAAAAAAATTGGAAGTACTGCCCGTTATGAGATTGAGAGAATGTTGGATTGTAAGGTCAATCTGAAGCTTTGGGTGAAGGTGAAGAAGGACTGGAGAGACAGCGAATTTCTGATGAAAAATTTTGGATATCGGGAAGAAGAATAAAATGAGTGGTATTTGGGGGAAGCTAATCATAAGGAAAAACATTTACATGAAAACAAGCTTATGATGAGGTGACCTTATGGAAGAAAAGTACTGGAAGCAATTTATGAAGACAGGAAGGATTGTGGACTATCTCTATTACCGTGGCATGCAGATCTGCTACAGAGTTATGGAATGTTCACAGAAGAAGACCTATGAATCAGATTACCGTGACGGGCATGGTGCTTTCGGCAACTCCGGTGGGCGATTATGACAGACGTGTTGTACTGCTTACAAAAGAACGTGGTAAAATTGCGACATTTGCTAGAGGAGCCAGAAGAACCAATAGTTCTCTCCTTGGAGTGACAAGCCCATTTTCATTTGGAGAATTTGTAGTCTATGAGGGGCGGACATCATATACATTGATGTCGGCCTCTATTTCCAATTATTTTTCTGAACTTCGGACAGACGTGGAAGGTGCTTACTATGGTTTCTATTTTCTAGATTTTGCAGGGTACTATGCAAGGGAAGCCAACGATGAGACAGAACTCTTAAAACTTTTGTATCAGACATTGCGCGCCCTTACAAATGTACATATACCAAATCGGCTGATTCGGTGCATTTATGAGTTAAAGGCGGTTTGTATCAATGGAGAAGGTCCACAGGTGTTTGAATGTGTCAGTTGTGGAAGCCGGGAAGAAAATATGAAGTTCAGCGTCAGAAAAGGCGGTCTGGTATGTAGAAAATGTGAGATTCATGCGCCGGACGCGGTGATGGCAGGGACATCTACTTTATATACGCTTCAGTATATTATCAGTTCAAAAGTAGAGAAGTTATATACATTTACAGTGAAAGAAGAAGTACTCCTGGAACTGGAGAATCTGATCCGCAATTACCTGGATATGTATGTGGGAAGAAGTTTTAAATCATTGGAAATATTAGAGACAATAGTTTAATTTATAGAAATACAAAGTAAATATATGGGAAATAGACTTGAAAAGAGATAGTATTAACTGTATAATTATTAACAATATCAGAGGAGAAGGAGAAGGGAATATGGTAGAAAAAACAATGGACAAAATTGTAGCTTTAGCAAAATCCAGAGGATTCGTGTATCCGGGGTCCGAGATTTACGGAGGACTTGCAAATACATGGGATTATGGAAACCTTGGAGTTGAGCTTAAGAACAATGTAAAAAAAGCATGGTGGCAGAAGTTCATTCAGGAATCACCATATAATGTCGGCGTAGATTGTGCGATCCTTATGAATCCACAAACATGGATCGCAAGTGGTCATCTTGGCGGATTCAGCGATCCTCTTATGGATTGTAAAGAATGCCATGAGCGTTTCAGAGCTGATAAGCTTATTGAAGATTACGCTCACGAGCATGGTATTGAGATTGGAGACAGCATCGACGGCTGGAGCCATGAGCAGATGGAGAATTTTATTAAAGAGAATAATGTTCCATGTCCGACTTGCGGTAAACATGATTTCACAGAGATCCGTGAGTTCAACCTAATGTTCAAGACATTCCAGGGAGTTACAGAAGATGCAAAGAATACAGTATATTTAAGACCAGAGACAGCACAGGGAATCTTTGTAAACTTTAAGAACGTACAGCGTACATCAAGAAAGAAGATTCCATTTGGAATCGGACAGATTGGTAAATCTTTCAGAAATGAGATTACACCAGGTAACTTTACATTCCGTACAAGAGAGTTCGAACAGATGGAGTTAGAGTTCTTCTGTGAGCCTGATACAGATCTTGAGTGGTTCGCTTACTGGAAGAAGTTCTGTCTTGACTGGTTACACACACTGGGACTGAAAGACGAAGAAGTACGTTATCGTGACCATGATAAAGAGGAGCTTTCATTCTACAGTAAAGCAACTACGGATATCGAGTTCCTGTTCCCATTTGGCTGGGGAGAACTGTGGGGAATCGCAGATCGTACAGATTATGATTTGACACAGCATATGAATGTATCAAAACAGGATCTTACTTATTTTGATGACGAGAAGAAAGAAAAATATACACCATATGTTATCGAGCCGTCACTTGGAGCAGACCGTGTAGTTCTTGCATTCCTGTGTGCAGCTTATGATGAAGAGAACATCGGAACAGAAGATAAGCCGGATACAAGAACTGTTCTTCACTTCCATCCGGCACTTGCACCAGTGAAGATTGGTATACTTCCACTTTCCAAGAAACTCAACGAAGGAGCAGAGAAAGTATATGCACAGCTTGCTAAGAAATACAACTGCGAGTTCGATGACCGTGGAAATATCGGAAAACGTTATCGTCGTCAGGACGAGATCGGAACACCATTCTGTGTAACATACGACTTCGATTCCGAAGAAGACGGAGCAGTTACAGTACGTGACCGTGACACAATGGAGCAGGAGAGAATCAAAATAGAAGATCTTGACGCTTACTTTGAAAAGAAATTTACATGGTAAAATAAAATTAGGGACGTAGTATTTAAAATACTACGTCCCTAATTCATTTACGCGAGCAACGAGCCAAAGTCCGTGCTTGCACGAGACCTTGGCGACTGCCGCGATAACTTGAGAAACTCGCGAAGCGTGTTTCTCATAGTTATTTCCGTGTACGCATATCTCCGATCGCTGTAAAGAGGACATCGGTAGATGAGTTCAGTGCGGTTTCGCAGGAATCCTGAATAACTCCAACGATGAATCCGACACCAACGACTTGCATAGCAACATCGTTCGGAATACCGAAGAGGCTGCAGGCAAGTGGAATCAGAAGGAGTGATCCACCGGCTACACCGGAAGCTCCGGCAGCGCTGGCTGCAGCGAGGGCGCACAGAATCAGTGCAGTCGGGAAGTCTACGTGGATATCCAGTGTATGTGCTGCGGCAAGTGCCATGGTGGAGATTGTAATAGCAGCTCCTGCCATATTGATAGTTGCGCCAAGTGGAATGGAGATGGAATAAGTATCCTCGTCCAAACCAAGATCCTGGCAGAGTTTCATGTTGACCGGAATGTTGGCAGCAGAGCTTCGGGTGAAGAATGCTGTCAGTCCACTGTCTTTCAGGCAACGAAATACAAGTGGGTATGGGTTCTTACGAAGGAAGATAAATGTAATCAGTGGATTCATAATAAGTGCCACGAAGAGCATGGTTCCGACCAGTACGCAGATCAGACGTCCGTATCCGAGAAGAACATCGAGTCCCTGCTCAGAGATTGTAGTGAAGATCAGTCCCATGATACCAAATGGTGCACAGTTAATGATCCATTTTACTGCAGTTGCGATAGCATCTGAAATATTCTCCAAAGCATTCTTTGTGCCATCACTTGCACTCTTAAGAGCAATGCCAAGTATGATGGCCCATGCAAGGATTCCGATATAATTGGCATTTACCAGTGAGTCGACTGGATTCGCAACGACATTCATTAGCAGATTTTTCAGCACTTCTGTGACACCGGTCGGTGGTGTGATATCCTGAGGATTCGTGCTCTGTGAAAATGTCAAAGTTACCGGAAACAAGTAGCTGGCAATAACTGCAGATAATGCAGAGAACAGATTGCCGAGCAGATACAGTATCACGATAAAAGACATGTTCGTTTTCTGGCCTTTTGCCATGCGGCAAAGGGAACTCATAATCAGGAAGAATACAAGAAGCGGTGCGATTCCGCGAAGTGCTCCGACGAACAGATCTCCAAGAATGGAGATTGCGGTCGCCTGTGGGAAAATAAGACCCAAAGCAATTCCAATGATCAGACCGCAGATAATGCGTTTGATCAGACTGATGTTGTTCCATTTGTGAATCAAATTTTTCATGTTCATTTCCCCTTTTGATAGTATAACAATTAAAATGCAATTAAAATTATAATGAACTTTAGGAAAAATGTAAATAATGTATTTATAATATGATATACTTATTATCAGATTGTGGCAGATATTTAGCCGCGAAATATAAGAAAAAAGGAGCCTTGAGCATGGAACGTAGAAATGCATGGAAAGTATATGACCAGACAGAACTGGAAAAATTAGATAAAATTAATGAGACATATAAGAATTGTCTGGATGATGGGAAGACAGAGCGCGAGTGTATCACGCTTGCAGTGAAAAAGGCAGAAGCTGCCGGATATAAGAATTTAAAAGAGCTTCAGAAGGAACATGTAAAATTAAAAGCCGGGGATAAAGTGTATGCAGTGTGTATGGACAAGAGTATTGCTCTGTTCATCATCGGGCAGGAGCCTCTGGAAAATGGAATGAATATTCTGGGTGCACATATTGATTCTCCGCGCATTGATGTGAAGCAGAATCCTTTATATGAAAATGAAGAGCTGGCTTATCTGGATACTCATTATTATGGAGGAATCAAGAAATATCAATGGGTAACACTTCCGCTTGCCATTCACGGTGTGATCGCAAAAAAAGACGGAACAATTGTCCCGGTGAGCATCGGAGATGAAGAGGAAGATCCGGTATTTGTTATTACAGATCTTCTTGTGCATCTTGCATCAAAGCAGCTTGAGAAAAAAGGAAGTGTTGTTGTAGAGGGTGAGAAGCTGGATCTTTTAATTGGAAGCCGGCCGCTTGAGCAGGATCCATCTCTTGATCAGGAAGAAAAAGAAGCAGTTAGGGCAAATGTGATGGAACTTCTGAAGAAATATTATGATATGGAGGAAGAAGATTTCCTTTCTGCAGAACTTGAGATTGTTCCGGCAGGAAAAGCAAGAGACTGTGGTCTTGACAGAAGCATGGTGCTGGCATACGGTCAGGATGACCGTGTTTGTGCATTTACATCTTTGTTTGCAATTCTGGATACACCTCAGGTCACACGTACCGGATGTTGCATCCTTGTAGATAAGGAAGAAATCGGAAGTGTAGGAGCAACCGGCATGCACTCCAGATTCTTTGAAAATGTAGTAGCTGAACTGGTTGCTATGACTGACGGGGAGTCTGAGCTGAAAGTCAGAAGAGCTTTGCAGAATTCCAGAATGTTATCTTCCGATGTAAGCGCAGCATATGATCCGATGTACGCAGATGTGTTTGAAAAGAGAAGTTCTGCATTTTTCGGAAAAGGACTTGTATTTAATAAATTCACTGGAAGCCGTGGTAAGAGTGGTTCTAATGATGCCAATGCAGAGTATCTTGCAAAGATTCGCGGTGTCATGGACGATGCAGACGTATCTTATCAGTTCGCCGAACTTGGAAAAGTTGACGCAGGCGGCGGTGGAACCATTGCTTACATCATGGCAAATTACGGCATGGAAGTCATAGACAGCGGTGTGGCAGTGTTATCCATGCATGCACCTTGGGAAGTGACAAGCAAAGCCGATGTATACGAGGCATATAAAGGCTATGTTGCATTTTTGAAAAATATGTAGTATTTACGTGTATACGTTGCACGACGTGCATTTCTCAGTAAAGATGCCAAGAACATTTTTAAGGAACGAAATATGTCGAAAAGCATGCGAATTATTGTAGAGCAGAGGGAGAATAATCCCTCTGTTTTATTGACAAAAATATAACAAAGTGCTACAATATAGTTGCGACTTACAAAAAATATAATGTTGGGGTTTTTGCCTCATGACCATTTTTCTACAAAAACAATGGTGTTTTTGGCTTTGACCCTTAACAGGAAATGTATTAGGAGGTCATAGCTATGGCAAAATGGGTTTATATGTTTACAGAAGGTAACGCTACCATGAGAAATCTCCTTGGTGGCAAAGGCGCAAATCTTGCGGAGATGACGAATTTGGGACTGCCGGTACCACAAGGCTTTACCGTGACAACGGAAGCCTGCACACAGTACTATGAAGACGGCAGACAGATCAATGACGAGATTATGAAACAGATTCTTGAAGCCATTGATCAGATGGAAGTTATCACAGGCAAGAAATTTGGTGATAAGACAAATCCGCTGCTCGTTTCTGTTCGTTCTGGAGCACGAGCATCGATGCCAGGTATGATGGACACAATCCTGAATCTCGGACTCAATGAAGAAGTTGTCGAGACTTTGGCTTGTGCGTCCGGTAATCCACGCTGGGCATGGGACTGCTATCGCAGATTCATTCAGATGTTTTCCGATGTAGTTATGGAAGTAGGTAAGAAATATTTTGAAGAGCTGATCGATCAGATGAAGGCAAAACGCGGAGTGAAGCTTGATGTAGAGCTTACCGCAGATGATCTGAAAGAACTGGCAGGGCAGTTTAAGGCAGAATATAAAGAAAAGATTGGCACCGATTTCCCGACAGATCCAAAAGAACAGTTGACAGAAGCTATAAAGGCCGTATTCCGTTCCTGGGATAATCCTCGTGCAAATGTGTATCGTCGCGACAATGATATTCCGTATTCCTGGGGAACTGCAGTCAATGTTCAGATGATGGCATTTGGTAACATGGGAGATGACTGTGGTACAGGTGTTGCATTTA
>ENA-OUQP01001634-OUQP01001634.1-human-gut-metagenome-genome-assembly--contig:-NODE-1634-length-14426-cov-3.301162_pt1 | contig 14426 bp, 12 predicted proteins | sample MGYA00237951_ERZ548836 | MGnify/ENA primary metagenome ERZ548836 (study PRJEB26490, sample SAMN05194702) | human gut metagenome | biome: terrestrial biome; feature: human-associated habitat; material...
ATCTATGGGATTATCAATAAATAATTTTCAAAATAGAATATCATCAATTTATCAACGGCAAAAAAGAAGCATAGAATGAGGAATAAAATAGGAACCGCAGACCAAATGCAGTTCCTATTTTATTTAATAATATTAAGATTGAGATGTAATTGATATTATTTAAGAGAAATTATTTCTTTTTAGTTTTTAAAGCTTTTTTAGCAGACCAAGCAGAGTAAACATTCTTAGATTTGTTGTTTACTTTTGTTACTTTGTAGCTTCGAACTCTTACATAATATTTTTTATTCTTTTTCAGCTTCTTTAAGACTTTAGAAGCAGATTTCGCAGAAACTTTGACTGTTTTTGCTTTCTTAAAGTTCTTAGATGTGCTGTACTGAATCTGGTAAGCAGCAACTCCGGAAACTTTCTTCCAAGATACTTTGATAGAAGTCTTCTTAGCTTTGCTTAATTTCACAGTTGTCTTCGCAGGAGCTTTCACAGTTGCTGCGTTTGTTACAGTAGTTGTAGCTGCTGGTTTAGCTGAAATTGTATAAGATAATTCTTTTGTACCAGCATATTTCTTTCCATTAAATTTAACTGTTACTTTGTAAGTTCCAGCTTTTGTGCTGTTAGCGTCAGAATAAGAAACTGTATAATTATCAGCAGAAATTACAGCACCAGTACTATCTTTTACAGTAACAGAAGGTTTCTGAGCCTGTCCATTTTCTGTGAAAGAAGTTTTATCTAAATCGATAGATGCAATTTTAGCGATTGGAGTAGATTTTCTAACATCACCGCAATTTACACATGTATCATCAATGGAACCATCTTTTTCTAAAGTTGCAGCTTTTACAACTTCTTTATATTCAGGTTTTGTTAATGATTCAATAGCATTGGAAAGGTGAGTATTTGCTTCAAGGATATTAGCTTTATATAATGTGTCATGTTTTAAAGCATCCTGAGCTTCTTTATATTCTGTTTTAAAATCAGAATATGGCTTAGCACAGTATTCAGTTTCTTTTTCAAGATAAGAATCAGCAGTTTTTATTGTAGATTGTAAAGCTTTTACTTCATCACTATCAGAAGCAATTACAACGTGCTGAGCGATGTTTTCTTTGTCTGCATGGAATTTATATGTATAATCTTTATAACCTAAAGCGGAAACAGTAACACTCCAGTATCCTACTGCTGCATTTCCAGAAAGATCAAAACGAGCAGATTCTGTTAAACCAAGCTGAATTCCCATTGATTTATGCATCCAGTTATCAGCAGCAAATTTTGTACCATAAGTTTTTACTGGAGTTGTATAAGTACTGTCATCTCCATAGAAAGTCCATTTTACAGACTGAAGATTAGCACCAAGATCACCGTAATCTCCATTTAGGTCGAGACGTAAAGTCTCACCATAAGAACCAACAGCGTCTCCAGAACGTAAGTTTGGAGTCACACCGGTTGCTTCTTTTAATGCCTCATCTTTAACACCGGATTCTGTTCCTTCGTTACTTCTTGCAGAAAAAATAAATGAACCATCTTCCTGTTTTGTAGCAGTTTTTAAACCGTAAGTGTTAGCTGTAACATTTGCAGTTTTTTGGTAAGATTTTAATTGGTTTTCACCATAACCACCAACAAGAGTTCCACCATTTTCAACAACAGTGTGGTTTGCTTTTAATGCATCTAAATCTGTAGTTTTTACTTTAACAGGAACATATTTTGTACCTTTTACTTCATAAGAAGTTAATTTATATTGCGTACCATCAGTATCAGTAATAGTTCCCTTAGCATAGCTTACACCTGTAGCATCTGTGGATGATTGATAGAATTTTTTACCATCTTTACTCCAGTGAGAAACAGAAAATTCTTTTGTGGTATCATCAGAAGCTTTTGCTTTAATGACTGCATTTCCTTGGAAACTTCCTCTGTGAAGTCCGTGATTTGTAGTTGCACGAGTAACGACGTCATATCCACCTTTATCTTTTTCATAATGAGAGTCTTCTACATCAGAGCTTGAAGTATCATTAGCATTATAAACACCTTCATTCGCCCAATACTCAGCCCAAGTAAGACCAACATAGCAATATGTCCATTCATCCTGCTGTGCATCATCAGCAGCCTTAACAATGTGAGCAACATTAAAGATATTCGCTGTCACAGGAGTCGCAGTTAAAACCATTGCACCACTCATAGCGATAGCAAAGGCTTTCCCGATTAATCTTTTACGCATATAGTTTTTCCTCCGTTTTCTGTAATATAAAATAATAGCGTGTACGTAGTTAGAAAACTCTAACTGATGAAAGATATGATACCACACGAAAGGTTAGTGAACAATAACTACAAATGAGAATAATTATCAATATCTTGTCATTCATTAAATGCAGGTGTGCTCCTACGGTCACTGGACAGGATATTGATAATTATTCTGGAAGTTACTATAATTAAGGAAGTCATATTAAGATGAGAGTGTCAAAAGTACAAATTGCTTATTTGTGCAAGCACAAACGCAATTTATACTTTTGACACTTACATCATATTAAGAAATTCGTAAGAATTATATCCGCAGAAACGAAAGAACCACCTGATACACTAAAACCATCAAAGATACGAGGAGGAAAAGTATGAACCAGCCAAAGATCCTAGTCGTTGATGACGACAAAGAGATCGTAGGAGCGATCAAGAAACGTCTGGAAATGGAAGACTATGAAATCATAACGGCATATGATGGTCTGGAAGCCATGGATATCCTGATGGAACAAGAAGTCCAGCTTCTGATCATAGACGTTATGATGCCGAAGATGGACGGACTATCCGCAACGATGAAGATCAGGGAAAGCAAGAACATCCCGATCATCATTCTTTCAGCCAAGACAGAAGAAAGCGATAAGATCCTGGGACTATCTATGGGAGCCGACGACTATATCAGCAAACCATTCCGCCCAGATGAACTAGTAGCGAGAGTGAAATCCCAGCTGCGAAGATACATGCAGTTTGGAGGAATGAACGCCGCAGAAAGCAATAAGGAACAGATCATCAATGGCGGACTGATCCTTGACATGAAAGGAAAAAGGATGATGGTAGACGGAGAGCCAGTGAAACTGACTGCAACCGAATACAAGATCGTAAGTCTCCTGATGAACAATCTGGGCAGAGTATTTTCAGCAGATGAGATCTACGAACGCGTATGGAACGAAGAAGCCTATGCAACAGAGAATACCGTTATGGTTCACATCCGTCGTATCCGCGAGAAAATAGAAATAGATGCAAAAAATCCAAGATATTTAAAGGTGGTGTGGGGAATTGGATACAAGATCGAGAAAATGGACTAACAAAGTATTGATCACACTTGTGATGATCGCTATGACCCTGTCAGGGATATATGGACTCGATACGATCAATAACATGGCAGTGACAGGAGATAACAGCTTCAGTCTGGATGAACAGGATCAATCAGACTATATCAAAAACACACAGATGTCACTGTTTGATAAATGGGCGGATCAAGAAGGTGATAAAGTCTATTATACACAGGCAAATCATGTATCAGAAAGTTTACTGAATAAGATAAAAAAAGAATCATTTGTGAAAGTAACGATGAAGGTCAAACCATATGATAAAAAGATGGTAACGACAACATCAACATATGGAACAGAAAATGCGAACTATACTGGGGGCAGGATTGAACATTTTCATATAGAAAGAGGCAAGACAGAGAAACTAAACAAAGACGGAAGTTTCAAAGGATGGGATCCGTATGACGAATACGATGAGTACAATGCGGATCAGACAGAATACTATGAATTCTATGGGGATAATTATACACTGCAGGATATATTCCCGGAACAGCTTCTGATCAATGATGAGAAGAATCAGCGTCTGGAAAATGCAGACATTGAGATTTCTTTGACAAAAAAAGCACTAACAGAGATTGAAAATTTCCGAAAAGGATCAACAAAACAGATCACGACGGGAATCAAAACGATCATCGTTGTTTCGATCATTGAAGTAATCGGAACGATCCTGCTGTGCATCTTATTTGCACTTCAGGAAAAGCGAACCAGATTTTTTAGAGGGCTTGACAGGCTCTGGTGGGAGATCATACTAGTGACAGCAACTACGCTGCTTGGACTGGCGATCGCATTATGCTTTGCAATCTGGGAATATACGATAGAATATACACAGGGCGGGATCACAGGTTCAACGATCGAGATGATCATGACGCTGAGTTATATCTCAGTCCCATTTTTTATCATGGCATTTGCCGTATGTATTCAGACTACGGTATGGAGGATTCGCCAGAAGAATCTTCTCGATTCAACATTTTGTCTGGGATATATTCGAAAATGGAGCCGTCAGGCAAAGACAAGAAGAAAGCTGGAAGATGAAGCGATGTCATTTGCACAAAAACATGCAAGAGACAGGATCAGACAGTACAGGGTCTTACGATATATTTTAACTGTCGGTACACTTGCTTGTATCATCATGGGAATGAGTGGAATGAATATTCCATCCCCACTCTTGTTTATAGCAGCAGTCATCTTTGTTTTTCTTATCAGATATTTTTCAAGATATTCAGACAAATATGCAAAAGAACAGAGAGATTTAAACATGCTGGTCGATCAGATCGAACGTATTTCCAATGGGGAACTGACGGCAACGACCGATATTTCACAAGAATCTGCGTATTATGAATACAGTCAGAAACTGACCAATATCGGGCAGGGAATGGAAAAAGCATTAGAAACACAGATGAAGGGCGAGAGAATGAAGATCGATCTGATCACAAATGTATCACATGATCTGAAGACACCGCTGACTTCTATCATCGGATACGTCGATCTCTTAAGCAGAGATCAGACATTATCTGCAGAATCAAGAGATTATGTAACCATCCTGATCAACAAGACCGAACGCTTAAAATCTATCATTTCTGACCTGTTTGAACTTGCGAAAGCAACAAGTGGAGATGCGAAAGTAGATCTGGAAGAAATGGATATGAAACGTCTGGTAGAACAGACACTGGGGGATATGGCAGATCAGATAGAAGAATCTGGATTTGCGATCAGATATCAGTGCGAAGCTACACACACAAGATTTATCGGAGACAGCAGCCGCATGTACCGAGTGGTACAAAATGTCATAGAAAATGCCTTAAAATACTCCCTGAAAGGAACCAGGATCTTCCTAAGGATCACCGAAGCAGATCAAAATATAAAATTAGAAGTTATAAACACAGCATCCTATGAGATGAATTTTACAGAAGAAGAGATCATGGAACGGTTTGCCAGAGCGGAAAAATCACGTACCAGCGAAGGAAACGGATTAGGACTTTCCATCGCAGACAGTTTTACAAAGAATTGTGGAGGAGAGTTTTCGATAAGAATAGACGGAGATCAATTCCTGGTTACTATACAATTTAAACAACATTTAGATGTAAACAAATAGATTTCATATGTTTTTTGACAAAATTGTAAAAATTGAAAAAAACTATGTTGAAAGGGTAGAAAACATAAATATAAAAGTATATACTACTAATTGTGTCGACAATATGCAAATAGACCATTTGAGAGAGTGGTTTTTGAATCCTTTTTTTTCATGAAGTTTTGATACATGGTGACTTATGGAACGGTTGCGTATTTGGAGACATCTGCTTTTAAAGCCTCTTCAGACATTAAGATCTGAAGGGGCTTTTTTTCTATAGAAATAGGACGTAACAGCATTTGATACAAACAAATGCTTCTGGTATAATAAAAAGAAAAGAGCATGCACGGAAAGGACACGAAAGAATGAAGAGACGTTTAATCAGCCTTGTCCTTGTATTGATGCTTGTCATGACAGCAGGATGCGGGAAGAAGAGTACAACAAAGAAACTCAAGACAGAAGATCTGGATGAAACAACCTTGCAGGGAATGGCAAAAGATATCACAAAGGAGATGTCCTTAAAGAATAAGATCGGACAACTATTTATGGTATCTGTTTATCAATTAGATGAGGCAGAAAGCAAGAATCAGACAAGTGTGACGAGTCAGATGAAGAAGACATTGAAGAAGTATCCAGCAGGTGGAGTGATCATGTTTGCGAAGAATATCAACACACCTGATCAAACAAAGAAGATGACGGATGAGCTTCAAGATGCCTCCTATATCCCACTATTTATGGCAGTGGATGAGGAAGGTGGACAGGTTTCAAGAGTCGCATCAAATCCCAAGATGAAGATGACAGTATATCCATCTGCACAGGAAGTTGGAAGAACTTACAATAACAAGAAGATCGCGCAGATGGGGAAGACACAGGGAAAGGAATTAAAAGAGCTTGGATTTAACATGAATCTTGCACCAGTCGCAGACGTTTTAACGAATAAGAATAACACAGAGATCGGAGACCGAAGCTTTGGCGCAGACTCAAAGAAAGTTGCTGATATTATTACAACACTGGTAAAGAACATGCAGAAACAACAGATCTCAGCGACATTAAAGCATTTTCCAGGAAGTGGACAGACTGGAGGAGACACACACCGCGGAAGCACAGAGACCAATCAGACGATCAATACATTAAGAGATACAGATTTTAAACCATTTAAAGCAGGAATCAAGGCAAAAGCTGATGCAGTGATGGTGTCACATCTGATGCTGTCTAATGTGACAGATGAGAAGGAGCCTTCAAGCCTGAGCAGCAGAGTTGTATCAGACATTCTAAGAGATGAACTTGAATATAAGGGCGTTATCATGACCGATGCGATGAACATGAAAGCGATCACAGATAACTATAGTTCCGGAGAAGCAGCAGTGAAAGCAATTCAGGCAGGAGTTGACCTGATCGTGATGCCGGATAACTATAAAGAAGCATACAAGGCAATTAAGAAGGCACTAAAAAGTGGCAAGATCAAAGAATCAAGAATCGATAAATCTGTAAGAAGGATCATATATACAAAGCTTAAGCGAGGAGAGATCCCTCCAGATACTACATTATTAAAAGAGAATCAATAACAGGGATGCTTGCAGATTTAAAATGAATATGTTACTATCAAAAATGTGTATTTTACAAAGGAAACTAAAGATTGTATAACAGAAAGGTCAAAAGATCACGATGAGCAGAGAGAACTTTGATAAGTTGGGAGAAGAATGTGGAGTTTTCGGTATCTATGATTTCGATGGCAATGATGTAGCGTCAACGATCTATTATGGATTGTTTGCACTGCAGCATCGAGGTCAGGAAAGCTGCGGAATTGCAGTTTCTGATACGAATGGTCCAAAACGTAATGTCACATCTCAAAAAGGTATGGGATTATGTAATGAAGTGTTTACACCAGATTCCCTTCAGGCATTAAAGGGAGATATCGGTGTAGGGCATGTAAGGTATTCAACAGCAGGAGAGAGTGTTCCTGAGAATGCCCAGCCACTGGTTTTAAATTATGTAAAAGGTACTTTAGGACTTGCACATAATGGTAATCTGATCAATGCAATAGAACTTCGCGAAGAATTAGAAAAGACAGGAGCTATTTTCCAGACAACGATCGATTCCGAAGTTATCGCATATCATATCGCAAGAGAACGCGTGAATACATCATCAATTGAGAAGGCAGTAGCCAGAGCAATGCAGAAGATCAAAGGTGCATATTCCTTGATCGTTATGTCACCAAGGAAACTGATCGGGGCAAGAGATCCATATGGATTTAAGCCATTATGTATCGGTAAGAGAGATAATGCTTATGTATTAGCATCTGAAAGCTGTGCATTAGATACGATCGGAGCAGAATTTATCCGTGACGTGAATCCAGGAGAGATCGTAACGATCACAAAGGATGGAATTCAGTCAGACTGTGATTTATGTATTCCAAAGGAGAAAACAGCAAGATGTATCTTTGAATACATTTATTTTGCAAGACCAGACAGTGAGATTGACGGAGTTGGGGTATACCACTCAAGAATTCAGGCAGGAAGATACCTCGCACAGGATTCACCGGTAGAAGCAGACTTGGTTGTCGGAGTACCAGAATCAGGAAATGCAGCAGCTCTTGGATATTCCTTAGAGTCAGGAATCCCATATGGAACCGCGTTTGTCAAGAACGGTTATGTTGGAAGAACTTTCATCAAACCAGGACAGAGCAGCCGTGAATCAAGTGTGCAGATCAAGTTAAATGTTTTAAAAGAAGCAGTCAAAGGAAAGAGAGTCATTATGATCGATGATTCCATCGTACGAGGAACAACAAGTGACCGCATTGTGAAGATGTTACGCGATGCAGGAGCGACAGAAGTTCACGTAAGGATCAGTTCCCCACCATTCCTGTGGCCATGCTACTTTGGAACTGATATTCCAGAGAGAGAACAGCTGATCGCATATAACAGATCGATCAACGAGATCTGTGAAGTGATCGGAGCAGATAGTTTAGGATACTTAGGAGAAGAGAGACTTTCACAGATGGTACAGGGATTACCGATCTGTAAAGGATGTTTCACAGGTGAGTATCCAATGAAACCGCCAACAAGAGATATTCGTGGAAATTTTGAAAGATAAGGATAAGGAGATTTTTATGAACGACCGTTACCAGAGCCCATTATCAGAACGTTATGCAAGCAAAGAGATGCAGTACATCTTTTCTCCAGACAAGAAGTTTAAGACATGGAGAAAGTTATGGATCGCACTTGCTGAGACAGAGAAAGAATTAGGACTTGATATCACACAGGAACAGATCGACGAATTAAAAGCACATGCAGAAGACATCAACTACGATGTAGCAAAAGAACGTGAAAAATTAGTCCGTCATGATGTTATGTCTCACGTATATGCATACGGAGTACAATGTCCAAAGGCAAAAGGAATTATCCATTTAGGAGCAACATCCTGCTATGTTGGTGATAACACAGACATCATCATCATGACAGAAGCATTAAAGCTTGTCAGAGTAAAATTATTAAATGTGATCAACGAATTATCCAAATTCGCAATGAAATACAAAGATCTTCCAACACTTGGATTTACACATTTCCAGCCTGCACAGCCTACAACAGTAGGTAAGAGAGCAAGCCTTTGGTTGATGGATCTCGTATATGATCTAGAAGATCTTGATCACGTGATCGCTAACATGAGATTATTAGGATCAAAAGGAACAACAGGAACACAGGCAAGTTTCTTAGAGTTATTCGAAGGAGACCATGAAACGATCAAGAAGATCGATGGAATGATCGCCAAGAAGATGGGATTTGACAAATGCCAGCCAGTATCTGGACAGACATACTCTAGAAAAGTTGATTCCCGCGTGATCAACGTATTAAGCCAGATCGCACAGTCTGCTCATAAGTTCTCAAACGACATCAGACTTCTTCAGCACTTAAAAGAAGTAGAAGAACCATTTGAAAAGACACAGATCGGATCATCTGCAATGGCTTACAAGCGTAATCCGATGAGAAGCGAGAGAATTGCATCTTTATCCAGATATGTGATAGTAGATGCCATGAACCCAGCATTAGTAGCATCTACACAGTGGTTTGAAAGAACATTAGATGACTCAGCCAACAAACGTTTATCTGTACCAGAAGGATTCTTAGCAATCGATGGTATCTTAGACCTTTACTTAAACGTTGTAGACGGATTAGTTGTATACCCTAAGGTTATCGAAAGCCGTTTAAGAAGCGAACTTCCATTTATGGCAACAGAGAATATCATGATGGATGCAGTAAAAGCGGGTGGAGACAGACAGGAACTTCATGAGAAGATCCGTGTACATTCTATGGCAGCAGGAAAAGTTGTCAAAGAAGAAGGAAAAGCAAACGATCTGTTAGAGAGAATCGCAGCAGACCCAGCATTTGGTATGAACATGGAGCAGTTACAGGCGATCATGAAACCAGAGAACTTCGTAGGACGTGCACCACAGCAGACAGAAGAATTTGTGAATGAAGTGATCAATCCAATTCTGGAAGAGAATAAAGAAGTACTCGGATTAACAGCTGAGATCAACGTATAAAAAGATAAAATTTTAACATAAAAAGAGATGGAAAGATCAAAACAATATAGATTTTTCCATCTCTTTTTGCTGTATTTTAAGAAAAAATTACCAAAAAGCAGGAAATGAGCAGGAGTAGATATAGGAAATTAAGAAAAAAGGTACTATAATAAATTTTATAATAAAATATATAGAAGGATTATAGTTTTTTATACAAGGAATGCATGTAGGAGTATTAGGTGCAGATCATACCTGGTTTATGACAATGTTAATGATTTGCTATATATTAACACCGTTGATAGAAAAAATCTGGAAAAGAATTCAATATAAAAAGACACAATGGGGCATACTAGTTGGATTACTTATAGTTCCGTTTATTATGGCATATCTGCTGCCGGATTATATATTTTTCATTACATATCATGTGTGCTTTTATGCAATAGCATATTATGTAGGAAGTAATTGGAAAAGACTTGGAAAATCAACTAATAAATCAGCAGTTATATATTTTATTGTTATGTGTCTGGCATTTGCAACGAGATTTATTGGACGAATAATGATTGATGGTACGAAATTATATAATCTTGTTATTGTAAATTATACACATTATGTGGCAGCAGCATGTATATTTATGCTATTTTCAATTATCTTTTCTAAAGCGAAAATGCTAAAAATTGTACAATTGGTTGATGGTATAAGTTTTGAAATTTATCTTTGCCACTATATGTTTATTGTGGGACCAGTATCAGTAATGTATATTACGGGGAATTGGATAATTAACAGCATTATTGCGGTGTGTATTGCGTTATTATTTGCAGTAATATTACATAAATTATCGAAAGGGATAAGAAAAATCTTAAGGGTTCATAGCACTTAAGATGTGTTTTTGAAAAATAAACTTATAAATAAAGAAAATACCGCATAGATATATTGATTCTAATAAAACTGTTTATTAAAATATATATCAGGTGTTACTACATTGACGTGAATGGCGGTTTGCTTCCTACGGGGAGTTCTAGTGCGTGGAAAGCATGATGCCAAGACAGAAAAATAACCGCCTTAGCCTAGAAAGTTAAGCGGTTATTTTTATAACTTATTAATATCAGGCGAACCGTCATCGGTAGCACCTTTCTTTATTAATATACTAACATTTGGTATATTTTATGTCAACAAATAAAAAAATAAAGGAGAGGTGAATACACACTATGGATCAAGAAAAATTAAGAATCACATTGCAGATAGGTGAAACAATAGCAGTAGAATTTAAAAGATGCAGCAACCGAATAGAAAATGATGTATATCAAAGTGTATGCTCCTTTCTGAATCGTTTTGGTGGAGATATTTACCTTGGAGTAGAAGACGATGGGACTGTTTGTGGAGTTCCTGAAAATGCAGCAGGAGATATGGTAAAGAATTTTATAAAGATTATCAGTAATCCCAATATGTTTACTCCAACCATATATCTATCACCGGAAATTATAAAGTATGAAGAGAAAACGATCATTCATATTCATATACCAATCAGCGCAGAAGTACACAGTTTCAAAAAGGAAGTTTATGACAGAGTAGACGATGCAGATGTAAAAGTTACTGCAACAGCTCAACTTGCAATGATGTATATTAGAAAATAGAATAGGTTTACAGAGAAACAGATTTATCCTTATATTTCACTGGAAGATTTTAGATTAGATTTATTGCCACGAATTAGAAAAATGGCAACAAATAATATAGAAGGTTTGCATAGTTGGGAAAGTATGAGTGATGAGGAATTATTGAGAAGTGCGGGATTATATGGAAAGGACAGAGCAACAGGAGAAAGTGGATATAATCTGGCAGCAGTTATGTTATTGGGAAAAGATGATCTGATCATGGATATTTGCCCAGCTTATGAAACGGATGCGTTGGTAAGAAGAGTTAATGTGGATCGCTATGATGACCGGGAGATCATAAGAACAAACTTAATAGAAAGTTACGATTAATTAATGGAATTTGGAAGAAAACATTTGTCTGATAAATTTTTTATAGAAGGGGTGGAATGAAAAAATCTGAGGAATATTATAACCAGGGAAATGATTGCAAACACATTGATTCATAGGGAATTTACGAGTTCATATACAGCTAAATTTGTAATAGAAAAAGATAGGATGTATACAGAAAATGCGAATCGGTCATCAGGAGATGGAATTATTACACCTGATAACATGGAACCAAATCAAAATAATCCGATCATTGCTTCATTTTTTAGAAATATAGGATGGTCAGATCGATTAGGTTCAGGAGTGAGAAATATATTTAAATATTCGAAATATTATTCAGGAGAAGAACCAGAATTTGTAGAAGGGGATGTATTTAGGATTATTGTGCCATTAAATGAAGATTATTCCTATGATAATGTAAAAAACGGCGATAAAAAGATTTCAAAAAAGACAATACAAAATTATAAAAAAATACTTGAATTTATGGAAGAGGGTAAAGAATATACGATTCAGGATTTTTGTAATTTGTTAAATTTAAAACCCTCCAGAACGAAAGAGTTATTAAAAGCTTTGACACAAGATATAGAACAAATAGGCAATAATAAAAATCGAAAATACAGATTAAAATAAAAAGGCTATGGGGAGGAAACCTACAAATGCAATCAGCATATATTCACTTATATCTGATCATGATCAACGTTATAACATTTGCATTGTATGGACTAGACAAATGGAGAGCGATGACAAGACAGTGGAGAGTCAGAGAGAAAAAATTGATCATACTTGCACTGATCGGAGGCTCCATTGGAGCAATGATCGGTATGACAGTATTTCATCATAAGACAAGAAAATGGTGTTTTAGATTAGGGATACCTTTGATTTTGGGCATTCAGGTGTCGTTGGTACTTTGTTTTTATGATATGATATAAGTAAGCAAAGAAGAATCCCCAAAGCAAAGGAAGATTAGAGATATGAAGCAAAACAAATGGAAGCATTTAAAATTTGAAAAATATATTTTTGTGTTATTATTGGCAATCGAGCTTATTATGTCATTTACTTTTTTAGGATTCATTCATATTGATCCAATTTCACTTACAACAGCATATATCCCGATCGTAGTTGCGGGATGTTTGCTTGGACCTTTGGAATCGACACTGATCGGATTGGTATTTGGACTAGCAAGTATGTATAAGGCATCAGCACTTTATGTTGTATCAGATGATAAGATATTTTCGCTGCTATATAGTGGTAATCCAATAGGAAGCATTTTACTAAGTGTTGGGTCAAGAGTTTTGTTTGGCTTTGTGATCGGATATCTGTTTTCCATCATAAAAGGACGAAAGTATGAGAAAATAGGAATCTGGATTCTTTCTTTGATCTCACAGTGGATACATGCTTTCTTAGTGTTCACTGTTATGGGAGCCTGTTTTCCACAACTTGGCTATACTGGAATGTCAACATTTCATATGGGGATCAATGATGCACTTATTGCACTATGTTGTCTTTTCTGGGTAGAGGTGGCATATAAGATTTATCACAAGGAACGCATTCAAAAATACAAGGATGCGGTAAATCAATCTTTGGATGATCCATATCTGTCTTCTAAGATAGTCGCTATATCATCAGGGATCAGTTTTTTGATCATTTGTATAGCGATATTTTCTACTGGATATTTTGCAAATCGGTCTACATATATGTTGAAACAGCACAGAGTTCATGTAACAAAGACAATTGAGATTGATCTGCTACATTTACAGGTACAGTTTTTGATCGCAATGCTTGCATTGGATTTTATCTTAATATTGACGATGCTTATGATCTACCAATATATGAAGTATCGGGAATATCAAGGGGAGATTGATTTTCTTACTGGAGTAATGGGAAGAAGACTGTTTTTGCAGCATTGCCAAAATATTCAAAACGATCAGAGGATTTATGGCCATCAAGGATGGTTTCCGCGGCATCTGCTGGGCTGCCTGGGAAGAGGATATCAAGCTAAGAACCCCGGCTGCCATGGACAAATATCGCAGAAAATATGCGAAAGAGATTATGTTTTACCAGTTCCAGCAGTATCTGTTCGAGGTACAGTGGGAGAAACTAAAGACCTATGCCAACGATAACGGCATCAAGATTATTGGGGATATTCCCATTTATGTGGCATTTGACAGCTCAGATGCCTGGGCGAATCCGGAGCTGTTCCAGTTCGATGAGAATTGTGAGCCGGTAGCAGTGGCGGGATGCCCTCCCGATGCGTTTTCCGCCACCGGACAGCTGTGGGGCAATCCTCTGTATAACTGGGAACATCACAAGGAGACCGGTTATGCCTGGTGGATGCAGCGGCTGGCAGCCTGCTTTGAACGCTATGATGTGGTACGTATCGATCATTTTCGTGGATTCGATGCTTATTATGCGATTCCCTATGGGGAACCCACTGCGGAGCACGGCCACTGGGAACATGGACCGGGATATGATATTTTCCGTTCCATGAAGGAAAAATTGGGAGAAAAAGAAGTTATTGCAGAAGATCTTGGCTTTTTAAC
>ENA-OUQP01001639-OUQP01001639.1-human-gut-metagenome-genome-assembly--contig:-NODE-1639-length-14408-cov-4.379224_pt1 | contig 14408 bp, 13 predicted proteins | sample MGYA00237951_ERZ548836 | MGnify/ENA primary metagenome ERZ548836 (study PRJEB26490, sample SAMN05194702) | human gut metagenome | biome: terrestrial biome; feature: human-associated habitat; material...
ATACGAGATCAGCCTCGGTCTCGTGGGCTCGGAGATGTGTATAAGAGACAGAGCGCCGGGAACTTGGCCTCGACCATGTCGCGGACGGCTTCGGCGTCCTCGCGGCACGCGCTCATCGAGAGCGAGCACTTGCCGGCGTAGTCATGCCCGTCCTGAGCGTGCTCCTCCATGCGAGCGACCATGTCCTTCTCGGCCTTGGCCTTGGTGCGGATCTTGTCGCGCGGGATGAGCTTGCCCTCGTTGTTCATGTTGAGCACGGGGCAGATCTTGAGCGCGGTTCCCGCGAATCCGCTCACGCGGGAGACGCGGCCGCCGCGCACGTAGCTCGTAAGGTCCGTCGAGAAGAACCAGTGGTGGACGTGCAGGCGGTTCTCCATCGCCCACTCGTAGGCCTCGTCGAGCGTGGCGCCCTCGTCGCGCTTGTCAGCCAGGTAGTCCACGAGCATGCCATAGCCCGAGCTCGCGCCCAGCGAGTCGACCACGAGGACGCGACGGCCGGGGTGTGCCTCCATGACCTGCGTCGCGGCAAGGCAGGCACTGCCATAGGCGCCGGAAAGGCCGCTCGAGAGCGATACGTGCAGGACGTCCGAACCCGCCGCCACGATAGGCTCCCACAGCTCGACGAGCTCGCCCACGCTCACCTGCGAGGTGGTGGGGGCGGCGCCGGCCTTGATGGCGGCGTAGAAGTCCTCCGGGGAGATGGACTGGTAGAGGTCGTCGAGGTGGTCGACGCCGTTCTCGTCCCAATGGAAGCAGGCGTAGGGAATCTCGCGGGAATCGAAGAAGCTCTTATCCCTATCCGCGGTTGAGCAGCAGGTAAGCGTGAAGTTTGCCATGGTGGTACCTCGTTATCGGCTCGACATGCCGACGGAGCGGCGAGCGTCAAAGCCTCGCCGTTCTGTCGAGCGTTTTACCCGCATTGTACCGCGGTGCCACATCCAGCGAGCATGGAGCGGAGCTCGCGGCCCGACTCCGCAAGCCCGCGCAAGAAAAGTACGGTGCCCATGCGACAAAAGCATGACGTCCGTGCAACAAAGCGCATGACCTGACAGGAACAACACTCACAGGCACGACGCAATCAGGCGCGCAACGCGCATGCGCAAAAGAGCACCCCCTCACCCCAGCGCAGCGCACTTAGGCAAAAAGTACCCGCATCCCCCACGGAACAACGCGGCCACCACACGCACCCTCCCCGCAAACAAAAACCTCCCCTCGGCCGGTTTGGCCGAGGGGAGGCTCGAAAGCACGTTTCAATTAGCAGCTGGCTACTACTCGCCGTCGACGTCGCGCGCGACGGCCTCCTCGAGTGCCTCGACGCCCGCGGCGGAGAGGTCCTCCCCGCCCTGGCAGAACTTCTTGTCGACCCAACCGGTGAGGATCGGCGCGAGGATCGCCGTGATGATGACGGCCGTGGCGATCTGGGCGTAGGCCGTCGGCGCGAGCTCGGCATAACGCGGCGCGACCTCGGCGAGGGCGACCGGCGTCGTCATCGCGGTGCCGGCGACCGTGGAGCACGCGATGGCAGCCTTGCCGTTGCCGCCGCAGAGGCGCTCGAACGCGAACGTCGCCGGGCCAACGACGAACAGCGTAATGAGGCCAAGCAGGACGCCCGAGATGCCGCCGGAGATAAAGCTCGAGAGGCTCATGGACGCGCCGAGCTGGAAGCCCAGGAACGCGATCGCGGGGTTCGTGCCCGGGACCAGCAGGTTCTTAACGAACGGGAACAGGTTGCCCAGCACCATGCCAATCACGAGCGGCAGGACGGAGCCCACGATGGTGCCCACGGGGATGTTCGCCAGGCCGGAGACGCCAAGGATGATCATTGTGATCGCGGGGCCGGCGGTGAAGAACAGGATGCCCACGGCGCCGCGCTCAGACTCGTCGCCGAACTCGCCCATGATGCCCGTGTAGAGCGCCATGTTGCAGAACGAGATGCCACCGATGATGGAGACGGAGGACAGGCCGAGGAAGTTGTCGTTGAAGAAGTAGGCGACGCCCAGGCCGAGGGCAGCGGCGAGCACGAGCTTCGGGATGAGGATCACGATGCCGGTCTTGATGGCGCCCGGGGTGGACTTGAACGAGATGCCGGCGCCGACGAACAGCAGAATCGCGGCGACAACGGCGTTCGAACCGCCGCGCGTGGCGGCCGTGAAGAAGCCGCCGATCTCGAAGACCTGCGGGCAGAACGTGTTAAGGAGGAGGCCAACAATCATCGGGTAGATCATGATGTCGCCCGGAAGGCGCGGCACCTTGAACTTGGGCTTGGACACCTCGGCGGTGGCCGCTGCGGTCATCTCCTTGTCATCACCTGGCTGTGCCATTAGGTCCCCCTATCTGCCGTTTTTAGGTTTGGAAATACTAGCAAACGCAGATACTGGGGCCGCAGATGTTCTCATGGTTGTAACGAATGGGGTGCGGGGCAACGCCCCGCACCCCATTCGCGGGCCCGTGGCCCGCGATGCCCTCCCTACCCGCGAAATCACTTCAGGCGCAAGAAGGCTCGACCAGCACCCTCGCTTTACTTAGATTCATTGCGGGGCTTGCAAAAGCCTGCGCAAATCTCGCGATTCGGTCAGCCGTCCGTGGAGCCAAATAGGCTCGCGGCAGCCCGCCCGCAGTGCCAACTAGGCTCGCGGCAGCCCGTTCGAGCGCGCCACCATCCTGCCATTTGCTTGCGATGAGGCAATCTAGAGTATCCGTTAATAGTAATTTTGCGAGTGGTGGTCAAAAACACCATCTTGGCGTACGCCTCATCGCTCAAAGCGGCCGGTTTGGGGAGCGTCTGCGACTCCTCGAGGGATCCGGGAGTCGGCCCCGTTGGCACTCACAACTGACCAATTAATCTACCTGTATGTTTACAAATGTCTTGTTTAGCGCGCTCTTCGAATGGGCCTCAATACCCACCCCGTGCGTACGCCAGGATGGGTATTTTGACCACCTGTCGTCAAAAACGCCGACCGCAGGCCGCCCAAACCACAAACTAGCCGCGCCTTGTCCTCAAAACGCACGACGCGTCGACTGCCCGCACGAGAAACTCCGTCGCACCCTCGCCGCAAGGCCCATCGTAGTAGGCAACAAACCTCGGATCCGCAAGATATCCCTGGCAAAGGCCCAGATACGCGGCATCCTCAGGCTCGGTGCCCCAGTGCAGGCCCACCCAGCGACGGTGCATCGCCACAAGCTTCTCCGCCTCGGGTCCACGAACGTCACCGTCCGCCATGGCGATCGAAAGCTGCCCCAGGACCGCGCGCTCGAGCTCCTTCAGGTCATTCCACGCAGCCGCATCCATGTCGAGAATCCGCTCGTTAGCAGCGTCAACCGCCTCGTCTCCGTAGCGTTCGCGAGCCTCAGCACCATAACGCTCCTCGTTCTCGCGAACCGCGCGCCAGCGCTCGAGCTGCGGTAGAATCGCGCCCATGAGCGAAACCGCCTCGTCGAGCGTCATGCCCTCGTTCTCCGCCAGTCGCGGAGCACAGTCCTCGATCATGGCCTCCATCGTGGTCTCATAGGTGTAGTGGCCACCGTCATAGCACCACTTGCAGTAGTGGTCGTTCTTCTCGCCGTCGGCGTCCGTGCCGAGGTCGGCCGGCGTGAGATACATGCCGCAGCTCTCGCAATAGTGCTCCGGCATCTCGAGCAGGTGCGAGAGGGGCTCGCCCGTAACAGCAGCCACGAGCTTCATCATGTCGATGCCCGGCGTCACCTCGCCGCGCTCCCAACGGCTCACGGCCTGGCGCGTGACATAGAGCTTGGAGGCGAGCTCCTCCTGCGTAAGACCATGCGAACGGCGAACTGCCACGAGCCTGTCTGCGAATGCCATGGTGGGTCCTTCCTGCGGTTTCGATTGCTGACTCAAGTATGAGCGCCGCCGGATGGGCTGCCAAGCAATCGTTGGTTGCGCAGGTGGCCGATAAGACCGCCGAGAAGACCCTAACCACCACGGGCGACGACACCATGCTTGCGATCGACGCCGTGGGCGTTGCCGGCGGGACCGCAGCCGCGACAGGCATCGCTGTCGGCAAGCGCCACGAGGAGTAATGGCGAGCATGATTGCTAGCCGACCGCAGCGGCTCGGGAGCGGACCCGGCGGGCCGGCAGCCGCCCGAAGCAATTTACGCAGTGCGGTTCACCCAAGACATCATTCGATCCCATTTGGTTTCGAAACTCGAATACTTTTTAAGTATCGAAACTGATTAAGTATCGAAACTGATAAGGAAATTTGCGCGACAAAGACGTATCGAGGGTCGAATCCTGGTCGAACCGCGTCGGTAACAAAGACGTCAGACGGCCGGCCGTAAGTCAGGCAGCCGACCGTAAGCACCAAGGCGCAGCAAGCGCTTGCGAATCAGTGGGAGACCATGGAGCAGGACTCAGCTCGAGTAAGAAGCCATCGCTGTGCGGAAGGGGCGGAGGCACATTTCAGACCCACGTTGCGCCGACCAAGGAGATGCTCGCATCCGCCCAACGGTTGCCCGGCGTCACCATTACCCAGCAGTACGTCGAGTTCCTCGACGAGTACGGCCACGGCGATGTCGGAGGGGTCGAGATTCTCGGAGTGGGACTCACCAGCACCACGCTCTTCCTCGAGGCCACTCTCAGACATCGCAAGTACGGGCTGCCAAACAATCTCCTCGTGATTGAGAACTACGACGAATGGCAGGAATGCATCGACTGCGACACCGGAGAGGTGGTCTCCTGGGACCCGGTCGAGGGATCGATTGTCGACTATTCGGACTTTGACGCGTTTCAGCTCGATCGCGCCAAGGACGCAATCGACAACCTCTAGGGTTGTTTCACATCACCAGCGGACAGGCGCCCACCCGCATCTGCATGCGGGCGGGCGCCTGCTACTGTTCGACTGCGTATGGATCTGATGCCCGGGCTTTTGTTGTCCCGTCCGAACTGCACTTCAAGATCGCAACTCTCCCGCTCCCGCTCAGCCATCGCGCGCGGCTTCTTCTTCACGCCCAAGGCGGCCGTCCCCAACCCCGAAACCAAGCCTTCCGAGAAGCCCGGCGAGAACGACAGCTAATTGGCCTTCGGAAGGCTGGCCTCATTGGCAGGCTGGGCGGTATCAGCCGCGGGAGCCAAAACCTCGGCTGCGGGAGCAGTGCCGTCCGCCGCAGCGTCATTTGCAGCAGCGGCATCCTGGGGCGCTTCGCCCTTTGACACGTCGCCGGCACCGCCGGCAGCCTTTGCCTCCGCAGGCTCAACGGGCGCGGCAGCCTCGTCCTCGGGATCCACGCCCGCGAGGTCCTTGCCAAAGGCGGCGAGCATGTTGCTGCCGACCCAGCCCAAAACCGCGATGTCACCGACAGCCGCACACACGGCGGCAGCATACGTGCAGGTGCTGGAGAGAGCCATCTTGGAGGAGTACTCCCTCAGAGCGCCCGAAGAGGAGTAGCCACTATAGACCGAATAGCTCGACGAATACCTGTCATAGGCACTCGACGCGTCCGCCGAGGCCATCATGCCGAAGAGTATGAACGCGATGCCGCATAGAAGCATCACCCACGTAATGCGCTTGCACCTATCCCTGAATGCGGCCAGATTCTTTCCCATTTGTATCCCCTTCAGTCGTATTACCCCACGAGGTTTCGCGGGGCCGCAAATGGCCCAAACCAGCTACCTCACCATTTGCTTATTTAGAGGAACCATATCAGGGATTGTGGACATTAATTAGAGACCCAGAAGAGCCCGCACCGCATCCCAAGGAGGCGCCGCAACACCCGCCAGCCCCTCAAGAATCGCCGCATGAAAACGCCCCAAACCCAGCCGTGCCAAACAAGGCTATGCTCAATGAAAGCAGCTTCTGCATCCGCCGAAGCACGTCCCGAGAGGAGACGGCCTCATGGCGCGAGTCGATTCAGCCAGCCTCATGCCCGTCATCCCCGGCCTCGACAACTATCGCGGCTGGCTCACCCTCAGCGATTACCCCATGGGGGGGGACGGATCGGCATTGCGCATCGCGGGCTATGAGTTTCCTTTCTTCCGGGTTGACATGCACCCAAAGAGCCCAGATGGCATGTGCCCGTGCGTCGTAATCGATATCACGAATCTCAATATCCCGATCGAGCTTCTCGAGGGCGAGACCGTCGAGTTCAGTTGACGGCGCGCACGCCAGGCTTGGTCCGCAAAACAGATAGCGCGATATAATGCCTGAAAAGAACCGATATTTCGCGCATAAAGGACATCCCGTGCCTGGCTACATAAACCTAAAGACCATGACCATGCAGCTTATTGAGGGCGACCCTGAAGGCATCAGGATTTGCCGCGTCAGGGGCGAATCGCTCGTGACTGTCGTCGTGCCGCGAGATAAGTTGTCAGAAGCGAAGGCCCTTCCCGACCTCCCCCATCGAGGTATCTACTACCTACTTGACGAGGATCACGGAACGCTCTCGCGCGTTTATGCCGGGCAGACCACACAAGGTCTCGCCCGTCTAGACGCCCATAAGGCAAAGAAAGACTTCTGGAATCGTGCCGTTATGTTCCTAGACGACGACATCAACATCGACCGTGACGTTCTAGACGCTCTTGAAACGAAGGCCATCGATTACGTACGAAACCACGGCTCCTATGAGACCGACAACACCGCCACGCCGTGCCCACACGTAAGCCCTTACAATGGGCAGCTCGTTGAAGGCCTTCATGAAGACATTTTGTTCCGCATGCGCGTCCTGGGATACGATCTAGATCGCCAGGAAAAGGGGCCGTCCTCAGCATCGGTTTTCCACACTAAGAAGCTGGGCATCGTGGCGAGGGGTCGATACGACAGAGAGACTGGACGCTTTACGGTCCTCGCCGGAAGCACGGTGGCGTTGGACAGGCACATTCTCAAGAATTCGGGCGCTATGGAGATGCGCGCGCACCTTTTCGGCGACTCCACCAAGCGAGCGACCCTCGAGGACGACCAGACCTTCTTAAGCCCAAGCGCAGCGGCAGTATTCGTGCTAGGCGGCAGCCAGAACGGCTGGGTTGAATGGACAAACGACGAAGGCAAAACCCTCCACGAGGTATATCGCACCACCGAGTAACCCCAGACGCCGCACTACTTGAGAGTTCATCAGGAAGGGCGCCGCGTTCCCGCGACGCCCTTCCTCAAATACCTACCCGCAATCCTATGCCGCAGGCGTAACGGCATTCTCCTTGATCGTCTTGATCGTCGTCACCAGCGCCATCTGCTGCTGCGTATTAAAAATCTGCATGAAAGAACGAGGCCTATCGAACGGAGGCTTCATGAGCTCCTTGGGCTCCATATAGCCGCTCTTCACGATGTAGTCCACCACGCGTTTGATGAATGAAATCTGCTGCTCATTGAGGCTTTGATCGTTCAGGAAGCCAGCGAACGCCTCCATCGCGGCATCGCGATCCAGATGCACCACCTTGCGGACCAGCAGACCAAACGGGGTGTCTCCGTAAGCCTTGGCGTAATCCTCCGCATTGCCCAATTCACTCGTAAAGATGCGTTCAAGCTGCTGGAACTCAAATTCCGTCATCGGCTTGTTGTTACGAAGCTTATCGATGACCAGGGTATCGCCGTAGTCATTGAGGTAGCGCTCGACCTTAAGCTTGTAATCTTCAAAACTGTCACCAACGTCAACGCTAACGCCATAGTTCATCTGCGTAACCGGGTCATCAAGATGCGTGATCACAACCTGGCGCTGCGGGCCATCGCCGGCTATGAACTTGATAAGCGAGCGGAATCTCTTTCGGATGTCCTCAAGATCCAGTAGGCTCGCCTCATTTAGCATGCCACCTTCTGCGACACGCATAATGAGAGGCATCTGAGCGTTAACCTGCGGCACCGAAGCCAGCGACGCAAGCCCGTTCGCCATTACCGCAAGCCTGTTCTTGTAGGACGCTGTCCGTCCTCCCTGGCCCTGGGCAAGCATATAACCGTACATGAGGCTATCGAAACGTAGCGCGTACAGATCGGCCTCGTCGTCGACGATCAACGTGGAAATCGGCTTATTCAGCTCGGACAGCGAAACCGCAGACAGAATGGTGTAGGACTCCACGCGACGATACTTCTCAACCTCGCGGCGATGCTGGCGAATATAGAAGATGTCGTCATTAAGCGCGGTAACCTGCCCATGCATTATCTCAACGAGCTGCTTTCTCCACTCCTGATAATCACTGCCAGCGTAAGCGCTTTCCTGCAGAAGAGCCGCGAGCTCCGCGCGGCGGTTAAACACCGTCTGTGCAACCGTAACCGCGTTTTTCCCCTCGGTCTCCTTGGGGTCCTCGCTAAAGAAGGCAAAGTTGTTGCACCAATCGAAGATGAAGAATCGCTCCTTGTCCTCATGCGGGCCATTCAGAGGATCAACCACCTCGAGTCCCTCGCATAGGCGCGTGCCACGGCCGATCATCTGCCAGAACTTAATCTTCGAGCGAACCTTCTTAAAGAAGACGAGATTAACGATCTCCGGAACATCGACGCCGGTGTCCATCATGTCAACCGACACAGCAATAACGGGGCGCGGTTTGAGCCCAAAGTCGTCAATAATGGTGTGCGCGTAATCGTCGGAGTAAACCACCGTCTGGATATAGTCTCCAGGGAGGCTTGGATATAGCTTGGCAAAACGCTTGGTGATAAACCGCGCATGTTCCTGGCTCTGGGCAAAAATGACGGTCTTTCCCAGCTCCTGACCACCCTGGGTATGAATGCCCTTCTCCATCAGGGTGACCAAGACGTTGTCGACGGTGCTTTCGTTGAAAACCCAACGGTTAATCTCCTCGGCGGTCACCTCGTCTGGAGCGTCCTGGCCAACGGCATCGAAATCATCCTCGTATTGCTCGCGCTCTTCAGGAGAGAGCTGGTCATAGGTAATGCCGTTGTCGAGGAAGTCCGTATGGGTATCGATTCCGAGATAGGGCACGAGGACGTGATCCACCTCAGTTGCAATCTCATAGTCATAGACATACGTAGGGACGCCACGTTCGACCTCGAAGAAGTCATACGTGTTTCGGTCAACCTCATTGGCGGGAGTTGCCGTAAGGCCCACCACGAGCGAGTCGAAGTAATCGAAGATAGCCTTGAACCTGTTGAAGATGGAACGATGCGCCTCGTCCACGATGATCAGGTCAAAGTGGGCGGGCGTAAACATGCGGTCACCATCTTCATTTTTCACGCTGTCAATAGCATTGAGCATAGTGGGATAAGTCGAGAAGACAATGCGCGCGTTACGCTCGTCTTTGTTCGAGCAAAGGTTGCACAGCGACGCATTGGGGAGATAGCTTTGATAGGCGTGCTTGGCTTGGCGGACAAGCACGACTCGGTCTGCGAGGAACAGCACGTTCTTTACGAGGCCGGCTCGCATAAGCACGTCAACCAGAGCCGCCGAAACGCGAGTTTTACCGGTACCCGTCGCCATAACGAGCAAACTCTTGCGGCGCCCTTCTTCAATGTTCGCGCAGACTCGCTGAATTGCCTCGATCTGATAGTAGCGCCTGCCCGCACCAGCAATTTCTTCGTTCACGGCAAGCGTCGACGGCCTAATCGACGACGCTCGGCGATTAAGCAGCTTTTGCAAATCCTCCTGCGAGAAGACGCTGCTTACCTCGCGCGGAGCCCCATTTTGGTCGTCGACAAAAAGGGTGGCAAACCCGTTGGAGAGGAAGATGGGAGGCTTATAACCATATTCCTTCTCGAGGCACTCGGCGTAGAGACGAGCCTGCTTGAGACCCTTTTGCTCAGAATACGAGGTCTTCTTTGCCTCGAGTATGGCGAGGGGCTTTCCATCCTTGCCCAAAAGAAGATAGTCGACGTAGCCGACACCGGTGGAGTTACCCGGCTCAACCGGCATACCGAGAACTTTCCGCTCCTCTATAACGTTATCGCCAAGCTTCCAGCCGGCAAGTGCAAGATCCCAGTCAATGTAGTGCTTCCGCGTCATAAACTCGGAAATGTCTTCCGGGTTGAATTCGCGGCTGCGCTTGTTGTCTTCCTTGGCCTGGCTAGCCTGCGCGCTGATCTTTCTGAGCTCGGCCTCGAGGCGCTTGATCTCCGCTTCCTTCTCGCTCAGAAGCGATTCGCGCTCCTTGATTGCCTTGATTTGTCCCGCATTGAGCTGAATTCCCTTGAGAGGGATTATTCTCTCGTCAAAGGTGCGCACCTCATAATCGGGTCCGTAACAGTAGTCAATCCAGTCAACAAACTCAAAGAGACCGCGGAGGACCAGAATGGCGTCAGGCGGAGCAACGACACGCTCGGTATGAACGGCAAGGTTACCAAGTTTGTTGATACCGATAAGCTTGCGCCACACACGACCGTCGACCGCATCCATGAAAGAACGCTCGTGCAGGAGCGAAGCAAGGTTATCGCGATAAGGCATGGTGATAGAGTCGTCGATTGCATAGACCCACTTAACGGCGAGCTCGAGAGCCTTGCGACAACCGACCGCACACATGGCTGGCGAGGTGGCATAGACCTTTTCCGCTTCGATGCAGGCATCTGCAAACAGGTTGTAATAGCCGTCTTTGCGCTTTAGGAAATCGAAGTTCATGCCTGTCATCTACCTTGAGTAGCGATGTGCGATTCTCCTGCTTATGAGCTGTATTCTACTTATCTTTCCATTAAGGACAACAAACCTCGATTTGTCGACCTGGGCGACGAAGTCGGCGAACTGTTGTTGGAGAGCAAGAGGGGGGATGGGGATTTCAATAGCCCCCAGCGCCTTTTGGTTAATCTTGTACGTACCATTCGTGGTTTTCGCAAAACGCTCAATCTGCTCGCGAGCGAAGCGCTGCTTCCATGCAATCGCCAGGTATGCGGGCAGCACCTTCTCTTGGTTGATCCCAACTTCAATCATTGTGTCAGGGAAAACGAGGTCGCGCATTGAACGAGGAGCGAATTCTGCCATACCAACAAGATCACGATTGCCATTACCGCGACAGACATAAAGACAACCACCGGTAACGCGCTTATCAAGAGGAGGCTCTTCTTTAAAGGCCCCTTTCTTCCAAGCAGATTCATCAAAGCCACCGCGAGTGAGGGCAGACAGAGTTAAGACCCTGGCATAGCTAACCCCTGCTTTTGACGGAGACAGTCCATTCTGCATAGTAGTGGATAGGCTAGATAGAGAGCACCAAGGATAGCATCCGTCCCCGAACATCTCGACAAACCGGGATTTGACGAGGGTGTCGAGCTGGTCGTGCTGTTGTTTAGCCCGTGCAATTTGGTTCCCAACAGCGGTCAGCTTAGCGACTGCATCAAGCTGGCGGTCAATAGTTGGAAGGTTGATTTCAAATCCTGCAACGTTCTTCTTCGACAGCTCCTTAAAGGTTGCTCCGCGACCCATTGCCTGAAGTTCGGCCGTTCGGCTTTTCAGATATAGATAGAGAAATTCGTTATTAACAACTGAAGAGCAGACAAGGTTCTTAAATCCCTGGTTACAGCTCATTTCTTCAGCAGCAATGGCAACTTTGCCTATCGGTGCACGGGTGGTAAGCAGGACAGTTCCCTTGGGCATCATGTGCAGACCAGCGCTCTTGTACCCAGCTTCGGTCAGGTGCTTCTCTGTGTCAGAAATATAGTGGCTGTCGTTATCGAGTTCCGCAGGGGTAACCCACTTGATTTCGCCATCCCAGTATTCACCGGTTTTGGTTTTGGGAGTAGCGCCAGACACTATCGTGCAGACATCTCTCAGCTTCACCCTCTCCCCTTCAAATCGGGGTTTGTCCGCCATTAGAGATCACCGCCCAGCATCTTCTTGAGCTCAGACAGGCTTGCAGCCATCTGTGCGTTGAGTTCATCGAGCTCAGCCAGAATCTGCTCAGTGGGCGGATACTCAATGCGCTCGTACTCGGTCTTGGTGTACTTGTTGAAGCTGAAGTCGTAGTCGTTCTCCACGATCTCAGCCTTGGGGACCAGGAAGCTCTTCTCGGTACGCTCGCGAGCAGCCTCGGCAGCGAGGTTGTCCCAACGCTCAAGGATATCGGGGATATCGTTGTGCTTCTCATCCGCATCGCGCTTGTCATCGAGCGTGAATCCGTCGCCTTCCATGTTATAGAGCCAGACGTTGTCGGTTCCGCCAGCACCGGTCTTGGTAAACACAAGCACGGCCGTGCTTACACCGGAATAGGGCTTAAAGACGCCACTCGGCAAATAGATGATGGCCTCAAGCTTCTGGTTTTCCACGAGCTCACGGCGCAGCTGGCCATAAGCCTTGGCGTTAGAGCGGAACAGCACGCCGTTCGGCACGATGCAGGCACAGCGGCCGCCCACCTTGAGCATACGAAGGAACAGCGCAACGAAGAGCAGCTCCGTCTGCTTTGAATCCACGATGGCACGAAGGCTCTTATCAATATCCTCGACGTCCACGGACCCAGTAAAGGGCGGATTGGCCAGGATGACATCGAACTTGCCGGAGATGTCATTCTTCTGCGACACGCTGTCCAGATAGCGCACGTCAGGCGAAGTAACCTCGTGCAGCATGAGGTTCATGGCACTGATGCGCAGCATGGTCTGGTCCATATCGAAGCCCGAGAACTGGGGATCGGCGCCATTTTCTCCGGTAAAGGCATCCCACTGGTCGCTCGTCACAGAGTCCTCGTACCTGTTACGAATGTGTTCCGCCGCCGAAATGAGGAAGCCGGCAGTTCCGCAGGCCGGGTCGCAAATGAGCTCGCCAGGCTTTGGATCAACAAGCTCGACCATCATGTTACGAATGTGCTGCGGAGTACGGAACTGGCCGTTCTTGCCTGCCGTAGAGAGCTTGGAAAGCATGTACTCGTACAGATCGCCCAAGTCGCCGATGTGCTCATCGAAGTCGCGCAGCAACTCGTCCACGCCCGTCACGGCCTTCTCAAGCAGCGCCGGCTTGCCCGCAGGGAATCCGAAGGTAGCGTTCTCCATGGCACGGGAATAAGCCGACTCGTCGCCGAGAGTCTTGATGAAGGGGAATGCGAAGCGCTCGACAATGCGATACATATCTTCCGCACGCTTGTCCTTGAAATGACTCCAGCGCATTTCACGTCCGGAAATCGTCTCTCCATGGTCATTTTGATATGTCTCTGGGAAGATATGATTTAGCGGCTCCCCGAGCAATTCCATGCCCTCGGTCTTAAGCTCTTTCTCGTCAAGCTGACGCATGAACATGAGGTAGGTCAGGTTGGTAATAACGTCGAGAGGGTTAGTGATGCCGCCCTCCCACATCTTCTGCCAAATGGCATCAACCTTGTTCTTTGTAGCACCTGTAATCATGATGGGATCCTTTCGCCAATCTAAGGTTAAGGGTTAGTCGTTATCGAGCACCGTGCGGTAGAACTCACTTTGCAAGAGCACGCTACTTTTTTCGGAAATAGCGCGACACAGTTCTTTGAATCCTTGAATGTTTTCATAAAGAGAACCAAGTCGAGTCTGCTCTTCCAGAGTTGGAACGGGCACCATGAGCCCCTCGAGGTCCCTCTTCTTGATGAGCTTTATTGACATGCCCTTGCTCATACTTTGGAGCTCTTTGTTTATCGATTCCAATCCGAGATAGGCAGCGAGATAGCGCATGTCGACAGCATCTTGAGAGCGCGCACGCAGAATCAGTCCAAAGGACGTAGGCAGCAGTCCCTCGTGCCTCTTGCTGACAAACACGCAGTCGTAAGGCGTAGAAGCCTTTACTACGACGTCTCCCTCTCTTAAGTAGAGCTCCTCTTTGACCTTGGAAACCTCCTCAGTAGCGATCAAACTGTCATCGATGCGGCCAGATGACATCGCTCCCGGAATCAATACCTTGGCTTTGACCGGATCATCATCGCCCGCAATCTTTTTCGCCCTACTCATGGGCACACCAGTCATGATGTCGACCAGTGCACCCAGCCTTACTGTTTTATGGCCCATGCCCAGCTCCTTTCAGATGAACGGTCGTAAACGCGCGCGGTTATCTATAAAGTCCTCAAATAATCGTGACATGTAATTGGCTATTGAATAGCGTCTGTTCTAATTGTTAGGAACAGAATAGTACGACCAAACGACAAGTCAATAGATTTGTTCTAATTATTTTGAACTATGTATTGAAGGACAAAACTACCTTATGCCGCAGAACGATAGGTGCCAGCTAATCCCTGCGAATTATCGCGCCATCGTTAAAGCCCACAAAGCAACTCATCATTCGTAATGCCCCAGTGAAAGGCCAAGACAGCAGACGTCCATGGATACTCGAACAGTCCGCGCAAGTCGTAGCTAGACAAAAGTGTCGGTTCGGCCCGGATACAGCATCATAAATTACGAGGAGAACCAGATGGGGGTCAGTTCATTCCCTCCGCAGCCCGCGAGCCCACCCCGCCGTACAGCTTCGCTAGCCCACCCGCCGCGAGCAGCGCGGCGCACGCGCCGCCGGCGGCGGCCTGTTCGGGGTAGAAGTCGGCGAAGTCACGCAGGCGCATGCCGGTCGTCGTGGGCGGCCACGTGATAAGGA
>ENA-OUQP01001641-OUQP01001641.1-human-gut-metagenome-genome-assembly--contig:-NODE-1641-length-14398-cov-5.784146_pt1 | contig 14398 bp, 10 predicted proteins | sample MGYA00237951_ERZ548836 | MGnify/ENA primary metagenome ERZ548836 (study PRJEB26490, sample SAMN05194702) | human gut metagenome | biome: terrestrial biome; feature: human-associated habitat; material...
CATTTGAGTCTGGCTGATGTTGTACCGAATCTGCTGATCATTCTGACAGCTTCCATTGCAATCATCAACGGGAGCCTGGAGGGATGTCTGGTCGGATTTTTCAGCTATGATTTTCTATTCTATTCTTTATCTCACTTATATAAAATGAAATATATCTGTATATATTTCCTAGATAATACTGTACTTCTCTTTATTTTGTAAAGAAAATATGATAAAAATCTTTGATTAGTGATAAAAAATATATAATTTAAGCCTCAGTTATATCTTTTATGTTATAAGAAAAATTTTCACAATTAAAAACCTTAAATCTATGGACACTTTGTTTCGTTGGGGTAAAATGCATTGCATGCAAAAAGCTCTATTTGTATTGTTGTCGGTGGTATTGGTAGCTTGTAGTGGAGAAGAGAAAGTTAATCTGCCTGATGAACCTGAAACTCCAGAAGCTGAGATTACACTTGCAGAAGGTACCGATAAACATCCATTGTTGGATGCTTCTGGCGGAACTGTAACATTACATTTTACATCTACTGCCGATTGGAAAGCTACGGTTGGCAATGTACGTGCTTCCAGTTGGATTACCGTTTCTCCTACATCAGGTAAGGCCGGAGAAGCATCGGTCACTATTTCGGTTGCCGCAAACGATGGTACAGATGAGCGTACTGCTTCTGTTTTTCTGGACTGCGGTGACAGTCGGGAAACGATTGTTGTTTCTCAGAAGCAGAAAGATGCTTTGATTGTTTCACGCCAAAGTTATGAACTCTCTGCCGGAGAGTCTCTTATAGAGGTGGAGGTAGAAGCCAATGTGACATTCGAGGTGGAGGTTTCGGATACATGGATTGAGCAGATTTCGACACGCAGTCTTGAAAAGTCGGTATTAAGTTTCCGCATTTTGGCGAATGACGGCTATGAAAAGCGTAGCGGAAGCATTCTTGTGCGAAGTGGAGAATTGCAGGAAACTGTACGGATTTATCAGGAGGGGAAAGAAAAAGAAGTGTTGCTTCTCTCTGAAGATATGGTTGAAGTAGGGGCCTTGGGAGGTACAGTAGACGTGCAGTTGCAGTCGAGTGTTTCATATATATGTAAGCCTGTGACAGAATATACATGGGTAAGCGAGATCACTTCGAGAGCTGTTTCTACGCACACGCTTCATTTCGTGGTACAGCCTAATGATACGTATGATATGCGTGAGGCACGGTTCGTTTTCATTGATGAAACGGAATCGCTATCAGATACGCTTACTAGCCGGCAATATGCTGCCGACGAAATACTTGTTCCTTCAGATCCTATCATCTGTGAACCGGAATCCGGAACTTTTTCATTTGACGTCAGTGCGAATATTAGCTATGATGTAACGACAGACGTCAGCTGGCTGAAGCAGGTAGTTGGCAGAGGAATGGAGCAGTCGACCTTGCATTTTAGTGTAGAAGAAAATACCGGATCGGCTATGCGTGAGGGTAATATTATACTCTCTGGAAATGGTGTAGAACGTACGGTAAAAGTAATGCAAAAGGGTAAGGAAGAGGCCCCCTATCTAATCGTATCACAAGAGCATTTTAATATTTTGCCAGAGGGTGGTACGGTTCGTTTTACTGTAAAAGCGAATGTACCTTATCGGGTAAATACGGATGCAGACTGGATGGTTCAGGCTGTGTCGGGAAGTTCAGACGAAATTGTATTTACGGTAAGTGCCAACGAATCGACTTCTTCCCGTGAAGCGACAATAACGGTCACATCCGAAGACGGCAGTCTGGTGCGTACGGTGCAGGTCGTTCAGAAAGGTGAAGCTGTCTATCTGGACGTATCTCCGTCGAATATTTCTGCGACTGCCGAGGGAGGAAAATTCACTTTTACCGTTAACAGTAATACCCAATATACATTCACATGCAGCGACAACAGTTGGATTAGCGTAGATGGTAACTTAATTGTTATTGGGGCAAATACCTCGACTTCCCAGCGGAAAGGAAATGTGACAGTCCGGGCTGCGGAACTTGTTCGTGTTATAGAAATAACTCAGGCTGGGAAAAAGGAAGAAACGCCTTCTGCTGGTGGCAGTATAGAAGACTTTACAGAGAATGAAGAAGACTGGTAATAATCTTGAAAAACACAGTAAATTATGAAGCATATAACTCTTTTTTTAGGTATATTTCTGTTGTTACTTGCCGGATGCCAGCAAGATGATCTGCTGCCTTCTAGAGATCAGGATAAAAGCCTGAAGTCGGTTCGTGCTACGACATCATCGGTTGTAAAGAGCCGTACATCTCTTTCGGGTAATTCTGTAATATGGGAGAATGGAGACGCGATTGGTATTTTCAGTGATGTTTCCGATTCTATAGCCCGTTATGATTTGACAGGCATGTCGGGTGACGAGGCTCAGTTCGAAAGCAGCAAGCCCGTCAGAGGTAATACGTTTTATGCCTTTTATCCGTATGCGGCAGATGCCATGGTATCTGGTACGAATGTTTCTTTCCGTCTTCCGGCGGAACAGTCGTTTAACTTCGACAGTTTTGCTTCCGGTGTATGTCCGATGGTGGCTCAGAGTACCACCAATTCTTTCCGCTTTTTGCAGGTTTGCGGACTGGTACGTTTAAACCTGAAAGGAAACATGAGTATTCAGTCTATCTCTTTGTCAGGCAATAATGGGGAAGCTGTAGCCGGACTTGGTTCGGTTAACATTGCATCGGACGCTCCGGAGTTTCGCCTTTCAGGGGGAGGGCAGGAGAGTTACGGTGAAATTGTACTTCAGGGAAATGTTACCTTATCTCCTTCACAAACTACTTCGTTCTATTTTGTTGTTCCACCTCAGGTCTTCAGCAAAGGTATGACTTTTAAGATTACAGGAACTGTAAACGGTCAGCAACAGACATTGACTAAGGCAACAGAACGGAGTATTACGGTGGGCCGTTCTGTTATAACCAGTTTCTCGGCTGTTGATACAAACGACTTGCTGGAACAGGATGAGATGACAGAAAGAGATATTTTGATTGCATTGTACGATGCTACAAACGGCGATGCATGGACGAACAATTCGAACTGGTGCTCGGATGCTGATTTATCAGAATGGTATGGCGTTTATACAGATTATCAGGGCAGAGTTATGTCAATTGACTTGTCTTCGAATAATCTGACTGGAAGTTTACCGGATGAAATTGGAAATTTCGAAGCCTTGTGGACTTTATATTTATCTTATAATCAGTTGAGTGGAGAAATTCCTGCTTCCATTGGCAAGCTGACAGAACTCAGAAATTTATATCTGTATAGAAATCAGTTGTCTGGGGGTATCCCATCTGAAATGGGAAATATGCGGAATCTTACATATTGTTACATTTATGATAATCAACTGACAGGTGCTGTACCCGAAACTCTTGGAAACTTGTCTGAACTGGAATATATAGATTTCGGAGGAAATATGCTGTCAGGTGATTTACCGCAGGCTGTTACTTCCTCTTCCTGGTGGCAGAAAAGTGGCTGGGTTTGTATCAGTCAAAATTCTCCAGGCGGATTTAATTTCGATACATTTAATCTGTATATGCCCGATTTTACTGCAACCGATTATAAGGGAAATACAATAAACTCTGCTTCTATTGTATCCTCTCATAAGGTAACGTTGTATTATATCTGGGCATCGTGGTGTGGTTATAGCAAGGCTTTCCATCCTACGGTGTCGTCCATTTACCAGCGTTACAAGAATCATTCGCTTGAAATTATTGGAGTTTGTTACGATGGGACAGAGAATACGGCAGACGCAGTTAATACTATCGAGAGCAATAACATGGAATGGCCTACGCTGATGTCTGATCCTAGAAGCATTTCATTTGGTGGTTTCCCGACAATTATGGCGTTTGATGAGAGTGGTAAGCTGATATTCCATAGTGATGTTACACCGAGAAATTTACTTCCCGACTTCCTGAAAGGAATCTTGGGTGAGGGGGATTTGCCTTACGAATCCTCCGATTATTCTGCGGATGGAAAGGTATATACCTTACAGAAGGCCTCCGAAGGAAATGGCATCAATGTGGTATTGATGGGCGATGCGTTTTCAGACAGGCAGGTTGCCGACGGCACGTATGAAGAGGTTATGCGGACAGCAGCCGATGCCTTCTTCAGCGAGGAGCCTTATACCTCCTTCCGGAATCTGTTTAATGTATATTACGTGACGGCCGTTTCCCGGAATGAAGGATATATAGATAGTGGAAGTACTGCATTTTCCGGTTATTTCGGCAGTGGAACGCATGTGGGAGGAGATAATAACAAATGTATGCAGTATGCTTCAACCTGCCCCGGAATGACCGATCCGCTGATGAATGAGGTGTTGATTATTGTCATGATGAATTCGACTAAGTATGCTGGCACTTGTTATTTTGGAACAAGTTCTGCTTATCAAGGTGATTATGGAAGAGGATATGGAATTGCCTATTTCCCGATTGGTACAAGTGATGAGGATCTGGCACGTCTCCTTCACCATGAAGCAGGTGGGCATGGATTTGCCAAACTGCTGGATGAATATTACTATGAGAGCCAGGGTACGATTCCATTAAGTGAGATTTCTGATAACATAAATTTCCGGAACCGTTATGGATGGGGAAGAAATGTAGATTATACAAGTGATCCGAACAGTGTGGTATGGAGTAAGTTTATATCCGACTCTCGTTATGCGAGTGAGGGCATAGGCGTGTTTGAAGGAGCTTGTACTTACTATAAGGGCGCATATCGTCCTACGGAAACCAGTATTATGGATGCAAATGTGGGAGGCTTCAATGCTCCTTCGCGTGAGGCGATTTATAACCGTATCCATAAGTTAGCTTATGGAGAAAGCTGGCAGTTCGACTATGAAGAATTTGTCAGCTGGGATTTAAACCGTCAGGGACGTTCACGGAGTATTTCTGTACAGGCAAAGCATGAGCCGACAGCTCCTCCTGTTATCCTGAATCAACACTGGGAGAACGGACGCCTTGTGGCGAACTAAAGCTTGAGGTTATATAAAGAACGAGGGCACGGAGAAACATTACTAAGATGAATCTTCGTGCCCTTCGCGTATTTAAATTAGAAAAACTTTGTTTCTTTTCCTACAATGTCCGACAATAGCAGGTTAGCAAGGCGGCTTGTTCCCAGACGGAAGAGCTCGTTAGTCAGCCATTCTTTTCCTAAGACCTCTTTTACTATTGTATAGTATACTAATGCGTCGTGTACGGTGTTAATCCCTCCTGCGGGCTTAAAACCTACTTTACGGCCGGTTTCGAGGAAGTATTCCTTGATGGCCTGGCACATTACGTAGGCTGCTTCGGGAGTTGCGGCCGGATTTTCCTTTCCGGTAGATGTCTTGATGAAATCGGCTCCACAATACATCGATAGGATAGAAGCTTTCTTGATATTCGAAGCGCTGCCCAGTGCGCCTGTTTCCAAAATTACTTTCAGATGCTTGTCGCCGCATACTTCTTTCAATTCTTCTACCTCGTCGCACATGCCTTCGTAGTCACCACTCAGGAATTTACCTACAGAAATCACGATGTCTATTTCATCGGCTCCTGCATGAAGTGCCATAGCTGTTTCGGCAACCTTTACTTCGGTGAATGTTTGTGAAGAAGGAAATCCTCCCGATACGCAGGCGATTTTTACGTTATCAGCTTCCAGTGTATCATTTACGATTTCGGCCATGTTGGGATATACACAGATTGCGGCTACGTTATCAAGTTCGGGATATGCATCCACAAAGTCGTTGACATGTTGCGTAAACTTCATTACGCTAGGTTCGCTGTCTGTGCATTTTAAAGTAGTAAGATCAATACAGTGGAAAAGGAATTTTTTCACTTCTACGGTATCGTTTTCCTTTACGTATTTTTCGATGATATGGGCTGTTTGTGCAGCTACTTCTTCATCTTTTAAAACTGTATTGTATTTGCTTAGTGCTTCACTATATTTATCTGGCTGGTGCAGATTTTCTGTATCTTCATCTTCGCAGCCGCAGTCGCAGGCATCATCGTCACAGTTGCATTCACATTCATGTTCGTGATGATGTTCGTTTCCGCAGTTACATTCGTGGTCGTGGTGGTGATGTTCGCCTCCACATCCACATTCATGTTCGTGATTGTACTTCATAATGCTTATAATTTGGGGTTGTTTTTATGTCTTTCTTTATCTCTGTTGGTCTTTTTCTCCAGGTTTCGTTGAAATGCTTCTGTTAAGTTTACTCCCGTTTGGTTTGCCAGACAGATCAGCACCCATAATACATCGGCCATTTCATCGTCGAGGTTATCTTTTTCTCCCGGTTTGAATGACTGGTCACCATATTTGCGTGACATGACACGTGCCAATTCTCCTACTTCTTCGGTGAGTACAGCCATGTTGGTCAGCTCGCTGAAATAGCGTACACCATATATTTTTATCCAGTTGTCTACTGTTTTTTGTGCTTCTTCCAATGTCATCTTTATTCCTTGTTTTTGGTGTCCATGCAGATTGTAACAGGACCGTCGTTCAACAATTCAACTTTCATGTCGGCTCCAAATTCGCCGGTTCCTACTTGTTTGCCTAGCCCGATGCTAAGTTCGTTGCAGAAATATTCGTATAGCGGAATTGCTGTTTCATGACGAGCTGCACGGATATATGACGGACGGTTTCCTTTCTTGGTCGAAGCCATCAGGGTGAATTGGCTTACTACCAAAATATCACCTCCTACCTCAAGAATCGATTTATTCATAACTCCGTTTTCATCGTCGAAAACTCTCAGTCCGATGATTTTTTTACATAACCAGTCGGCGTCTTCCTGATTGTCGGCTTCTTCTATTCCTAAAAGAACGAGGAATCCTTTCTTTATAGCTGATTTGCATGTCCCATTAATTGTGACGGAAGCATGACTTACGCGCTGAATAACTACTCTCATATGTACATATACTTTCTACAAAGATAGCAAATATTCAGTATAATGATAGAATAAATTGTAAGAATGACAAATGTATAGCTTAATTTAATTGTATCTTTGTGGAAGTAGGAATCTGCCGACTGTGAAATGGGTGATATTGATATTTATAATCGCTCTGCGGAAAGACTTGGTATGTCATTTCGCAGAGCTTTTTTATAGAGCTTCTTTTACGCTTTTTGCTGCGGCTTCTCCGATTACTGCCGCAAGTTCTTCGATAGTTGCCTGCCTGATTCTTGCTACACTCTTGAATTCTTTCAGCAGGGCTGTTTTGCGCTTTTCTCCTATGCCTTTTATCCCGTCTAATGCAGAAGCTATTTGACTTTTGCTACGCTTGTCGCGATGGAAAGTAATGGCAAAACGGTGTACCTCATCTTGTATGTTTTCGAGGAGATGAAAAAGGGGAGTGCCTTGTTTTATTCCTATAGTCATCGGTGGAAATCCGAACAGAACTTCCGAAGTGCGGTGCTTGTTGTTTTTGGCAAGTCCGGCAATAGGAATCTGTAATTTTAATTCGTCTTCTATTACTTGTCTTACAACTTCCATCTGTCCTTTTCCACCATCTGTCAGGATTAAGTCTGGCAGATCTCCTTGTTCTTCGAGTATGCGGGAATATCTTCGGCGTACTACTTCTTGCATGGATGCATAGTCATCCGGTCCGACTACGGTCTTGATGTTGTATTTGCGGTAGTCTTTTTTGCTGGGACGCGCTTTCTTAAATACTACGCATGCCGCTACTGCATCGGAGCCTTGTATGTTTGAGTTGTCGAAGCATTCAATATGCATAGGCATTTTGTCCATTTGCAGCTGCTCCTGAATTTCTTTTAAGAGGCGAACGCTCCGCTGTTCTGGATTCAGTTTCTCGGCTTGTTTAAGTCGGTCTACTTTGTATTGTTTTACATTGAGAAGAGAAAGCTCAAGCAGATGTTTCTTATCGCCTCGTTGTGGTATGGTAAATGTTACGTTATTCAGTTCCATATCTAGTTCGAAAGGTACGATAATTTCGCGGGAGCAGCTTTTATACCGTTCTCTCATTTCAATAATTCCAAGCTGGAGCAACTCTTCCTTTGTCTCATTCAGACGTTTCTTGTACTCGAATGTGAACGCCTGGTTTATGCATCCGTTTGTGATGTGCAAATAGTTTATGTAGGCCGAATTTTCGTCCATCTCGATAGAGAATACATCTATATTATGAAGAATGGAACTTACGACCTCACTCTTTGCCCGATAGCTTTCTATTAGTTCATACTTCTCTTTTATCTTTTGAGCTTCTTCAAATTTCATTTCCTCCGCGAGTGACATCATTTCTTTCATCAGTTCGTCGCTTATAGCCTGAGTATTTCCTTTTAAAATCTCTTTTACTTGGGCTATATTATCCATGTATTCATCGTGAGATTGCATTCCGATACATGGACCTTTGCAGTTCTTGATATGGTATTCCAGGCAAACATTGAATTTCCCCTGACGAATGTTTTCGGGGGTTAGCGCCAGATGACAGGTGCGGAGCGGATATAGTTTCTTTATCAGATCTAGCACAGCTTGCATAGAAGGAATATGACTGTACGGACCATAGTAGGTAGAACCGTTCCGGATAATTTGCCTTGTCTTGAATACCCGTGGAAAATACTCGTTGCTGACGCAGATAGATGGATAACTTTTATCATCTTTCAGCAAGACATTATAGCGAGGCTTGTATTTCTTGATAAGGTTATTTTCCAAGAGCAGGGCATCTTCTTCTGTATTTACAACGATATAGCGGATGTCTGCAATCTTGCTGACCAATATACGTGTCTTGGCAGATTGATGCTCTTTTGAAAAATACGAATATACACGCCGTTTCAAATTCTTTGCTTTCCCAACATAAATAATCACTCCTTCTTTGTTGAGGTATTGATAGATGCCGGGGGTACTGGGCAAATTTAATACGATTCCTCGAAGGTATTCGTTTGTACTAAGTTCTTCCATATTATAGCTTGTACGTTTAAGGATTTCTATAAAAGAAGAATCCGGCAAATACATTTTTGTATATGCCGGATTCTTCTTTTCCTTATTTATTGTGAATAGGAGATATTAAACTCTTATATGTCCGTCCGGCTGAGCAGCCTTTTAAAGTTGCAACAGCGTGGTCACTTCTACATCGTCGGTAAATGCTTTTCTACCGTTTAATCCTTTCAGCTCGATTACAAAATTTACGAATGCCTGTTTAGCACCGCATCTTTTTACTAAGCGATAGGTTGCAGCCATGGTTCCTCCGGTTGCCAGCAAATCATCGTGCAACAAGACGATGTCATTTTCATTAATGGCATCTTTATGTATCTGTATGGTGTCAGTCCCATATTCTTTTGCATAAGTTTCTTCTACCACTTCTGCAGGAAGTTTTCCTGGCTTTCTTGCCATGATGAATCCGGCTCCTAATCTGGCAGCTAAAGCACCTCCCAAAATGAAGCCTCTAGATTCGATACCGACTACCTTTGTGATGCCTTTATCCTTATACATTTCGTATAGTTCGTCGATCATTCCTTGGAGGCACTCGGCATTTTTAAACAATGTAGTGACGTCGTAGAACAATATTCCCGGAATAGGGAAGTCTGGTATCTCACGGAGGTTTTTCTTTAATGTTTCTTTATTCATATCCAGTAATTTATGTTTGTTTCTTAAACTTGTTGTTTCACGTGAAACATGCTTGCTTTAGCGTCCCAGTAACACGAGAAGCACATTGATGTCGCTTGGAGAAATACCTGGTATACGGCTTGCTTGCGCCAGTGTTTCCGGATCTATTTTTATGAGCTTCTGACGGGCTTCTGTTGACAGAGAGTTCAAGTTGGCATAGTCAAACTTTCCTTTGATACGGATGGCTTCCAAGCGATGTATCTTGTCTGCTATCATTCGTTCACGATCGATATAGCCTTGGTATTTGATTAACACTTCTGCTGCCTCAATTGTTTCTTCTTTCCGGTCGGTTACCTTGTCGAGTGCAGCTTGGAAAGATGGCACATGCGGGGCAATATTCTCGATAGTGATTTGCGGACGGCTAAGCAACTCTATCAGTTTGCAGCCATGAGTAAGCCGGGCTGTTCCAAGTCCCTCTAAAGCGTCGTTTATCTTATCAGCCTTGATGGAGTAGGTTTTTGCAAACTCAACCAACCGCTGTATTTCTTCTCGCTTCTGGCAAAGTCTGTCGTAGCGTTCTTTACTTGCCAGACCTAGTTTATATGAGCGTTCTGTCAGACGCATGTCGGCATCGTCTTGACGGAGCAGAATTCTATATTCTGCACGTGAGGTAAACATTCTGTAAGGTTCGTCTACACCTTTTGTTACCAGGTCGTCAATCAATACTCCGATGTATGCTTCGTCGCGTCCAAGTACGAATGGTTCACCTCCATGACAATTAATGTGTGCATTGATACCAGCAATGATACCTTGTCCTCCGGCTTCTTCGTATCCGGTTGTTCCGTTTACTTGTCCGGCAAAGAACAGGTTCTTTACGACTTTCGATTCTAATGTATGCTTAAGCTGTGTCGGATCGAAATAGTCGTATTCGATAGCATATCCCGGGCGATAGGCAACGATGTTTCTGAAGCAAGGAATCTTCTTCAACGCAGCGAACTGTATATTCATTGGAAGTGAAGAGGAGAATCCGTTTAGATAAAGTTCTTGTGTGGTTTCTCCTTCCGGCTCGAGGAACAACTGATGTTGTGGCTTATCGGGGAAAGTCACAATCTTTGTTTCGATACTTGGGCAATAGCGAGGTCCTATGCTCTGGATTTGTCCATTGAAAAGGGGAGAGTCGGCCAATCCGCTACGCAATACTTCGTGTACTTCCTCGTTAGTATAGCATGTCCAGCATTGAAGCTGCTTGAGCTGTCTGGGCTCGCTGATGAAAGAGAAACGGTGAAAATCATTTTCTCCATCCTGTGTTTCCATCAGGCTGAAGTCTACACTTCGTGCATCAATACGAACCGGAGTACCTGTTTTCATTCGTCCGGCAGTAATGCCATGGCGTGTAATGGATTCTGTCAGATGATAGGATGCTGGTTCTGCACAACGTCCTCCGGCAAGCATCTTGTGTCCGATATGCATTAAGCCGTTTAAGAAAGTACCGGCTGTAAGAATAATACATTTGGCATGGAAAGTTACTCCCCAGCATGTAACCAATCCGGTTACTTCACCATTTTCTACTAATAATTCCTCTACTGTATCTTGCCAAATATGGAGGTTGGGAATGTTTTCCAGAATTTCGCGCCATGCCCAGATGAATTTACCTCGGTCGCACTGTGCGCGTGGACTCCACATGGCAGGACCTTTGGAACGATTCAGCATGCGGAACTGAATTGCTGTGCGGTCTGTTACCAATCCCATATATCCGCCGAGTGCGTCGATTTCCCGAACAATCTGACCTTTGGCGATTCCTCCCACGGCAGGGTTACAGCTCATCTGTCCGATCTTATTCATATCCATTGTGATCAGACAGGTTTTCGAGCCAAGGTTAGCTGCTGCCGCAGCGGCTTCGCAGCCGGCATGTCCGGCTCCTATAACAATAACGTCATACTTAAAGTTCATTAATCTTTCGTTTTTATATCTGTTGCAAAAATACGAAAAATTAGTGGCTTAGCTTTGATTCAGGTTCGTAAAAAGAGTTATAGTAAAGAGGAAAGGAGAGGAGGGAGTAAAGAACTGAAAAGTATGAAATAAAATCCGCTGTTGTTTTCCCTGATTCATGCTGACATTTTAAAAAAAACATCGGCATGAATCAGGGAAAACAACAGCGGAAATTTTCAGCAATTCTACCCGAATTAGGAATGTGCTCAGGTAATAGGTCTTGAATAGATTCCGAATGGAATTATTGAAAATCTTTCAGTAAATCGAGTGCCTTATTTTCGGCAGCTTCCATGATTTCACGTTCTCCCGGACCTTTATCGTTTATTCCACACAGATGCAGAATACCGTGAATAATAACGCGGTGCAACTCTGTTTCGTAAGTTGCTCCAAATTGCTCTGCGTTGGTACGGACTGTATCAAGGCTAATAAATAAATCGCCTGCAATCCGGTTCCCTTCACAATAGTCGAACGTAATGATGTCAGTGTAGTAATCGTGCTGAAGATACTGACGGTTTACTTCCAGAATCTTTTCATCAGAACAGAAAATGTAAGCTATTTCACCTACTTTTTTCCCGTAAGTTTCTGCAACAGCTTTTATCCACGCTGTGGTTTCGCGCTTTTTGATAGCGGGCATTTCTACCCCTTCAGTTTGATAAGTAATCATATCGTATATCAGTTAAAGAATAAATAGCAAATAAGAATTGCAGCTATGATACCAGCCAGATCGGCGAGTAATCCGCATGGTACGGCATGGCGTGTACGGACAACTCCCACACTTCCGAAATAAACGGCGAGAATATAGAACGTAGTATCGGTAGATCCCTGAAAGATGCAAGATAACCGTCCTACAAAAGAGTCGGCTCCGTATGTGTTCATGGCATCTACCATTAGCCCGCGAGCTCCACTACCACTTAATGGTTTCATCAGTGCTGTAGGCAGTGCCCCTACAAAATCGCTGTTGATGCCGCATAAGCTCACCAAGTTGGCTATACCTTCTATCAAATAATCCATGCATCCGGAAGCACGGAAGACTCCGATGGCTACTAAAATGGCTACCAGATAAGGAATGATGCGTACGGCAGTAGTAAACCCTTCTTTGGCTCCTTCTACAAAAGCGTCGTATACATTAATTTTCTTTCTCATGCCGGCAACTATGAAACCGATGATAATGACAAACAAGAATACATTGGCTGTAGTTGTAGAATAGATATCGATTTGCTGACGTGACAGCATGCTGAAGAAATAAATAATACCTGCAATAACTAGGCTTGTACCACCTAGGAATAACAGAATAGTCCGGTTCAGCAAGTTGATGCGCTGGTATAAGCTTACTGCAATAATACCGGCAAGTGTAGAAAAAAAGGTCGCCAGCAGGATAGGGACAAAAACGTCTGTAGGCTGAGCAGCTCCCAGTTGGGCACGATAGACCATAATGCTGATAGGAATCAAGGTCAATCCTGAGGTATTCAGTACCAGAAACATGATCATCGGATTACTTGCCGTATCTTTTTTCGGATTCAGTTCTTGTAATCCCTCCATTGCTTTCAGACCTAAAGGGGTTGCAGCATTGTCCAAACCTAGCATATTGGCGGCAAGATTCATAAAAATACTTCCTGTAACAGGATGCCCTTTGGGTATTTCCGGGAATAATTTAGTAAAGAGTGGGCTCAGTAAACGAGAGAAAACTCCGATAACACCACCTTGTTCTCCGATACGCATGATGCCCATCCAGAGGGATAGTACTCCGGTTAGTCCCAGTGAAATCTCGAATGCTGTTTTGGAAGAATCGAATGTTGAATTAATGATAGCAGGAAAGACTTCCGTATCTCCTAAAAATATAAGACGTACTACAGCTACAATAAATGCGGTCAGGAAAAAAGCAATCCAAATATAATTCAGAACCATGTAGAATATGTTTGAAGTATTAATAATCTTTACCGGACAAAAGTAAAGAATTAATTCAGAAAATGATAACTTTGTTCTTATGAAAAAACCTCGGTGGAAACATATTCGTTGGATAATACTGGCTTTACTTTTGGCTGGTGTGTGTATGTTTCGGTTTATATCTGGTGCAGGTGAATTTTATGCCTGCTGTATTTATCCTGCTGTTTCCGGCTGTTTGTCGCGGTTGGCTTCTCTAGTTTCGTTTTCTCTTTGTGAAGCTCTGGTCGTTGCGACAGTTGTATCGCTATTGCTGTATCCGATTATAGCCAGGCATAGAAGACAGACTTGGAAATCGATCGTAGGGAGAGAACTGGAAGTTTTGCTTTGGATATATGTATGGTTTTATTGGGGATGGGGGATGAATTATTTCCGCGACAGTTTCTTTGAGCGGGCAGAAGTCACTCCTTGTTCTTATGATGAGCAACGTTTCAAGCAGTTTCTTGCTGTTTATACAGATAGTCTAAACAGTACATATAAAAAAGACTTGAATGTTTCACAGCCAGACATAGAACAAAAAATCAAGCCGGTTTATGCAGAAGTTCCCGATAAATATGGACTGACTCGTCCGGAAAGTTTTCAGCATCCGAAACAATCCTTCTGTAATGCCTTGTATTCGGGAGTTGGGGTATTGGGATATATGGGACCTTTTTTCGATGAGTCGCATGTGAATCATGAGCTACTACCTGTACAGCTTCCGTTTACTTACGCACACGAGCTTGCCCACTTGCTTGGAGTTAGCAGTGAGGCTGAAGCTAATTTCTGGGCTTATCAAGTATGTATTCATGCTGACGATTGCAATATACGTTATAGCGGCTATTTCGGATTGTTACCCTATGTAGCGGTAAATGTTCGTAGTTTGCTTGGCGATAGTGAATATTCGAAGTGGTTAAGTATGCTACGTCCGGAAGTGATACAACAGTTGTATGATAAGCAAGCATATTGGGA
>ENA-OUQP01001642-OUQP01001642.1-human-gut-metagenome-genome-assembly--contig:-NODE-1642-length-14385-cov-4.900837_pt1 | contig 14385 bp, 24 predicted proteins | sample MGYA00237951_ERZ548836 | MGnify/ENA primary metagenome ERZ548836 (study PRJEB26490, sample SAMN05194702) | human gut metagenome | biome: terrestrial biome; feature: human-associated habitat; material...
TCCGCTCGTTTCAGGACAGTGTAGAAACTGTCGATCTTCTCCACCTTGCAGTCCGCTTTGACCGCGTCGCCGATCTCCAGCGCCGCCAGCAGCTCCATGCAGTATGTGTATTGGTCCCGGGGAATGGGGAAGGGAATCGTTGCCACACCGTATTTCGGGTGGCTTGGATTACTCAGAACTGCGCTCATCATGATCGTTGTCCTCCTTTTTCTCGTTGATCTCATTCATTCGGCTCCGCAGGCAGGTCCCGTCCGCGCCCCAACAGAGAAAGCCGTGGCGGGGGTAGGGGCAGCCGTTACACTCCGGCGAACGGCTGCAAACAGGCGCTGGCAGCGGCTCCTGCTGAAAGCCGGGGAAGTGCGGAAGAATGAGCCTGAATTGAATCGTGCCGTAAATTTCCATCATTTTTTCCTCCTGTTAAAATAAAAAGGCCGAGCAGAAATGCTCGGCCCGCGTGGATACCTATTTCATTGTCATGGTGCTCTGTTCCGGCGCATCCCGCTGCCGCGGCACATTCGGAGGCAGCAGTCCGCCGACCTGCTCCATCAGCTCCGCCAGTTCCTGATCCCGTCCGAAGGATAGCGTTTCGTCCTGTTCACGGACGAACGCCAGCGCGCGGTAGATCTCCGCAAGCTGCGCCGGCTCGAAAAGGGCGCCTTTTTGAACAAGCCCGCCGCGTACAGTGAAGTCCCGCTTGGCGGCGTCGTAGTCATCCTGGAAATAATGTCCGTGATGGACGCCCTCTCGGTCGAAGTCCCACTCCCAAGTCACGAATTGCACGCCGCATTCGGTGGGGTGGCCCGCCAGCACCGCGTCACCAAAGTCAGCAAGGATGCGGTAGTCACCAGTGAGATCGGTCGCCTTGAGTTGAGGTGCGTATTTCAGAATCGCCATGTATTCTGAAGTCATTTTAGCAGTGTCGATCACCGCCTGCAAAGCGTCCTGCGCGCCGAGGGCATCGACATGCTCCTGCCGGTACAGCACGCTGCCTTTGCCGGAGATACGGCAGAGGCACCCTTTTTCCCAGCAGACGGGCAGGTGGTGATCCTCGATGGGCTCTACCGTGAAACCGTTTTGCCGCAGCTGAATGGCGGTTTCTTCAAGGAAACGAAGCTGCGCGGTTTTGTTCTGATCGTTCATTGTGAAGTCCTCCTCGTAAGCAAAAAAATAAGCCGGAGCATCCTGAAATGCTCCGGCCGGGTGATGGATTGGGCAGAGACGCCCTTTTTGACGTCGGGAAATGAAAAAGGGCGCCTTTTTGATGGCTTCGACGAAACCAACAAACAGACGCCCGAAAGATCGTATGAAATTTTGAGGAAAGAACGCTCTAATTTGCGCCCGCAAAAAGGGCGCTTCTCAGAATTTTACCTTTGAATCTGTGAAAGGGGGAGTTCGAATCTCCCCAGCTACCAAAATAACGCGAAAATATCTTTTTTTCTGAGTGCAGAATTTGAAATAAAAAAAGGTGGCAACCCTTTGGTATTCTAAGCGTTGCGCTTAAAATATCCAAATTGTTGCCACCTTATGGCGCGGAAGAGAGGATTTGAATTCGCAAGCAGGTGTAAAATGCTGTAAATGCCCGTAAAGAAAACCTTGTATTTTCAAGGCTTTTCAGGTTTCAGTGTAAAATGCTGTAAAGGCTTGTAAAAGCTGTTTGGGGTAAACTTAGGGGTAAAATCCAGCATTGCTTTTTGTCGTATTCCGTGCTATTCTGTATTCGGCGCTGCACGAACGGCAGGCGGTTGGCCACACCACCCGAAAGGGGGTGAGGCTCATGCGGATTACGTTACATATCGGAGCCTTTACGGTTACGATCATCGTAAAAAGCAGAAACCGCCACTCTGCCAAGTGACGGTTTCTTGAGTTCGCTCAAGTCATTTAGTTCACTGGGCTAACCGCTTGTCGCAGCGCCTTTTTCTATGTTCATTATAGCAAGTTATTTCGCAGTGTCAAGCATCGGTTTTTCTGGCAACCGCATTGCTCGCATTTCAAATGCGTTTAGTCCGCCCCCCCCTCACCTCGATTTCAAATCGAGGCGAGCTTCACTGCCCGGATTTCAAATCGGCGCAGTGAGCGCCTGATCTGGACGGTCGGACTGCACGAGTTTGTGCAATCCCCCCACCAGCGAAAAATCGCTGCTGAATTTTCCGCGGTGAGATCGTTGCCTACCTTCTTGCACCTCGTCATCTGTTTTCTAAGGGTCTCATTTCAAATGAAGCCCTTAATGCGTCGCAAGGCTCGGATTTCAAATCCGACCTTTAAAACATCCCCACATATATGCAGCAAGAGCGGAGGAATCGTCCTCCGCTCTTCTATTATTCCTCTCTTTACCCCTCAGACGCCGCAGGAGCGCTTTCGTCACGCTCTATGGCTTCGTCTATGGCTCGGTTGATAAAGCCGTTCACGCTCTCACTGTGGGCTTCTGCGTGGGCTCAACAATCAAAGCATTCCGGCCTGATTTCTTCCCGCGCGTTATCGTGTAAAGTAATTCCGAAAATCACTCTGCATTCTGCTTTTCTCCAATGCAGTCGAGAACGTAATCACGCAGGACTGCATTTGAAGTCTTTCCAATCTCTGAGCAATACGCCTTGAATCTGTCGGCTTGCTCCTTTTTGACCTTGCAACCAACAACCGCCATATTCTCTTTGTCCCACTTAATAGCTGCTCTTTTCTGTGCATCGCTCGGCGCCAATATATCACCCCCCTTGCTTTTTGCCCATTATAGCACAAAAGCGCATAGGTTAACAGTATAATAATCACTAAAGATATACGGTTAACTTTATGCAGTTTGTCAATGGACATATACGGTTAACAGTAGTAGAATGTAGCCATAGCAAGGGACAAGAGATTGAGCGAAGGTCGATAGCCAACGCGACACCGTAAGAGCTGGAACGGAGAAGATTGATAGAAACTCCCAAAGGGATAGATACTCAGAGCCACCAGCCGCCGATCTCACCCACAACTTAAGGAGGATAAAACAATGAGCATCAATGAAATGGACAGCAAGATCAAGGAGCTGCGCGAGCTTCGCCGCATGGCCGACGAGCTGGCCGCGGAAATGGAGGCCATTCAGGACAGCATCAAAGCCCACATGGACACCGAGGGCGTGGACACCATCAATGGCACAGATTGGAAGGTGACCTATAAGGCCGTGACTTCTTCTCGCTTGGACACCAACGCATTGAAAAAGGCTCTTCCCGATCTGGCGCAGCAGTTCACCAAAACCACCACCGCGCGCCGCTTCTGCGTTGCATGATGGAGACCATCGTAGCTATCGCCGGAGCAATTCAACTCGCAAACTGGCTTATGTTCCTTATTGAAGCAATAGAAAAGCCCTCTGCATCCACGCCGACCAAAGCTTGATGCAGAGGGCCACCAACCACCACCGGAGGATTGACAAGGAGGTCACAAAATGGATGCACAAACCCAGCTAGTAGCAGAACTTTATAAAACGCTCAATGATGCGCAAAAACAGGAAGTCTGTAACATGATTGATACTTTACTAAGTCAGCAATTAAACGATCAACAACCGCTTGATTCTCATTCCGCTGCTACGGAAAAGCAGGATAGCATCGCATGAGAAAGGCTCCATGTCCCAGCCGACCAAAGCAAGAGGACATAGAGCCACCACCAACCATCACAGGGAGGCCAGTATCGGTATTATACCGACCTCCCGCAGAGAAAACAAGGAGGAACTTTTATGAACGATATCGTTATTCCCGCAAAGTACCGGCGTGGCTTGGATAATGCCGAATATCAAGTCATTGCAGCACACGACTTACTTGAAAACATCATCGAGCCGATGATCCACTGCACAACCTGCGAAGGGCTTCTAAGAGAATACGCGGAACAGACCGGTGGTGATCTGAACAAGGCTGCGCGTGCATGGATGGAAGAAAACATTGATGCGCTATATGCCGCCGAATATGCCGCACAGCAGCTTTTGAGCGAAGCTATGGACACCTTGCAGATGCTTCCGAAAAAGGAGGTCTGTAATAATGCTTAACTCGATCAAAACCGAAGATCAACGCATGACTGTTGAAATCGGCATGGATTGTATCATGCCGGGAATCGAGATAGCAAACGACATCTTGTATGATGCTTGGGAAGAGTTTTTCGGAAATGTCCCGCAGCCGAGTATTTCCGCTTTAGAGGCAGAGCGTTTAGGCCGCATTCTATATGCCGCGTTTGACATGACATCCAACGCTATCCGCGAGTATCATTTGATGTTGGGACACTATGATTTGGATACGGTCGAGCGCTTCATGGAGAATGCGGAACATATCGCCAAAACCATAGAAGCAAAGAAGGCGATCGAAACAATGAGAAAAGAACAACGCTTTGATGACGTCGAGAAGGCAATGACGCTTGATAACGAGGCGGTCATCAAGCTGTTGACGAGCGAGGTGCCGGAAGAATGAAGCTTCTCTACTGTGCCCGCTGCACAACGCCGCTGATGAGCGTGGCCACGGTGTTTGTCTGCCCGTGCTGTGGGGCTGCGTACCGTCAACGCGGCACGCGCTTTTCCTTCGTCGCCGATCTGTCCGGCGTATCCGTCAAAGAGATGATGCAAAGCATGGAGGTCACACTATGAACGATAATGACAGATTCTATCCTGTCGTGCAAACGCCGCTCGGAAAGGTGCTGCTCATCGGCGCTACCATGACCGTCGAGCGCGAACGCGAGCTTTTCGGAAAGAAGGTGCTCCCGAATGAGCACAGATAAGTGCATTCGAGCGCATGACCTGAACAACGCGCCGCTTTCCCGGATATGTGCGCCAAAGTGTACAGTAGCCCGCAAAGTCCGCCGAAGGGCAGCAAAGAACACAGTATGTGAGTACAGCGAAAGCTGTTTTACTTGTCCTTTATCGGACTGTAAGCAGACTGTTATCAAATGCTTAACGGTCAACCGTTTGCCGATAGATTCTCTCATATAGCGCAGAAAGCCCACAGGAACGATCCTGTGGGCTTTTGCTTTGCCGGTGCTTATTGTATTCTCGCAGTGTTACCGTGCGTCTTACAAGCCAGCAGGGGGGGCTGCAACACCTTCTTGTTTTGAAGCCGTCCTTTACTCCGCCGCCTGCAGCTCCACGAGCTGTTGAATCACTCGTTTCAGGCGTTCAAGCACTTTGTCATAGCCGAAGATAAACATTTGCAGTCTCCTTTCCCGTTAGTACAGCAGCACGGGCCTACCGGCTGCGCGCGTCATGTTGTTGATGTTGGGAACGACCACGCGGGCAAGCGTCTTACCATCCACAACGAGGTTCACATTGATGGGCTCGCGGCTGCCCTGTGCCAGCGCCTCCATGACGGCCTGCTTGATGGTCGAAAGCGGCGCTTCGACGTTCGTTCCGCTCTTCTGGTCGCCCAGTACAGCAAGAAATTCTTTGTTCGGGGGGATGACCGCGCCATGTGCGAGCTGCGGGATATCGTTGTACACAGGCGCATTGCCGTCTAAGCTCTGCGCCGCCATCCGACGGCTGCGCGCCGGTGCCTTTGTTGATACGCGCGTGCCGGTGAAGCTGGATGTCGCCTTCTTGACTTTGGAATCGTCCACACTGTCGACGAAAAATTTCAGCGCAAGGCCGATCGCCGCCGAGATAATGAACGCCGTACCGGCGCTGACGATTCCCAGCGCTGCAAGGCCAACGCCAAGAACACCGGCCAGCAGTCCAAGAAGTACGCTGCGCCCGATGCTGACAAGCCGCTGCGTGCCCTTCTTCGGGTCTTTGCGGACGCTGTAAATGCTCAGTCCGAGAATCAGGCCTAATCCCATGCCGACGACTGTACCGACGCCCGGCGTCACGATAGAGCCGATAACAGCGCCAAGCAGCGCGCACAGCACGACGATCAACTCGGAAAGAAGCTGCGATTTGCCGCCGTGTTCCTCGTCCCCCTCTGCAAAGCCGGTGAGATAGAGGCCGAGGATCGCGCCCAGGCTGAAACCGGCCACGCCGCCGGTGATGCCAAGAAACACGCTGCCAAGCAGCGCACCGAGCAAAGCCGTGATGACCACGATCCACGCATCCTCTGCGTCCATCTCGGTTTTCCATGTTTCGGGGTCAAGGCCCACAAGGTACAGCCCCAGCAGCACACCGAGGGATAAACCGATGACGCCGCCCGTGATGCCGCCGAACGCCGCGCCGAGTGTTGCACCGAGCAGCGCCGTTAAAACAGTCAGCCATGTTGCCTTGCTCTTGGGGATAGCTTTCTTGTCAAAGCTCCATTTGAGGTCATCCACGACGATTTCAAGTCCCGCGCGGATGGTCTTAAAGATATCATTGATCTTCTGGAACACCTTGTCGAGCTTTTCCATCATGGGGCCTTCGTCAAAGTCAAAGTCCGGCGCAATGGCGGATGCTCCGCCACCGCCGCCAACGGACGTTGTCGTGCTGAGTTTGTTGATCTCATCGAACGCCGCGAGCGCGTCTGTCGCTTCCTTTGCCGCCTTGCCGGTCGCGTCAATGGCGGCGGCCTCTTTGTAGAGGTTTTTGCCCGATGCCTCCATGCTCTTCTTTGACTTACCGCTCAGAATCGAAATGATCGTCACGATCTCCGACACAATGGCCGCAAGCAGATTCATTAGCCACGTCAGCGCCGGAATGAGTACGTCCATCAAAGGCGCGGCCAGCGTCAGCAGCGCACCTTTGAGGCGGGCAAAAGCGTCGGATGCCTCTGCGCTGGTCGCAATAGCCGCCTTGATCTGCTTGCGTAGCGCCATGAGCGCCGCCGTGATGACTGAGAATACAAGCATAGAGCGCGCTAAACTCTTGACCTGATCTCTGAAACGCGCGGCATACTGGCCCGCTTTGGCAAGCGCGGAATTCTCCGCCTCGCGCTCCCTGCGTTCCTGCTCCGTATTAGCGATCAACTCACCGGCAGCGACTTTTGCTTTGTCGAGCTTTACAGTCATGCTGTCGATGTTGGCGGTCGTCTCTTCGTAAGCAGCCGAAAGCGTTTTGACCTCCTTCGTCTGCGTGTGCAAAAGCTCCTCCTGCTGTTTGAGTTCCGCCTCCGCAGCAGCACGGCGGTCTAACACTTGTGCCTGATACTCGCTCTGTGTAAAGCCCTGCTTTTGGATCCACTCGCGATCATTCAGCCGTTCGACCTCTTTCCTCAACGCCTTTACGCGCTCTTCCGTCGCCTTTGCCGCCTGAGATGCGGCGTCAAGCTGCTTTTCAAGGTTCATCTTATTGCCCGTTTCCTTTTCAAGCTTGCTGTTCAGTTCGGATATCTCGTCACGCAGCTTGCTCAGTTTCTTTTGTACTTTGGTCGAATCCAAATCACAAGAGAAAATCACACTGCCGTCAGCATTCGCCATTTAATCACTCCTTCCCCAATTTCAACCAAGTCGAAATGGTGGTCTCTTCTTCCTGGCTGAGCTTATTTTTTATGTTCACGAGGTCGCTGTTGCGGCGATACCACTCGCGTTCATCCTTTTCAAGCGTCTTGCCGCGCGCCTTTTTGTCGCGGATGCGCACGACCTGCGCAAAGGTGCAGTCCCCGAGATCGTTATACGCACCGAGGAACGTCCACCAATGGACGCCCCCGGTGTTGGTCTCCGCATCATAAGGGATTCCGCGGATATCTTGTCCGAATACTCGGTTGATGGGCGGGAGGATCAACGGATAGTCCTGCTCCCAGTCAACCAGCTTCGGCGATTTCTTCTTGTCCGTCTCCTGCCCGCCGTTCTGGAACCATGTAAAACGGTCTACAGCTTCCTGCAAATGCTGCGGCGGGATATCCTCAGGCGAGACATAGAACATCTGCAAGATGCCCTCTGCGCGGTCAGTGCCGCTCAAATCAGGATCACTCAGCATTACGAAGATATCGAGGATAACGCGAAAGTCCGTGCGGATCTCATAGCTCTCTCCGCCGATCTCGACGGAGGTAGGCAAGCCCCAATTCATCGGCGATACTTTGCCGTGTACTTCTGAATGCGCGGATTCGTGGCTTTCTGCTCACGAGCAAAGGCGCTGTCTGTCTCATCCATCAGCGCAAGCATGAAATTTGTCCATATATGCAGGCCGTCCGCCAGCGCATAAAGGTTCATGCTGCCAAAGATGCTGTCACATACCGGCTCTTCAAAAAGGCCGTCGATGATCTCGCGCATCTCCTTGTCGCGGCGGTCGGCAATGTTGAAAATCTCAACGCGGTCGCCGCACTTCTGCACCTCATCTGCGTATTTATCCTGCTTCTTGTCCAGTGTGTCAAACGCGTTGTAAAGACGCTGGATAAATGCGCCGTCAGTCGGGTTGAATCGAATGATCACATCTCCTTTAACGCCGTGCACGGTGTATTCCTGCACACCGGTTTCAAATTTCAGTTCTGCCATATTTTTTCCCTCCTTAATACTCGTAGCTGACGGATGCCGGAACGCTGTTGTTTTCAAGGAACAGTCCGGCGCGGATGCTCTGCGGCTCACGGCAAACATTGGTTGCACGGGCGGCATAGTCGTCAAACTCGGCCTTGCGGGTCGCAGCATCGGCGGGGCGGTCGGCGTAAAGGTCGGAATCTCTGTGTTTATCGGCATACTGGCAAAGCAGCGAAAGCATCAGGCTGTTGTCCTTGTGCTTGGTGCAAAGCTGCTGAAACTGCACCTGATTCATGGGAAGATCCATTTCCAGAAGCTTCGCGTCGTCGCTCAATTTAGAGCCGTCCAGCTCGTTCCATTTGTCCACGGCCTCGGAATGGCTGCGGCGGATATGTTCGATCTCATGAATAGCCTCCGTATAAGCGGCGCTGCGCTGAGCTTTCAGCTCTTCGCGCTGCTGTTCTGCGGTAACACGGGCGAGGGTTTCCATCTGCACCTGCTTGTTGATCTCGCGCTCTTTTTCGTCCAGAACGGACAGCTTCGCCATATAGTCGGTGACGGTGGTATAGACCTTGTTTTTGTAATTCACAATTTAGTTCTCCTTTGCAATATGTTCTTGTTACATCTGCCCGCGTAACATGGCGTTGAAAAGGGCATTGCTGGCCTTGCTGTCTTTTCTCTTCTCGCTCAGATCACGCGCGTACTGCTCGATCGTTGCGCCCAGCGCAGAAGCGGAAATGCGTCCGGCTGCGAGGTCGCGGCGGGCGAGGCCTGCGGCCTCCGTGTCGATGTCCTTCCGATCTACGCTGTCGAGGCTCACACCGGCGCGGATCGTCTTATATGCCTCGCCCTGCGCTTTGCGCTCCTCCTGCTCCGTGCGCTGCCGCAGTTCAGCTTTCAGGCGGCTGCGGATAGATCGATACTCGGGGCTGCTGCGTTCCAGTTCAGCCCTTGTCGCCGCGTCCAGATAGGCCTCCTCGCTGTCATAGTCGCTACGGCTCACAAGGTCAAGGGCGCTGCTCAGGTCAAGCCCCAAAGCGGCGCGGGCTTTCTCGCGGGTGCTCTCACGAGTTTCAATGTTTGCATTTAATTCCATGTTCAAAAAAATCCTTTCTCATAGATCTATAATGATAGTAGGTGTATTCTGCGGCGCGTGCTGGTGGACAAAATGCAATGCTGTTGCCTGTGTGGGGAAGCTGCTGCGATTTTTGCCGTATTGCGCCGCCCAGGTGTCGTTTTCTTCAAGGATGACAAGGGCAACGCCTGACGGAGATGACCGCACCGCAGCCAACACACGCGTTTTCAGTCTGTCATAGTGCATCACGTTCCTCCAAAATCTTCAAAATGTCGTTGAATTCTGTGAATTTCAGGCTGTATTCTAACAGCGTTCTCGCCGCTGCGATTTGGTTTGTCGTCGCCTCCTGATTACTTGAAACAATTATTCTTAGGCGAGCAACAGCGGATGCAAGGCTCTGTTGCATCTGTTTCGTTGCACTGTCTACCAAATCAGCGGCAGCCTTTTTATAAGCGGCGGAAAATTCATCATCTTGCAAATACCTCGTCATGGTCTTTGTGCTGATACCGGCTTTCTTTGCGGCAGCATCCTTTGTCGGGCTGCTCATCAGTGCTGCAAGTGCCTTTTGCTTCTTTGCATCAATAGGAATCCCCCCTTTCTGTGGACAAATCAGGACTTTACAGCCCAATGTCAGCGGTATACACCCGCCAATAAGCTTCGGATTTTCGGGTGCCGCAGGGCTCGTATTGCTTCCCGCCGCGCCTTTGCATCAGGTTTTTGACCAAGCCAAAACTCACTGATGATCGCGTCGCGCTGCGCATCCGTCAGTTGTGCAAGCGCCGCTTGCACGGCCTGTTGAAAATCCCGTTGTTCGACGTCCTCAAAGGCCTCTTCTGCTGCTTCATCTGAGATTGTGTCACCAAGTGTCAGGCCGCTGTCCTCGTCGCCTATCGGCTCGTCCATCGACCGGCAAACAGTGTTGATGGGGTCACATCGCGTCCGCTGTGTTCTCTGCCCGCAAGCCTCTGTAAACGCCGCCTTGAGCTTGATGCCGTACAGCGTGAGAAATTCACCCTTGTTCACATCCCATGTCGGCAGCGTGTCCATGAGGGCGATAAAGGCCACTTGCAGAAGGTCGCTTTCCTCGACACCTGCGCGACCTTCCATTGCCCGCGCCCATCTCAAGGACTGCTGCCACGCAAAGCGTTCAACCGCCGCCCAAAGTCTCAGAATGTCCGCCTCGCCCGCCTGCACCGCTGCTGTAATTTCGCTTGTTCGCTCGCCTTGTGTGGCAAGTGGTTTTGCTTGCATATCTTCTCCTCCTGTGGTAAAATCAGAATCGACAATTCGAATTCACCACAAGAGCGGTCCTCCCCGATTTGGGGAGGGCTTTTTTCATACGTGTATGAGAACCGCGCCGCTATCGCTCACATCCTCGATGGGGCCGCTGTTGATCGTGGCCATCGCGTGGACTTCACGGTCGCCGTTACTCAGCTCGACGAGCGCGAGGCAGGCGACAGGGTACGTCTTGCCGTCCTCGAATGCGTAAAGCATATTTGCAGGGGCAGGGATGATCTGGATGATCTTGTCTTCGTTCATGGTTCTTGTCCTTTCTCAGTATTAAAGTCTGAAATGATTGTTTAGCGCCCGCTCGAATTTATCGCGGTCATCAACGGGCAGGTGCGGGATAAGCAGGTGTTGCATTTCGTCACGCTGGCGGTAGCGCTCACGCTTTCGGCGTGCCGGTTTGGTTTCCTCTAAGATGTTGGTTGCGATTTCAATGTTCATGCTGTGACCCTCCCCGTGACCTTGTAGAAGGTCGCGTCAATGTGTCCAGTCGCGCCGCGTCGGTTCTTGTCGAGCCACAGTTCCAACAAAGACGGCGATTCCATGTTCCCGTCTGTCTCACACGGCGGATTGTGCAGCAGAGTCACCGTGTCTGCGTCCTGCTCGATGGCACCTGATTCACGGAGGTTTGCCATCGTGGCCCGAAAGCTGCCGGAACGGTCAGAGGCCGCCGCGCGGTTGAGCTGACACAAGCACAAAACAGGAATGTTCAGCCTCATCGCAAGCAGCTTCAAGGCTCTGCTGTTTCTTGTGGTCGCTTCGTAAAGCGAAAGCCGCGTTTCCGGCGGTTCAAGCAGTCCGAGGTGGTCGAGGATCAGCAATCCCGGCTTTTCGCGGTAGGCCAACGCCTCTACCTGCCGGACGTTCATGCCGGAACGCCGATTGAACACGATTGGCAGTACGGAAAGCTCCGTCGTACCCTCGGCAAAACGCATATACTCGGTGTCCGTAAGCCTGCCGCCGAACATGAGCCGCGCCGATGACAGACCGCCGATGTTGCCGACAAGGCGAGCGGAACAGTCCTCTGCGCTCATTTCAAGTGACAAGTATAGTGCCTTGACGCCGTTTCTTGCCGCATTGAGCGCGATCTGCAAGGCGAGCGCTGATTTTCCGACTGCCGGTCTTGCACCGATGATGTGCAAGCCGCCATTGATGAAGCCACCGCCGAGCAATTTATCGAACCTCAGCAGACCGGATGCCACGCATGGTGCTCTGCCGCTGACTTGCTCAGAGACACGGTGTCCAAGCTGCGTGAGCACCGCTATGAGCGTTTGCGAATCGCCCTGTGTGTTTTCCTTGGTAAGCCGCTGCAAAGCCTCCTGCGCGCGTCCAAGCGCGTCTGTAGGGTCATTCTCAGCGTTCATCAGCTCATCGCCGATTTTTCGCAGGGAACGTGCAAGCGCAGCTTCCTTGACCGCTGCTAAGTAAACATCGAGGTTCGCTGTGGTCGGCGTCGTGTCCATCAGCCCTACAAGCAGCCTGTCCGTCACGTCGGTGCAGTTGCGTCCCGCTTCCGCTCGGATGGTCAGCGCATCAAAGCCGCCGTTTTCCTCGTACTGATGACGCATCGCCCGGAAAATCTCTTGCAGCGGCACGGAAGAAAACATATCGTCGGGAAGCTCTGCCGCCTCCGGGAACAACGATGGGTCGATCAGCAGCGAGCCGAGCACGCCGTATTCATTGAGAATTGAATCCATGCGCTACCTCCATGTGTCTGTGGTCGCATCATACTGCCGGGGCGGTGGTTCAGCTTGTCCCGCATTATTTTGACGCTCCCATGTTCTGACCGCTGCTTTCCAATCGACGATTGGCTTTCCTCTCCCTTGCTTCCACCCATTAGCGGAGTAGAAGTCAAAAAAGTGTTCAGCGTCAACAGTGTTCCCACGTTCGTTGCAGTACGCCCAAATCTCATCAATTGACGGAGGAACAAAGCGAGGTCGTGGCGGCGCAGCCGCTACAAACTCCTTTTCCAACTCCATCTCCTTCTCCATCTCCTTTTCTTGCTTTTCCACGGGTTTATTGCTGGGTTTTCTTTGGGTATGTACTGGGTTTTCATCAGGTTTCTTTTTCGGTCTTCCTCCTTTTTTCCCGTTTTCAACTGACGCCGCATATTTTAACATCGAAGAATCAATGTTAGGTTTAAGCAGAACAAAATAACCATTTAGAAGAGGTGGAAGGTCTTCCGGACATTTCCCTGCAAAAGCATAGTCCATCAGCGCATCATACATTCGCAGACGATCTTCATTCGACAGCGGACGAATCGCATCGTAATATGACGGGAGTATAACAAATCCTGCCTTTGACACGATATCACCGCTCCTGTTCCCGCACCCACGTTTTAAGATCATCGACAAGAACTCGGGTGCATCCGCCGAGCTTGACGACAGGAAAGCCCTCTGTTTTTGCCAGCGCATAAACCGTTGGACGGCTAACCCCAAGCAGGCGTGCTGCCTCGGTCATCGTGACCGCGATAGGTTCGAGCGTCGCCATCATTCCGCCTCCTTCGAAAGCTCTCGAATGATCCTGACGATTCTTTCTTTTTCGTCTGGCGGTAGCTCCTTCCGCATCTTTCGCGAAAGGCTGGTATCTGCGATTCCGAGTGCTTCGGCCACCTGCCAGAGCTTCACACCGTTCCCAGCAGCAAATCGCCGGAGTGCTTCATTGCTCATTTATTTCACCCCCATACTGTAATGACAGCAACAACAAACTTGACATCGTTGCTTTCTTAGTATATAATACCAGAAAGAAAGCAATTTTGTGTTTATTTGTTTATTTCTTGTTTTTTATATAACAAGGGAATCAACTTTGTGGGGGATTAGATGATTACATTACAGTTTTGGCGTGGCTACGATAAAGAGTGTTTAATAAGTGTGGCCGAGAAAAAATCATATAAAATTGTTGAACTCGGATATCCGTTATTATCATTTATCTCCGACTTAGAAATTAGTTATGATGACTTTGGAAAAGATTCGCCCGAAGTAAATCATGTTTATTGGGGCGCAGAAGAATTTAAATATGATGTAAATTTACCTGCTGCCAAAATGTGTCAATCAATGTTCCGAAGGATCTTTGATGAAAAAATTAAAGGTAACAAAGCATTAGATTTGAAGATGTTTGAAGACATTGTTATTTCTTATGGATTTGAAGTTCCATTTCACGGAATTGCTAAACAGAATGACAACGGGAAAGAGATCACTTGTGATCTATATCGTTGTTTTTTTGTTCGTGGTTTAACTCGCGAGGTTATTGAACAATTATGTGTTGCTGAATTACATTATCTCGCAACAAATGGCTATACAATAAAGCGTTGTGCAAATTGCGGAAAGCTGTTTATTCCCAAAAAAGCTGACGAAAAGTATTGCATTCGCCGTAGTAAAGAATATCCCAACATGAATTGCAAACAAGCTGCAAAATATAAAAAGCAAATTTTGCGAGAAAAGGGAAATGAAACCGCACGGATTTATCATAGCATCTATACCATGATGGCAAGACGTGCAAAAGAAGCTCCTCCGTCAACACAAGGCCAGGCGCAGCAAGCATTGTTTGCGTTCACAAATGAGGCTGCAGAGTGGCGAGAGAAATTAAAGAGTGATCCTAAGATTGAGGCTCAATACATAACTTGGTTGAACTCTTTCAAAAAAAGAAAATCAAAAAATAAACATTTAACTATGGAGTAAATAATCTAATAGGCGCACAGAAGACATACTTGA
>ENA-OUQP01001645-OUQP01001645.1-human-gut-metagenome-genome-assembly--contig:-NODE-1645-length-14350-cov-12.627842_pt1 | contig 14350 bp, 1 predicted proteins | sample MGYA00237951_ERZ548836 | MGnify/ENA primary metagenome ERZ548836 (study PRJEB26490, sample SAMN05194702) | human gut metagenome | biome: terrestrial biome; feature: human-associated habitat; material...
CAGGCTTCTCTGCTGCCAGCTTTTCTTTCATTGCTTCTGCCCGCTGTGTTTCTGCACGGTATGACTGTTCCTGAAGATACTCAGCACTAATCACACCACATTCCGAAATGCTGTGTCCATGTTCTGCCAGAACTTCTTCCATCACTTCCAGCACGGGTCTGTACTCGTCTGTTTCAACGATGCCGCCGTCCATTACCGTGAAGTCCTTATTATATAAGGTATAGTCGAAGCCATCGTCGCAGGTCTGGATATGGAAATAGGCATCCGGCAATTCATAGGCCAGTTCCACATCCTGCACAGCCAAGGCCACCTGTAACGGCTGGACAACATGATTCTGGATATACGGGTTATCCCAGCCCGGAACCGTTTTATAATCCTCTACGATGGTGTCAATGCCGTTCCTGCACTGCAAAACATCCAGTGAACCAGGCAGAGGATCAGGATTCTTCTCCACGCCCAGGGCTTTCATGTAATGGTTCGGAAGTTCCTGATACTGCGACATTGCATCGTCCAGATTGCCGAACCGCTCAATCCTCAAAGGCGCGGCCTGCAAATTTTCGACCACATAGAACTGCTTTACGAAAGGCTGTTCCTGTTCTTTCTGCGCATCCAGTTCTTTTCTGAACATCGTTACAAAGCCATCCAGAATAGCCGGGTGGCTGTCAACCACCCAATCCGTGCGGAAGGTCATGCGGTCTGCATTATGCTCCGGGGTGCTAACCTGCTCTGCCCATTCCTTATTGCTATGAGAAAAGCGGCCATCGTAACTTTTATGATGCAGAGTGTTCGCCAGGATGTAGCCCACACGCTCCATGCCGTACTGCCGCACCACCTGATCGACTGCATCATCGCCAAGGTACATCCCGTCATAATTGTCCGCAATTGCTTCATGGATTGCCTGCTTGCACTCACTGTTCAGCCGATAGGATGTGCGGTATAAATCCACCTCGTCATTTTCTTTGGCATAGCTGAACGGCTCATAGTAGACAGGCACATCCGAATAGTCCTGTGCGCTGTTGTCCGGCACAGGTGCAGCCTTTTCAATGATCTCTGACACCACATCTTCTTTTTTCGGCATATTCCATTTTTCAGAGAGATATTTCTGCACGGCCTCCTGAAAATCTTCATCGAAGCCGTTCCACAAATCCTCTACCACCAGCTTGCCCTGCTCATTGACTGCAACGCAGGCCGCCATGTCACCGTGTTCCTCATGCTCCAGCAGAAAGAACTTCTCGCCACCAATTTCCGTTTCATCAACAGCATACCATGTGCCGATATGCCCCTCGACTGCGATGTGGTCGGAATCGCCGTGGATCAGACCACTTCTTTTCTGCTGCTGTTCCTCCATAAACTCTCGCACGGTCAGTTCTGCACCTGTGAAGTTCAGACCTTCCTCGCCAAGTTCCAGCCGCCCGTCTGCGCCAAGGTCAAGTTCTTCTGCCATAAGAACAGATGCCGCGTGGTTCACCACCACATTTTTCTCCACTGTAATGGGCTGGCCGGGGTCGTAGTCCGAGCCGCGCAGATCATAGCGATATAAGCCCTTCGGTACTTCTTCATCCCGCAGTCGGCCATTGCTGAAAAGACCGGGCTTATCAAAGATTTCAATTTCCTGCAAATCTTCGTTCAAAAGGTTCTCTTTCTGCAAATCCATATTCCTTTCCTTGAAAAATTCCGGCAGTTCAGCAAATCCAATACTGTCCACATAGTAGGCTTTGACTGTACTGCCATCGTTGAGCACCACCACATCACTGACCGACAGCGAATGGCCAGTAAAGTCTGCCGGACGCTGGATATTGAACCGTTCATAAATGCCGTCCAGCGTATCCTTTTCCGTAAGCGGTGCGGCATAGATCAGCTCATAGTCTGCACGGTTTACTTCCATCCCGTGCCGTTTTACAAAGTCCAGATTCATAAAGCGGTAGTCGTGTTCCTGGTCACGGGCAGTGATCTGGTAGATGCCAAACTGCTTTTCGCTGCCAGAAAGCAGCTTCTGCTCCTTGACCAACGCATCCAGCCGGGTTATCAGCTCTGCCGCCTTTTCTGCGGACTCTCCCTCTGATTCCTCCACTGCAACTTGCAGCCATTCCCTGATCGACTGAATATCCCCAGCCTGAATCTGTTCTTTCAGTGCTTCAACTGCCTGTTCCCGATCCTCCACACTGTCCTTATAGTGGTAGAAATCGAAGTCAAAGGCGAAATCATCAAGGTCTGCCGCCAGCTTTTCAACGGGTGCTTTCTCGCTGCTTTTCATTGCTTTCTGCTTGTCCTTTTCCAAATCTTCCTTGGCAATCTGGAAATAGTCACTTCCACGTTCGATTTCTTCACGCTCTGTGACAAGAACCGGCCACGGACTGATACGGATAAGATAAATCTGCTTGCCCTCATCAAACAGGCGCAGAGCCTGCTCCCGGCTTATCACCGTCAGTGCAGCGTCCGGGCGGGCATACTCATCTTCCAGATACTCTTCGTTCTTTTCCAGCAAAATCGCACTCCATGCATCCGCCTTGATTCCGAAAATGCCATCATGCTGTTCAATCTCTTCCTGACTGGCGAAATCTCCTGCCGTGCCATCCTGAAACAGCGGATAAATCCGTTCGCCCAGCCGATGCCACTCCCGTGCGCCTTCCTTTGTCAGCGGCAGAACATCATCTTTCAGATACCCATATTCGTGCATTTCCGAAAGACCAATCATGCCATCCGGCAGACTTTCGATTTTCTCTTCTGCTTCCCACATCAGGCGATTGACTTCTTCCGTATTTTCTGCCGCAACTGCAGTCGCCAAATTATTCGCCAGTTCTTCCGTTGCCGCCCGATCATCCAGCTTGTAAGCAAAGTTCACAATGAGATTTCGCTGGCTGTTGTCAAAAATGGTTTTATCCTGTTCCTTGTCCGCAATCAGCTTTTCAGCATATTCCATCGCCGTTATATGCTCCACATTCCTTTCAGCCACCGCCGCTTCCAACTTTTCAAGAAAATCAGTAGCGGTCAATCGAATCGTATCCATCGAATCTTTCAATTCTTTCAGTTCCTTGCCGCTTGTCCAGCTTGCCACATACGGGAACGAGTAGTCCGAAGTATCAATGCCAAGTGCCGAGCAAACTGTAAATGCAATACTCTCTGCTTCTGTTTCTTTGGTAAGCTGGTCTTTTTCTTCGCCGCGTTGTTTCATCTGGTCACTGTCATGCAGCATAGCATGAGCAACCTCATGGATCATCGTCTTGATGGTCTGGCTCTCACCCATATCGGCACGAACACAGATTTCTTTGTCCATGTGGCTGTAATAGCCTTTTGCGCTGCCCTCAATCTCTCCAAAACGAATTGGCACAGGAGATACCTGTTCGATTGCCTCTTTCAGCAGGGTATAATCCTTGACACGGGCAGTCAGTTCATTTACTTCCAGCGTAGGGAGCGGCTCTCCGTCTGTTTGGGCATAGTCGAAAACCGTTGTTACCCGGAACCGGGGAATCACCCTCTCCACCACTTCGATTTCCGGCTCCCCGTTCTCATTCAGCACCGTAAGCCCGGTGTCCTTGTCGATTTTCTCCCGCTCTTCCCGTTCCTTTACCGGAGCAGGTGCGATGATCTGGATTCCCTTTTCACCCTTTTTCACATAGCGGTTAAACTTATTTTTCCATGCGTTATACCCAGCCACCAACGTAGCATCTGGACGCTGCATTGCGATCAGCAGTGTATTATTGAAGCTATAATTATGGAACTTCGACATTGTGAGCAGGTACTTCGTATACATTTCCGAAGTAAGAATGTCCTTTACGCCCTGCTCCAACCGTTCCGTGATTTCTTTGAGCTGGTCTGCCCGCTTATCTGCCATTCATGCCCTCCTTTACAAAATCTGCCCCATCAGATTCCCTTTCGGAGATCTGACGGGGCATTCTCAGTTACAGTTCTATATCGTGACTTTTCTTTTTCTGCGGTTTCGGCTCTGCCATGCGTTCCGCCTGTTTTTCGTGAAGCTGTGCAAGAATCGACGGACGTTTTACGCTGTCTGCACTCCGCTCAATCTCACGCTTCAGCGCAGGGATTTCACTCTCCGTCACTTCTTCATCCATGCCAAGAGCCGCATCATCCCCCTTTTCATCCATGTCCAGCAGGGCGTTCAGTTCTGCAAGCCGTGCAGATTTTTCGTTTAATTCTGCCTCCTGCGGGAACGGACGCTGCACTTCTTCCTTTGCCTCTGCCAACTGCTGCTGTAAGGTTTCCAGTCTGCGTTCCACCTGCGGCAGTGTCTTTTCGATGGATGCCAACGCATTGAGAATACGCTGGATATTGCCAGCTGGGTCACTGCCAAGTTCAATCGTATAACTGCTCTGCCGCTTGATGGTCAGCTTGAATGTCTGAGCGAACGCATCAAACCGGGAACTGATTGCAAACCCTCCCAAATCTGCGATTTGCCCCTCTGTCTTAGCGATCTTCATTGCGGCGCAGGCTGCAAGAATCGCCGATCCTGCTTCCTTGCGGTCAGTATAAACCCTGTCCTCCACCGTGATGGAGAACTTTTCCTTATCCTGTTCCAGCAACGGCTTTGCCACTGCAAGGTCAGCTTTCAGACCTGCTATGCGCTCTTTCGCTGCCGTGATCTCTGCCGGATACCGCCGTGCAATATCCGATTCCAGACTGTAAATCTGGCTGGTATGATTGGCCCGCATCAGCTTCAGCTTGCTGACCTGAATATCCAAATCCATCTTTTCCTTGATGTAGGGATTTCCCGTTGCCAATGCTTTGATTTCTGCATAGGTCAGCGCGGTATCGTCCACATCATCACAGGCACGGACAGGAGATTTCGAGGTCATGATCTGCGAGATAAACTTCTGCTTATTTTCCAGAATCTGCCACATATACGAATCGAACGTATTTTCTGTGACGTAACGGAAAATCTTCACTTTCTGGTTGCGGTTTCCCTGACGAAGAATGCGTCCTTCCTGCTGTTCCAGGTCAGAGGGTTTCCAAGGACAGTCCAGATGATGCAGAGCAATCAGCCTGTCCTGAATGTTCGTACCAGCACCAAGTTTCGGGGTCGAACCGAGCAGGATGCGCACCTGACCGGAACGTACCTTTGCAAACAGTTCTGCCTTTTTGGTTTCGGTATTTGCCTCATGGATGAAAGCAATCTCCTCACGGGGGATTCCCTTTGCCACCAGTTTCTCCCGAACATCATCGTACACATTGAATGTTCCGTCTGCTTTCGGGGTCGATAAGTCGCAGAAAATCAACTGGGTGGATTTGTCGGGCGTGGATTCTTCCCATACCTGATAGGCATTCTCCACGCAGAGGTTGACCTTACTTTCCGGCTCATCCGGCAGCAGGTCATTGATAAGCCGCTGATCCAAGGCCAGTTTTCTGCCGTCGTTCGTGATTTTGAGCATATTATCGGTTCTCGGATCGACATTTCCGTTCCGCACACGCTCTGCACGGTCGGCAAAGCTGCTCACCATTTCCTGCTGCGTTCCACTGGGTTTCAGCACCTCATTGATGTACTCTGCTTCTGGCACAGGCAGATTCAGCATATCTGCCGTCTGTACGTCTGCGGACTCCTTGAACAGTGAAATCAATTCAGGGAGATTGAAAAACCGGGCGAACCGCGTCTTTGCACGGTAGCCCGTTCCCTCTGGGGACAATTCGATTGCCGTTACGGTTTCGCCAAACGAAGCCGCCCAGCTATCGAAATGTCCGAGATGAAGTTTCTGCAAGGTGTCATACTGCAAGTAGCGCATAATGGTATACAGCTCTACCATGCTGTTCGATACAGGCGTACCTGTTGCAAAGGTCACACCCTTGCCGCCAGTGATTTCATCGAGATACTGACATTTTGCAAACATATCCGAGGATTTCTGCGCATCGGTCTGAGCAATACCAGCGATATTCCGCATTTTTGTGTAGAGGAACATATTTTTATAGAAATGGCTCTCGTCTACAAACAGGCGGTCAACACCAAGCTGCTCAAATGTAACTACATCATCCTTGCGGCTCTGGTCGTTCAGCTTCTGAAGTTTTGCCTGCAAGGTTTTCTTTGTTTTCTCCATCTGCTTGACCGTGAAACTCTTGCCATCGTCCTCTGCCTTTGCTTCTGCAATCGCAAAGGTAATGTCCTGAATCTGCCGCTCAATCATGGATTTCTGCCGTTCCGGAGAAAGCGGAATCCGTTCAAACTGCGAATGTCCGATAATGATGGCATCATAATCGCCCGTAGCAATCCGGGAACAGAACTTCTTTCGGTTGGATGGCTCGAAATCCTTTTTCGTTGCCACCAGCACATTGGCATTCGGATACAGCCGCAGGAAATCCGCGCCCCACTGCTCCGTCAGATGGTTCGGCACAACGTAGAGATTCTTCTGTGCCAGACCCAGACGGCGGCTTTCCATGCCGGCAGCAATCATCTGAAAGGTCTTGCCCGCACCAACACAATGCGCCAACAGCGTATTATTGCCATACAGGATATGCGCCACTGCATTTTTCTGATGCGGCATCAGGCTGATCTCCGGGGTCATGCCCACAAACTTGATATGACTGCCATCGTATTCACGGGGACGAATCGCATTGAACCGCTCATTGTAGACCTTGCAAAGTTCCTCTCTGCGGTCTAAATCCTTGAAAATCCACTGCTTGAACGCATCCCGAATCGCTTCCTGTGCCTGCTGCGCCAGCATGGTTTCTTTTTTGTTCAGCACTCTCCTTTCTTTTCCATCCTCATAAACAGTATCGTAAATTTTGGTATCCCGGAGATTCAGTGCATCTTCCAGCAGCCGATAGCCGTTGACACGCATTGTGCCATAGGTGTTCGTCACACGGGGATTACTCCGGTCAAGTGACTTTCCGCTGATGTTCCATGCGCCGCTGATTTCCGAATAGGTAGCCTTGATGGAACTTCCGATATAGTAACTCGGCGTTTTGAACACCCGCTCCATGAAGTCCGTAATGTACTCTGCCTTGATCCAGTTTGCACCAAGCCGCACTTCAATCTCCGAAGCATTCAAATCTTTCGGCTGTACCCGCTTGAGATACTCAACATTGACCTGATACTCCTGGTGGTTTGCAGCAAAGGTTTCTGCCGTTTCCAGCTTTTCCCGGACGTTGCCGGACAGATATTCGTCTGCCGTCACCCACGCCTGTGTGACAGGATTGCGGAAGATAACGCCCGCCAGTTCTTCGGTCACTTCCTGCTCTGTCTTTCCGCAAAGTTCAGCCATAAACGGCACATCGACCTTTGCTTTTTCTCCGATGGAGAGTGCCAGGGCTTCACTCGGCGTATCCACAGAGGTCACAGGTTCCGGCTTGCGAATGGTGCGCTTGGTAAAAATATCTGCCAGCCGCTTGAGGTTTTTATCCTCATCCAGAATCTCAAGAGATGCCAGCAGACAATAGCTGCTGTCCTGCCGGAATGCCCGTTTGTTTGCGGTGCTGTTGATCAGACCATACTGCGCTGTGAACCGCTTATACTGGTCTTTCAGCTTTCCTTGCAGCAGTTCCACTTCGGCATCCGTACCATCGTGCAACTGGCAGTCCAGCAATTTCTGTGTGGTTTCCCGCAGGGCAATCATCCCCAGCACACGCTCTGCCGTGAACGCAGGCAGGTCAACCTTGTTCATATAGGAGTTTTCACGGTAATAGACCTGTCCGTCCACATTGGTGTAACTGAAATTCTTCACGTTTGGGTCTGCCGGAAGTGGTTCTGCGTTCTGGTCAAGTTCATCGTCCGTGATTTCCGGCTCAGTGATTTCCGCATGGATGTTCTCAACGGCTGCTTTCAACTGTTGTGCAAGGTCTGCGCCCTCGATGGGCTTGACCGTGGTTTCCTGTTTGCCGTACTGTGTACTTTCAGTCGTGATCTCACCCAGCACCATTTCAGGATGCTGCGCAAAATACTGGTTGATGGGGTATCCCTCCGGCGTGTTGCCAAGGTCTACCCACTCTGCCCGCTCCACTGCCGCCCGGTCACGCTTTTGCAAAAACAGGATGTCCGCTACTACGCTTGTATTGGCATTGCGCTGGAACGCATTGTTTGGCAGGCGAATTGCACCGACCAGATCAGCACGGTTGGCAAGATACTCTCGGACAGAGGAATCCTTTTTGTCCATCGTGCCGCTGGAAGTGACTATCGCCACCACGCCGCCCGGACGAACAAGGTCAAGACTCTTTGCAATAAAGTAATCGTGGATGAGGAAGTTGTGGCGGTCATACCGCTTATCCGGCACTTTGTAATTGCCGAACGGCACGTTGCCTACCACACAGTCAAAGAAGCTGTCCGGGAACTGCATCGTTTCAAAGCCCTGCACGGCAATCTTGTTTTTCTGATAAAGCTGCTGTGCAATGCGCCCTGATACGCTGTCCAGCTCTACACCATACATCTTGATGTTTTCCATGCTTTCAGGCACAAGACCCATGAAATTGCCGACACCACAGGACGGTTCCAGCACATTGCCTTTGCTCAGTCCCATATTGGAAAGGGCTTCATACATTGCCTTGATTACCGTGGGAGAAGTGTAGAAAGCATTCAGCGTAGATGCCCTCGCTTCGCTGTACTCATCTGCCGGGAGCAGAGATTTCAGTTCCGCATACTCTTTCGACCAGTCTGCATTCTTCTCATCAAATGCCTGCGGAATGCCGCCCCAGCCGACATACCGGGAAAGAACTTCCTGTTCTTCTGCGGTTGCCTGCCGCTGTTCTGCATCCAGCGTTTGCAGCAGTCGGATGGCTTCGATGTTTGCTTTGAATTTTGTCTTGGCTCCTCCTGCGCCAAGATCATCGTCTGTGATACGGAAATTGATAGGCTTCTGGTTTGGCTGTGCAGGCGGCTTCTGCGCGGTATCCGTGTCCAGCGGCAGATTTTTCTCTTTCCGTGCCTGGTTGACCTCTTCCGGGGTCATAGGCTTGCTGGTAAGGGGCTTAACAGCATCATCTGCCGCCGAACGATGGATAGCATCTGTCCGGGTCTGCACATCTGCGATAAGCTGCATCTGTTCCGGGCTAAATTCAGGATTCAGCAATTCTTCCAGACTGCCGCCATTCTCCGCAACAGCATAGATTACATCCATCTGTTCTGGGGTAAAGTCCTCATAAGCTACCTGTGCTTTGTGCAGGGCATCAAAGACAGTCCGCTCCACTTCGTTGCGGAAGTCCTGCTGTTCAGCATTATCCAGATTCTTGTGGGATGGCTTGATTTCCTGTGCAGACGCATCCACCACCATGCCCCGCACCCACTGAGGCGCATGAGGGTCATTCTGATAAAGAGCAACCGCATCGCGGGAATCCGGCATCATATCCTGATAGGTGCGCTGGAAAATATCTTCTACCAACCAGTCTTTGAAGTTTTCCCAGTTCTGGCTTGCTTCCAGATACAGCGGAGCAGTTTTCGCATTCTGCTCTAACAGCTCGTCAATCTTGTTCCGAAGTTCCTTTTCCGCTTCGTCTGCATCCACATCGCGGTCGCGGAGATACGGATAGATTTCACTCTGCTGCACCGCATCCAGCATGGAATACAGACATTCTTTGTAAACACAGCGACTATCTTTCAATGCAGATTCCTGCCCTGCCAGAAGATAATCATTCAGCGGATTCTTTGCCAGTTCTGCATCATACTGGTTCGGTCGAAGCACCCGCGCCGCCCATGCAGGACGCTCCATATCTTTCAGATAGATCAGAGAATCCGTAACACGTTCGATTTTATAAAGGCGGTCATCTTCCAGATAGAGATAATCCCCGACATTTCTGCTGTACTTTGCCGCCTGCTTCTGGGGTTCTTCAACCACTGCGGTGGTTGAATGCTCTTTCGATTCCTGTTCCTGCGCCCAAATATCGAAAAGCGATATTTGTCCTGTCTCAGAAACAGAAATCTCAACAGCCTTTTTCTTTTTCGGGAAGATCGTGTACGTTCCCTCAACATACTGGTGCAGTTCAGCAAGCGTCTTTGATTTTTCCGCATATTCCGGGGAATCCAGCGGCACGGAAAGAAGTGCTGCATCCATCTTTTCCAGAAGCTCTACCGCCTGTTCCGGGTCAGCCAGCATGGTGGGCAGTTTCTTTCTGGCATCCTCATTCAGCAATTCCCGCTTAAATGGACGCTCTACTTCATCGGGCAGACGATGGTAGAAACCGATTACCCGATTTGCCATCTGCTCACGCTCGTAACTCGGCATCCGGCTGTAATCCGCAGGCTTCAGATACAAACTCTGGTCAATGAGCTTTGCAACTCGTTCAGCCGCCTGGTTCCAGTTCAGCTTTACCAGCGCATCCGGCTTTCCATAGATGCCCCGTGCCAGTTCAAGACCTCTGCCGTCATAGCTGGCATGGGAATTATCTGCACGGGAAAGTGCATGACTGCTGCCGCCCACACCGTATCGGTCTTTCAGAAATGCCGCGCGTTCTGCTTTCTCTGTATGGGTAAGGAAGAAACTGTACGTTGCCAGCCTGCCATCCGAATACGGCCCGCCGCCTGCAAGGAAAGCATTGATCTCATCTTCCGTGATAAAGACTTCCTGCTCATTCCACTGAAAGCCCTCTCTTGCCTGATACGGCTGGAACGGGAGGGCAAACTTCTGAAACTGTTCGGATACTTTGTCCGGGCGATAGAACGGCATCCTCATCACGCTTTTATCTTCGGCGTAGGCTTCTGCCAGTCCCAAAAGACGTTCGTTCAGGTCAGCCAGAAATTCCGGCTGGTCAATCAACTTTGCAAGTCGTTCTGTAAGTTCCGGGTATCCGCCGGAGAAGATGGACGTATCGGCAAAGACCATCTCTGCCACGCCCTCTGCCATATCGCGTTCCATATAGCTTAGGGCTTCTGCGTGTTCATGCAGAGCATTGCCACGGGCTGCATCCAGGACAGACTTTGGTGCGTACTCTCCCTGCTGCAGAAGCTGATGGATTCTGCAGCTGACATCTTCCCAGGACAGAAATGCTTTGTTTTTGGGGTCGTTCCGAACCGTATCTCCAACGGCGATCTGCATACCCAACTCATCGAACCAGACTGCATATTTTGTGCCGCCGATCTCAAAGCCCTTGCCGCCCTCGCCATACTCTTTTTTGACGAAAGCAGTAAACTCTTCCGGGGTCTGTTCGGTCATAAAGTTATAGATAAGGCGGAGCTGGCTTTTGCTTCGATTGCTTCCCGTCCGCAGGATTTCATCCACAACTTCTGCCGGAATCGTGATCTCATCGGCATACTGGGCCTGCATCGGGGCTTCGATTGCCCGAATCTGCTGTTCCACGGTCGGCAGACTGGGCAGAGAAAAAGCAGAGGCAATTTCTTCCTCTGCTTCGCTCAAATCCTGTTCGGTTGTGTCAGCGGTTAGTTGTACACCAATTCCTTCAGCACGATCTCTTCCGCCATCGCGGTCAGATTGTTCTGATGTGCCACCCATGCCATCTGTTCGGTTTCCTTGTTCGGAGCCGGATACTTCTCGTTCAGGCTCTCGATCAGTTCTTCCATCCGGTTCTCCGCCTGCTCGTCGATCTGCGCCAGATGCTGATTCAGCCTGCCGCTCATCAGCATACTCTGATACCAGTTCTTCTTGTTTTCCCTCAGATAAGTCCTGCGCAGCATCCCGTACTTCCCAATGCTCATCGGCTCGTCCTGTACGGTCAGGTTCGGAAACAGGTAGTCCCCCTTGCGGTGATAAGTCAGTTCCATACGGTTTTCCTCCTTCAGTGATGTTCGTTTCAGTTTCGCGCTTTAACGTGCTAAAGTCCGTACTGGTATTATACAAGCTGTCGGCAGTTTTTGCAAGATGTTCTGTGACTTCTTTTCGGTAAATTTTCTGCATTTCCCGTCCGATGTCACGGAGAACCGCTTCACATTGTTCCGAAACAGCATTGCCCAGGAACGTCAAAACCGGAAGCTGGTTGAAATCCACAATACGGATAAAATCCTCATCTTCCAAAACTTCCAGCGGTTCCTGTTCGCAGCGTCGGGAAAGGGTATAGAAAATACTGTTGGTCATTAACTCCCGGAAACGGACACGGAGGTTATCTTCATCCAGTCCTTCCAGAAAAGTGTCTGCCACCTCATATTCTAGACCATCCATCGCTTCTTCCAGATTTTCAGCGGTCAACTGCTGTGCCAGTTCCATCAGCGCAGCATTCATGCTGTCCGTCTGCGTCAGAGCATAAGTATCTGCCAGATGGTCGAGGATCATCTGCTGGTGTTCCGAATCATCAATGCGCCAGAGGATCGGCGTTCTGCCGCCCTGCACCAGATGCGTGTCCGCAATGTCGAACACATAGCGCAGCTTTGCCCGTGGGCTGGCATCGTCCAAAAGCGCAATGCCTTTTGCGCCACGGTTTACCCAGCGGTTCATTTTCTTGTTCCAGACTTCCAGCTCTGCACAGGCGGTCGCATCAGGACGCTGAGCATGGATCAGCAGAGTATCTTTGAACGAATAGCGGTACAGCCGTGCCGCCACATCCAGATAGTTCATCCAGTCTTTCGGAGAATTGCTTACCCACCGTGCGTTCTGCTGGGCAAGTTCCCGAATATCGTTAAATTTCGCCAATCGTTCCCTCCTTACTTCTTAGCTGGTGTTTTCGGAAATTCAAGACTGTACTGCGCCCTGCCATTTTCTATTGCCATAACAAGGTCTGCGGCAAAGGTCTTGTCCTTTTTGGCAGAGTAGAAGTCTTTTGCATAGGTACGTCCTTTCTTCAAAAGGTCAGTTGCCATCTTCTTTGTGAGCGTCTTTTTCATGCCGGAAAGGTATTTACTTTCTTTCCAGAGGGCAAATTTACAGTCCCGGTCAGAGCAATAGAAATTCAGCTTGCCTTCACAGACGGGCTTTCCACATACCGGGCAGTTCCCGATAGATACCTTATTATAAATAGGTGATTCCTGTACGGTCGGAATTTGCCGGAGGTCTGCCAGCATTCGTTCCAGCAATCCACCGATGCCCTGCATGAAGTCGGCGGGCTTTGTTTCGCCCCGTTCCATCCGCAGCAGTTCATTTTCCCACTCAGTGGTCATGCTTGCCGATTTCAGGTAATCCGGGATATTTGTGATTGCCGTAACCCCCTCTGCACTGGGAAGAATCTGCTTGCCTTTGCGTTCCACATAGCCGGAAGATACCAGCTTTTCCAGAATCGCTGCACGGGTCGCAGGTGTTCCCAGTCCTTTCTTTTCCGTGTCTTTTTCAAACTCCTTGTTGCCTGCGCTTTCCATTGCAGAAAGCAGGGTGTCTTCGGTAAATGCTTTCGGCGGAGATGTAAAGCCCTGCTTTTTCTCCGCGCTCACCACAGGAATCACCTCGCCCTGTTCCAGTTTCTTGGGGAATGCCATATCCTTGCTTTTTTCCTGTTCTGCAAACGGAACAGGCATTGCGGTATGTCCCGCCTGCAAGACATTTTTGTATTTTGCAGTGAATTTCCTGTCCTGACAGCATACTGTTACCAGAACATCTTCATAGATGTATGGCGGCTGTGCTGCCTGTTGCATCTTCCAGACGATGAGAGCAAAGACCTTTTCCTTATCCCCGGACAGGCTGTTTGACCCACGCTTGCAGCTTTCCAGTGTCGGCAGAATCGCATGGTGGTCAGTGACCTTTTTGTTATTGACCACCTGCTTTACTCCATCTGCTTCGCCGCCATAGTGTTTGAGCAAATCTGCCATGGTCTGCTGCATATCTTCCGTGATGTACTGGCTGTCCGTTCGCGGGTATGTCACCAGCTTTTCTTCGTACAATTCCTGTACGATTTTCAAAGTCTGACTGGCGGTAAAACCATAATAGCGGTTAGCTTCTCGCTGCAAGGTCGTTAAGTCATACAGCTTCGGCGCAGACTGTTCTTTCCGTTTGCGCTCGATGCTGCCAACTACGGCACACTGTCCATCACAAGCTGCCTGCATGGTATCCGCATCCTGCTCCTGTGCCATCCGTTCCGATTCTGCCACGATGCCATTTCCTGTGATTTCTACTTTGTAATACGGCTCTTTTACAAAGTTCTGGATTTTGTTCTGCCGTTCCGTCAGCATTGCCAGTGTCGGAGTCTGCACCCGTCCAATGGTCTGCCGCCTGCCGTATTTCTTGGTAAAAGCCCGTGTGCCATTCATACCAATCAGCCAGTCTGCCTTTGCCCTGCACTCCGAAGCGGCAAACAGGTTGTCATACTCTGCGCCATCCTTTAAGGAATCAAAGCCCTGCCGGATAGCGGAATCTTCCATGCTGCTAATCCACAGCCGTTTGACCGGGAGTTTGCTGCCTGCCAGACCGTACACGCGGCGAAAGATTGCTTCGCCCTCACGCCCTGCGTCTGTAGGATAGTTCTCGGAGGTGACTTTTCTGACATTGTTACTCGATGGCATCCAATGGGCCGATAAAGCGGTAGAAAATCTGGATTTTCTGGACGTATT